>Ga0210101_1000108_pt1 | contig 29038 bp, 31 predicted proteins | sample Muzzi_PWC_D1_FD_185534 | JGI IMG/M metagenome (GOLD analysis project Ga0210101, IMG submission 185534) | Wetland microbial communities from San Francisco Bay, California, USA, that impact long-term carbon sequestration - Muzzi_PWC_D1 (SPAdes) | ecosystem: Environmental > Aquatic > Marine >... | reverse complement strand
AGGTGAGCGAGCTAACTCTCGTTAAGGAACTCGGCAAAATCGTCCCGTAACTTCGGGAGAAGGGACGCCCCAGTAGGGTGAACTCCATACGGAGGGAGCCCGAGGGGGCCGCAGTGAATTGGTCCAACCGACTGTTTACCAAAAACACAGGCCTCTGCTAAGTCGCAAGACGACGTATAGGGGCTGACGCCTGCCCGGTGCCGGAAGGTTACGCGGACTTGTTAGCGCTTCGGCGCGAAGCAATGAAGCTAAGCCCCGGTAAACGGCGGCCGTAACTATCAGTTGACCGAGGTAGTTGTAAAACTCGGCTATATGCTGGAACGCCTGTCCTGAAAAAGGTGAAGTATCCCGCACTACTCGTACAGCGGACGTAAAGTCGCGTCCGACAGTCGCTGTAAAGTGAAAATGTGTCGGGTGCAGGCAATCAGCAGGAAAGACTCTGTATCGAAGCGATACCGGCTCATGTCGGTTTTCTTCTGTCAGGGTTTGCGCTGGGAGAGGGAAGCTTTATGGTGGTCGCTCGTCGACGCAGCGACTTCACCGTGAAGTGGAAGCTCTCAGCGGCCTTCAACGTCTCTCAGAAGGATCGAGTCCCGCTCGACCTCTTCATGGAGACACTGCAATGCGGATCGATACGCAAGGCCGGGAACGACGGCTGGTATTGGGAGGTCAACAGCCTCCGCGATATCCGGTCGCGAGTTATCCCGTTCTTCGAGCGGTTCCCATTGATAGGCACGAAGGCTGAGGACTTCGAACGGTTTCGCGCAGCTGCGCGTCTGCTGGCTCGAGGTCGACTCTCATACCAGGACTACGCCAAGGTTCTGACTCTCCGAGAAGGCATGAACGGAGGCGGAAAGAGGCGCTACACGATGCAGAGAATCCTCAGAGACTATACGCCGAGCCCCACCGCTGGAGAGCGGCGGGGATGAGATAGTCCGCTCTCACGGGCGATCGTGAGAGGTGGTCAGAAATGAGCCACCCCCGTCTGTAGATACAGACGGAGTAACAATTAAGGAACGGTCCTAAGGTAGCGAAATTCCTTGTCGGGTAAGTTCCGACCTGCACGAATGGCGCAACGAGTTGGACGCTGTCTCAACGAGAGGCTCGGTGAAATTAAAGTCTCGGTGAAGATGCCGAGTACCCGCAGCTAGACGGAAAGACCCCGTGAACCTTTACTGCAACTTGATATTGGAGTTCGATGTATCTCGCTCAGGATAGGTGGGAGACTGTGAACCGGCGGCTTTGGCTGCCGGGGAGTCGTCCTTGAGATACCACCCTTGATGTTTTGGGCTTCTAACACCATGCCGTAACCCGGGTGGTGAACAGTGTCAGGTGGGCAGTTTGACTGGGGCGGTCGCCTCCTAAAGAGTAACGGAGGCGCCCAAAGGTTCCCTCAGCACGGTTGGAAATCGTGCGTAGAGTGTAAAGGCAACAAGGGAGCTTGACTGCGAGACCGACGGGTCGAGCAGGAACGAAAGTTGGGCTTAGTGATCCGGCGGTAGCAAGTGGAAGCGCCGTCGCTCAACGGATAAAAGGTACTCCGGGGATAACAGGCTTATCGGTTCCAAGAGTCCACATCGACGAACCGGTTTGGCACCTCGATGTCGGCTCGTCGCATCCTGGGGCTGGAGTAGGTCCCAAGGGTTGGGCTGTTCGCCCATTAAAGCGGTACGCGAGCTGGGTTCAGAACGTCGTGAGACAGTTCGGTCCCTATCTGCTGTGGGCGTTGGAGAGTTGAGAGGAGTCATCCCTAGTACGAGAGGACCGGGATGAACGTGCCGCTGGTGTATCTGTTGTCCTGCCAAGGGCACCGCAGGTTAGCTACGCACGGAACGGATAACCGCTGAAGGCATCTAAGCGGGAAGCCGTCCTCGAGATGAGCTCTCCCATCCCTTCGAGGGAGTAAGACCCCTGGTAGACCACCAGGTCGATAGGCCGGCGGTGCAAGCGCAGCGATGCGCTCAGCCGACCGGTACTAATGGGTCGAGGGCTTGACGGATATTTTTTGCCCACTTCTTGGCATGTGCAGTTTTCAAGCTCCACCGGGGCCGTCTCGCAAAATTTCCGGTGGTGCATAGCGAAAGGGAAACACCTCTTCCCATTCCGAACAGAGCAGTTAAGCCTTTCAGCGCCGATGGTACTTGGGGGGCAACCCCCTGGGAGAGTAGGTCGCCGCCGGTCCTTTGATTCGCCGAAGAGAGTTGATTCGAATTCCCGCACCCACGGATGACTCGCCTGGCACGGCGCCGGATCGGCGCCCGGCCTCTTGCGCGTAGCGCTGCTACGCGCGGCGAGTCCGTGCACCGCCCTGCTTGGCCAGTCGAGCCCCCGCGGGCACGCTAATTGCGAATCAGCTCTCCTCGCCGAATCCCGTTACTGAATCGGGACAGAAAAGCGTGCAACTGCCGAGTCCCAGGCTCCCGTGCTACGTGGGGCGCCGATGCGCCGACGGCCCTCGCAGGGGCGCACAGACGCCTTGTCGACCGGTTCTAGGCCGTACTCGCCGAGGGTGGCGAAGTCGATCGTCAGGTCCACGGCGTCGGCAAGGCGGTCGGCTGGTCTCTTTTTCGTATCGAACATAGGTTCGAATTTACGGTCGCCGTCGGACGCCATCTCGATTTTGCACGTCGTCTTGCATGAAGCCCAGAACCAGGGCCGCGGTGCGGGCCGGGGCCTCGACGTTGGGCGAGTGGCCGACGCCCTCGATGAGCTCGGTCTGGACGCCCGGCACGGTCTCGCGGTATTCGGCCAGGCGGGCAGGGGGATCGTCGATGATCTGCTCCTCGGCGCCCATGATTACCAGCAGCGGCTGGCCGCTCTCCTTCATCCGCTCGTCCAGACCCTTTTCCTTGCTGTAGTCCTCCGACTCCGAGGCGGCGCCTTTGTAGGCGCTGTAGGTCATACGCTTGACGTCTTCGACGAAGGCGTCGGGCACGTCGAAGCCCGGCGCGAAGGCGACCTCGAGACCCTTGCGCACCGAGAAGTCGGGCTTGATCCGCCACAGCGCCTCGCCGATCGCGGGCTGGAAGGCGAGCCAGGCGAGCAGGCCGAGATCGCCGCTTTCGTGAGTGGGTGGCGTGTCGACGATCACCACGCGGTCGACGAGCTGCGGCGAGCGTTCGGCGAGAGCGGTCACGACGGAGCCGCCGAGCGAGTGGCCGACGACCTCGGCGGGGCCGACTCCGAAACGACCCATGACGCCGGCGACCAGGTCGGCCTGGTTCTCGATCTCATAGCCGGAGGTCGGCTTCTCCGAGCCGCCGTGGCCGAGCAGATCGACGGCGACGACGCGGTGCTCGCGGGCGAGGCGGGGGATCATCCCGTCCCACCAGTCGATCGCGCAGGTGAAGCAGTGCACGAGCACGATCGGGCTGCCGTCGCGCGGGCCGGCGTCGATCGCCTCGACTTCGCCGCCGGGCAGCTTGACGATGCGGCCATCCGGCTCGGTCACCTCGGCGGGCTTGGTTTCGGCCGAGGTGACCAGCGCGTTGACGCCGATCAGCACGGCGAGCGCCGCAACCACCCCGATCGCGATCTTCCATCCCCGTCCCATTGCGCAGGTACCCTAGCCGGATCATGGAGAAGTTCGTCATCGAAGGCGGTGTGCCGCTCTCCGGCGAGCTGACGCCGGCCGGCAACAAGAACGCCGCCCTGCCGATCCTCGCCGCCTGCCTGCTCACCGAGGAGGAGCTGCTGCTGCACCGCGTGCCGCGCATCCGCGACACCGAAGCGCAGATCGCGCTGCTCGAAAGGCTGGGCGTCGAGGCCGACTGGATCGCCGACAACAGCCTCCAGTTGCGCGCCGGCGGGGTCTCCGCGGCGATCGTCGACGAGGGGCTCTCGAGCCAGATCCGCGCCTCGTTCCTGCTCGCCGGGCCGCTGCTGGCGCGCTTCGGCGAGGCCCGCATGCCGCCGCCCGGCGGCGACTTCATCGGCCGTCGCCGCCTCGACGCCCACCTCGACGCGTTCGCCGACCTAGGTGCGGACGTCTCGGGCGACCGCTGGATCGAGCTGAGGGCCCCGGCGGGCGGCCTGCGGCCCTGCGCGATCTTCATGGACGAGCCCTCGGTGATGGGCACCGAGAACGCGCTGATGGCGGCGGCGCTGACGCCCGGGCCGACGACGATCTCCAACGCGGCCTGCGAGCCGCACGTTCAGGACCTCGCCCGCCTGCTGACCGCGATGGGGGCGGAGGTCAGCGGCATCGGCTCCAACGTGATGACCGTGCACGGCCGCGACCGGCTCGGCGGCGCCGAGCACACGATCTCCCCCGACCACATCGAGGTCGGCAGCTTCATGGCGCTCGCGGCAGCGACCGGGGGCGAGCTGCGCATCCGCGACGCCGCGCCGGCCGACCTGCTCATGGTTCGGCGCCAGTTCCGCCGCCTCGGCCTCGAGTCGACCGTCGACGGGGAGGACGTGATCGTGCCCCCGGCGCAGAGCCTGCGGATCAAGGCCGACCTAGGCGACGCGATCCCGAAGATCGAGGACGGACCCTGGCCCGCCTTCCCCGCCGACCTCACGTCGATCGCGCTGGCTCTCGCGACCCAGGCGGATGGCGAGATCCTGATCTTCGAGAAGATGTTCGAGAACCGCCTCTTCTTCGTCGACAAGCTGGTCGCGATGGGCGCTCGGATAACGCTCTGCGATCCCCACCGGGCGATCGTCAGCGGTCCGAGCCGTCTTCATGGCGAGCGCGTCGAGAGCCCCGACATCCGCGCCGGCATGGCGATGCTCATCGCCGCCCTGGCGGCGGAGGGGGCCTCGGAGATCGGCAACATCCGCCAGATCGACCGCGGCTACGAGTCGATCGACGAGCGCCTGCGCGACCTCGGCGCCAGGATCGACCGCGTCTCTGCAGAGGTCCCGGCCTAGCAGGCTTTCCGCGCCCACTCTCGTAAGGTCAAGCGCATGATCCACCCGATCCCCCCAGGGACGCGCGACATCCTGCCGGATGAGATGCGCGAGATGCGCAAGCTGCACCGCAGCCTGATCGAGGTCTTCGAAGAACGCGGCTACGGCGAGGTCGCGACGCCGGCGATCGAGTACGACGACGTGCTCGCGCGCGGCGACGGGCGCACGGCCAGCTCCGCCTACCGCTTCTTCGACGAGCGCGGCGACCTGCTGGCGCTGCGCTCCGACATGACCGTGCCGATCGCCCGGCTGGTGGCCAGCCGGTTCGCCGACGCCGAGCCGCCGCTGCGCTTCAGCTACCTCGCCAACGCCTTCCGCGCGGTGCGGCCGCAGCGCGGCCAGATGCGCGAGTTCGCCCAGGCCGGGGTCGAGCTGATCGGCGCGCCGGCGCCGGCCGGCACCGCCGAGGTGGTCGAGGTGCTCGAGGCGACGCTCGACGCCGCCGGCCTCGACCGTGCCGTGATCGGCCTCGGCGACGCCGACCTATATCGCCAGCTGCTCAGCGAGCTCGGCGTCGAGGGCGAGGGTCGCGACTCGATCCTCAGCCGCCTCGCCGCCCATGACCTGGTCGGCCTCGAGGTCGAGCTCGAGCGGGCCGGGATCGGCGCCGACGGCATCGAGACCTGCATCGCGCTCTCGCAGCTGCGCGGTGGCCGCGAGGTGCTCGAGCGGGCCCGCGCGATCGGCGGCGCGGCGGTCGAGCGTGCGACCGCGCGGATCGGCAAGACGTTCGCGGCCCTCGAGGAGCGGGGCGTCGCCGGTCGCGTCCAGGTCGATCTCGGGCTGCTGCGCGACCTCGGCTACTACAGCGGCGCGATCCTCGAGGTCTACGACCCGGCGATCGGCCACGTGCTCGGCGGCGGCGGGCGCTACGACGAGCTGCTCAGGCGCTTCGGCGTCGACCTGCCGGCGGCCGGCTTCGCCCTCTACCTTGAGCGGGTGCACGTCGCCCAGATGGAGGAGTCGCGGCGAGGGGGTCGCTCGTGAGTGTCGAGGTCGCCGGCATGGGCGGCGCCAAGCCCGACGGGCCGCTGAAGCTGGCGGTGCCGCGCGGGGCGCTGCTCGACGGCACGCTCGACGTACTCGACGCCGTCGGCGTCGACACCGCCGCCGCCCGCGGCGAGTCGCGGGCGCTGATCTTCCCGGGCGAGCGGATCACGCTGGTCACGATGCGGCCGTCCGACGTGCCGACCTACGTCGAGGCCGGCGCCGCCGACGTCGGGATCACCGGCAAGGACGTGCTGCTCGAGCAGTCCGACCGGGTCGTCTACGAGCTGCTCGACCTCGGCTACGGCCGCTGCCGGATGGTGCTCGCCGGCCGCAAGGGCGACGAGAGCCTGGGCGAGTCGCAGCGCCGCCTGGGGATGATGCGGATCGCGACCAAGTACCCGCGGATCGCCGAACGCCACTTCGAGGCCACCGGCCGCCAGGTCGAGACGATCGAGGTCAAGGGCTCGATCGAGCTGGCACCGCTGATCGGCCTCGCCGACGGCATCGTCGACCTCGTCGCGACCGGCCGCACGCTGAAGGAGAACGACCTCGAGGTGCGCGAGGAGATCGTCGAGTGCACGGCGAGGTTCGTCGCCAACCGCGTCGCCCACAAGCTGCGCGCGGAAGAGATCGACGAGCTGACCGCAAAGTTGAGGGAGGCGACGGGGGGATGAAGACGCGGCGCTTCCATTGGAGCGGCGCAAAGCAGACGGCCGCGGCGATCCGGGCCTGGAGCGCAGCGGGCCTGCCGACTGTGGATGTGTCCGGGATCGAAGCCGAGGTGCGAAACGGGGGGGATGCAGCCCTGCTGCGCCTGACCGCGCGCTTCGACGCGACGGAGCGGGCGCCGCAGAGCGTCCGCGTCGACACGGCGGCGATCGAAGCCGCGCTCGCGTCGCTTGATACCGGGCTACGCGAGTCGCTGGAGCTTGCGATCGCCAATGTCCGCACGGTTGCCGCGGCGCAGATCGACCCCCAGCCGCGCGCTGCGCAGCTGCCGCAGGGCCACACCGTGACGGTGCGCGAGGCCCCCGTCGGCGCGGTCGGGATCTACGCCCCCGGCGGGCGCGCGGCCTACCCGTCTAGCGTCCTGATGGGCGCCGTGCCGGCCCGGGTCGCCGGCGTCGAACGGGTTGTCCTCGCAACCCCTCCGGGCCCCAACGGTGCCGTCCCCTCGCCGGTCCTGGCGGTCGCGGCCCTCTGCGAGATCGACGAGGTCTACGCGGTCGGCGGCGCCCAGGCGATCTTCGCGCTCGCCTACGGCACCGAGTCGGTCGCCGCCGTGGACGTCGTCGCCGGGCCGGGCAACGCCTGGGTGCGCGAGGCAAAGCGGGCGGTCAGCGGGATCGTCGGCATCGACTCGCTCGCCGGGCCCTCGGAGCTGATGCTGATCGCAGGTCACGACGTCGACCCGGGGTGGGCGGCGCTCGACCTCTGTGCCCAGGCCGAGCACGGAGCGGACGGCCCCCTGGTCGTGGCCTCCGTCGAGGCGGCCGTTCTCGACGCCGTCGAGGCCGCGGCCGAACGGGCAGCCGGTGAACGGGTCGAGATCGGCGACGCGCCGCTGGCGCTCGTCCACATCGCCGACTCCGACGCCGCTATCGACCTGGCCAACGCCTTCGCCCCCGAGCACCTCGAGCTGCTGGAGCAGGATGCGGCGCTGCTCGCCGACCGGGTCACCACCGCGGGCTGCGTCTTCGCCGGCAACCACAGCGCGACCGCCTTCGGCGACTACGTCGCGGGCTCCAACCACGTGCTTCCGACCGGCGGCGCGGGGCGTTTTTCAGGCCCACTCGGCCCACACGCTTTCCGCCGCAGGATCGCGACCGTGGAGGTCCCGCCCGAGGCGGCGGCGAAGCTGGCACCGCACGTCGACACGATCGCCCGCGCCGAGGGACTTCCCGTGCACGGCGAGTCGGCGATGATTAGGGCGAAGGATTCGAAATGACCAGAGCCGCAAGCAAAGAGCGCAGCACCGCGGAGACGCAGATCAAGCTCTCGCTCGACCTCGACGGGGGGGAGGCGCGCGCTCAGACCGGCGTCGGCTTCCTCGACCACATGCTCGACCTGCTCGCCCGCCACGGCAGGCTGGGGCTCGTCGTCGAGGCCAGCGGCGACCTCGAGACCGGCGCCCACCACACGGTCGAGGATGTCGGGATCGCGCTCGGACAGGCGCTCGACGAGGCGCTCGGCGACCGCGCCGGGATCCGCCGCTACGGATCGGCCCTGGTGCCGATGGACGAGTCACTGGCCGAGTGCGCGATCGACATCTCGGGCCGGCCGCTGTGCGTCTTCGACGCCGAGCTGCCCGCGACCTCGATCGCCGGCTTCGACAGCGAGCTCGCCGAGGAGTTCTTCCGCGCCGTCGCCAACTCTTCGAAGATGACCCTGCACGTCTCGGTCCGCTACGGGACGAACGTGCACCACATGATCGAGGCCTGCTTCAAGGCCTTCGCGCGGGCGTTGCGCGTCGCCGTCTCGGTCGACCCCGAGGAGAGCGGCGTCCCGTCGACGAAGGGGACCCTCAATGAGTAGCGCCGAGATCTGCATCCTCGACTACGGCATGGGCAACCTGCGCTCGGTCGAGAAGGCGCTCGAGCACGTCGGCGCCGCCGCGACGATCGCCAACGACGCGGCGACGATCCGCGCCGCCGACGGCCTCATCCTGCCGGGCGTCGGCGCCTTTCCGAAGGCGATGGGGCGGGTGCGTGAGCTCGGCCTCGACGAGCTGATCGACGAGCGCCGCGAGGCCGGTGTCCCGGTGCTCGGCATCTGCCTCGGCCTGCAGCTGCTCTTCGACTCGACCACCGAGCTGGGCGGGGCCGAGGGCATCGGCCTGCTGCCCGGCGGCGTCGCCGAGCTGGATGCCGCGGGCCTCAAGGTGCCCCACATCGGCTGGTCGCCGGTGCGCTGGGAGAGGCAGTCGCGCCTGACCCAGGGGATCGAGTCCGAGACCCCGTTCTATTTCGTCCACTCCTTCGCCCCCCGTCCGCAGGGCGACGACCTGCTCGGCAGCGCCGCCTACGGCGGCCGCTTCTCCTGCGCGGCCGAGCGCGGCAACGTCTTCGGCGTCCAGTTCCACCCCGAGAAGTCGAGCTCCGCCGGCCTGCGCCTGCTCGCCAACTTCGCCGGAATCTGCGCCGCGGCGCCCGTCGCGGCGTGATCCTCTATCCCGCGATCGACATCCGCGGCGGCCAGGCCGTCCGCCTGCTCCAGGGCGACTACGACCGTGAGACCGCCTACGACGCCGACCCCGCCGACGCCGCCAGGCGCTGGGCAAGCGAAGGCGCCGAGTATCTCCATGTGGTCGACCTCGACGGCGCCAAAGCCGGCGCCCCGGAGAACCTGAACGCAATAGAGCGCATCGCAGGCGCGGTGAGCTGCCCGATCCAAGTAGGCGGCGGCCTGCGCAACTCCAAGTCGGTAGGCGAGGTCCTAGGCGCCGGCGCCGCCCGAGTGGTAATCGGCACCGCCGCCCTCCGCGACCCAGAATTCCTACAAGCAACCCTGGAAGCCCACGGAGACCGAGTGGTCGTCTCCGTGGACGCCAAGAACGGCCAGGTCGCCCTCCAGGGCTGGCAAGAGGACACCGGCCGCGATGTCGCCGTGGCGGTCGCAGAGCTGAGCGAACGCGGCGTCACCCGCTTCCTCTGCACCGAGATCAGCGTCGACGGCACCGAAGAGGGCCCAGCCCTGGACGAACTCAAACGGATCGCAGCCAACACCAACGCCCAAATAATCGCCTCCGGCGGGGTAGGCAAGCTCGACGACCTAGCCACCCTCGCCGATCTGGCACAAGCTCACAAGAACCTGGAGGGCGCCATAGTCGGCCGAGCCCTCTACGAGCAGAAGTTCACCGTCTCAGAAGCAATAGAAGCCCTACGCACGTAGGAGCCGGGGGACCCTCCCACAGAAGCTCCTGGACAGGCATTCCGCACCCATGCCCGCGCCCCAGCTGCGCGACGGCTTCTGGGGGAGGGTCCCCCGGCTCCTACCCCGTACGCTTCCCCCAATGGTCCTAAAACGAGTAATCCCCTGCCTGGACGTAGACGCCGGCCGAGTAGTCAAGGGCACCAACTTCGTGGACATCCGCGACGCCGGCGACCCGGTAGAGCTGGCCGAACGCTACGACGCCGAGGGCGCCGACGAGCTCGTCTTCCTGGATATCACCGCCTCGCACGAGAAGCGCGACACGATCGTCGAACTCGCCCGCCGGACCGCCGACAACGTCTTCATCCCGTTCACGATCGGCGGCGGCATCCGCTCGGTCGAGGACGCCCAGGCCGTGCTCGACGCCGGCGCCGACAAGGTCTCGGTCAACTCCTCGGCGCTCGACCGGCCGGAGCTGCTGACCGAGCTCGGCGACCACTTCGGCGCCCAGTGCATCGTGATGGCGATCGACGCCAAGCGCGAGGAGGACGGCTGGGGCGTCTACGTGAACGGCGGCCGCAGGCGGGTCGAGGGGCGCGACGCCGTCTCGTGGGCCGCCGAGGCGGTCGAGCGCGGCGCGGGGGAGGTGCTGCTGACCAGCATGGACCGCGACGGCACCGAGGAGGGCTACGAGCTCGAGTTGACCCGGGCGGTCGCCGACGCCGTCCCGGTCCCGGTGATCGCCTCGGGCGGCGCCGGCCGGCTCGAGCACCTCAGCGAGGCGATCGGCGCCGGCGGCGCCGATGCGGTGCTCTGCGCCTCGATCTTCCACTACGGCACCTTCCGGGTGCGCGACGCGAAGCGGCATATGGCCGCGGCCGGCATCCCCGTGCGGGCGTAGGCTCGCAAGCCATGCCCGAGCTCCGACCCGACGACGAGATCGCCGCGGCGCTGCGCGAGGCCTACCCCGAGCTGGCCGCGCTGCGCGCGGCGGGCGAGCAGCCCCTCTACCTCGTCGGCGGGGCGGTGCGCGACCTGCTGCTCGGCAGGGGGCGCGCCGACCTCGACCTGGTCGTCGTCGGCGACGCCGCCGCGCTCGCCGCGCGCCTCGGCGCCGACGTGGTCGAGCACGAGCGGTTCGCCACCGCGAAGCTCACGCTCGACGGGCACGAGATCGACATCGCCACCGCCCGCACGGAGACCTACGCCAGCCCCGGCGCCCTGCCCGAGGTGGCGCCCGCGGAGACGATCGAGGCCGACCTCGGGCGCCGCGACTTCACGCTCAACGCGATCGCGCTGCCGCTGCGGGGAGAGCCCGTGCCGGTCGACCCGCACGGCGGCCGAGCCGACCTCGCGGCGGGCCTGCTGCGCGTCCTGCACGAGCGCTCCTTCCTCGACGACCCGACCAGGGCGGTGCGGGCCGCGCGCTACGCCGCGCGCTTCGGCTTCGGGCTGGAGGGCGAGACCGCGGAGCTGATCCGCGTCGCCGACCTCGGCACGGTCTCCGAGGAAAGGCGGCGCGCCGAGCTGTTGCGGCTGGCCGCCGAAGGCGAGGCGCCGCGCGGGTTCGCGCTGCTCGCCGAGTGGGGCCTGGTCGAGCCACGGCCCGGCGGCCTCGACCTGGCAGGGCGCACCGCAGCGCTGCTCGACGCGCCGCCCTGGCAGGGGTTCGCGCCGCGCGACCGCGCGATCCTCGCCGCCGCGCTCGGCCCGGCCGGCGGCGAGGCCGAGCTGGCCGCGACGTCCCCCCGCAAGCCCTCCCTCGCAGTCGAGCTCGCCGCCCGCCACGACCCGGTCGAGCTGCTGCTCGCCCGCGCGCTGGGCGCCGAGTGGCTCGACCGCTGGCTGACCGAGTGGCGCCCGGTCGCGCTCGAGATCGGCGGCGACGACCTGATCGCCGCCGGCGTCGCGCAGGGGGTCGCGGTCGGCCGCGGGTTGAAGGAGGCGCTGATCCGCAAGCTCGACGGCGAGATCTCCGGGCGCGAGCAGGAGCTGGAGACGGCCCTCGCGGCCGCGCGGTGGACGGGCGGCGGATGATGGAGTGGCGCGAGCGCGACGGGGTCGAGTGGGTCGAAGCGCGGCTGCCCGGCGGCCGGGTCGCCTTCGCGACCCGCTCCGCCGGCTCGCTCGCTGAGAGCCCCTGGGGGCTGGCCGACGCTCTGGAGGTCTCCGAGCGGCGAATCGTCCGCGGCAAGCAGGTCCACGGCAGCGAGCTGGCCTTCCACTCCGAGCCGACGGCCACGAGGCCCGAGGTCGACGGGCACGTGCTGCGCGCGCCGGGCCCGATCGGGATGGTCGTCACCGCGGACTGCATCCCGGTCGCTGTCGCCGGCCCGGGTGGGATCGCGATCCTGCATTGCGGCTGGCGCGGCCTCGCGGCCGGGATCGTCGCCCGCGGCGCCGAGGCGGTCGACGCCACCCATGCCGCGGTCGGCCCCGGCATCGGGCCCTGCTGCTACGAGGTTGGCGATGAGGTGCTCAAGGCGTTCGGCGCGCTCGGCGACGGCCTCGCGGAGGGCCGAATGCTGAATCTGCCGGAGGTGGCCCGCCGGCTGCTCGAACAGGCGGGTGTCGAGTCGATCGAGTCGGAAGACATCTGCACCCGCTGCGAGCCGGAACTGTTCTTCTCGCACCGCCGCGACGGCGGGCCCGGCCGCCAGGGCGCACTCGCCTGGCTAGAGGCGAGGGGCTGAGCGATGCCCGGCCTGATCCACGGACTCGACCCGGCGAAGATCGCCGCCAACCTCACGCAGGTGCGCGAGCGGGTCGGGGAGGGTGTCGAGATCCTCGCCGCGAGCAAGTACGTCCCGGTCGAGGAGATGGGCGCCCTGGCCGAGGCCGGCGTCGAGCTGGTCGGCGAGAACCGCCTACAGGAGCTCGAGGCCAAGCACGAACGCTGGGGGGACGCCTTCACCTGGGACTTCATCGGCGGCCTGCAGAGCCGCAAGGTGAAGCGGATCCTGCCGCTCTGCCGGCTGATCCACTCGGTCGCCTCCGACTCGGCCCTGGTCCAGCTCGAGCGCCACGCCGCAGAGGGAACCGAGATCCTGGTCGAGGTCAACGTCGCAAGCGAGCAGGGCAAGGCCGGGATCGCACCCGCCGAGCTGGACGAGTTCATCGCGCGCAGCCCGGTGAAGGTCTCGGGCCTGATGACCATGCCCCCTTTCAGCACCAACCCCGAGGACTCACGCCCCCACTTCGCGAGACTGGCAGAGCTGGCCTCCGAGCGCGGCCTGACCCGCCTCTCGATGGGAACCTCCCAGGACTGGCCGGTCGCGGTCGCCGAGGGCGCGACGATCATCCGGCTCGGCACCGCGCTCTATGTCTGAGCAAGGGGCCATAATGAGTGGAGGAATCGCGCCTTCAGGGCCGAATCAGCCGGAATATGGCATTCAGAGACACTTGGCATAAAGCGCTGGTCTACTTCGGCTTGGCCGAAGACCACGACTACGGTCCCGAGTACGAGGAAGACTTCCCCGATACCTCGGAAGAGGAAATCGAGGCACGCCGCGAATCGGGCCAGGTGCGGCGCCTGCCGACCTCGCGCCGCTCGCGCCGCGACGAGATCGACGACATCTTCGCCGACGACGAGCCGATCTCGGCCTCGCGTACGCGCACGCTGCGCCCGGTCGGCGACGACGGCGACGTCAAAGTCCACCTCGTGATCCCACGCAACTTCAACGACGCCCAGCAGGTCGCCGACCAGTTCAAGCGCTCGGTGCCGGTGATCCTCAATCTGCAGACGACCGACCACGAGCTCTCCAAGCGGATGATCGACTTCTGCTCCGGCCTGACCTACTCGCTCGACGGCGGGATGCAGCGGATCGCCGAGAAGATCTTTCTGCTCACGCCGCGGAATGTCGAGGTTTCGGCGGAGGAGAAGGCGCGGTTGCTCGACAAAGGGTTCTTCAACCAGTCGTAGCTTCGTGGGGGAGGAGCGGGTGCCCCTCCCCCTGAGGCCGTTGCGCAGCTGGTCCCGGGCGAGGGCTCAGCGCCTGTCTGGGAGCCTCCGGGGGAGGGGCACCCGCTCCTCCTACTAGGCTGCGGCTGATGATCGTTGGCTTCTGTGGGTCGGGAAACATGGCTGCTGCCATTGCGCGGGGCTGGGCGGGGCAGTGGGAGCGGATGCTTTTCTTCGACGCCGACGCCGGCAAGGCTCGGAAGCTGGCGGGAGAGGTGGGGGGAGACGTCGCCGGGTCCAATGCCGAGCTGGCAGAGCGGGTGGATGTTGTGGTTCTTGCGGTCAAGCCTGCTGCGCTCGGGCAGGCGGCGGGTGAACTGGTCGGAGTGAGGGCTGTGATCTCGATCCTGGGGGCGACCTCGCTGGAGAAGGTCGAAGCCGCGTTTGGCGAGGCCGAGGTCGGGCGGATCATGCCGAATCTCGCAGTCGAGGTGGGCGAGGGGGTTCTCTGCATTTCCGGCGCGTTCAGCACCGAGGTCCGCAAGAGGCTCGACACACTCGGCACCGTCGTCGAGCTGCCGGACTCGGAGTTCGACGTCGCGACTGCGCTGATGGGCTGCTCGCCGGCATATTTCGCCCTGGTCGCCGAGGCGCTGTCCGAGGCCGGGGTCGGCGCCGGGCTGGACGAGGCGCTGGTCGAGAAGCTGGTCGTCGGCGCCGCCGCGGGCACCGGGGCGCTGATGCGGGTTCGCCGGCCGGCCGACCTGCGGGTCGCGGTCACCTCGCCGGGGGGCAGCACCGAAGCCGGGCTCGACGCACTCGAGCGGGAAGGCGCGCGGGAGGCCTTTGCCGTCGCCGTGCGGGCTTCGCTGGAGCGGATGCGCGGATGATCCTCGCGGCGATCACCCGCGACGACGTCGCCGACTACGTATCGGCCCTCTTCCTCGTCTACATCATCCTGATCCTGGTCAGGGTGTTGATGTCGTGGATCCCGCGCATGCCCTACAACCCGGCGCTGCGGACGGTGCTCGACTTCATCACCGAGACCACCGACCCCTATCTGAACGTCTTCCGCCGCATCATCCCGCCGCTCGGCGGGGGCGGCTTCGGGCTCGACCTCAGCCCGATGATCGGGATCATCGTGCTTTTCGTCCTGCGCGAGGTCGTCGTCGGCCTGATCGCCGGGTGAGCTCGCCGGCGGCGGCCAGGGCCTGGCGCCTCGCCGGCGCGCTCGCCCTGCTCACGATCGCGCTCGACCAGGGCGCCAAGGCGCTGATCGAGGCCAACCTGACGAGCGGCGAGCGGGTCGACGTGCTCGGCCCACTCGACCTCACGCTCGCCCACAACGACGGCGTTGCCTTCGGGCTCGCCGCCGGTGGAGGCGCGGCGCTGATCGCGCTGACCCTGGTCGCGCTCGGCTTCGTCGGCCTGCTCTTCGCCCGCGACCCGACCCGGCCGGGGATGTGGGTCGCCGTCGGCCTGCTGGCCGGCGGCGCGATCGGCAACCTGATCGACCGGGTTCGCGCCGGCGCCGTCACCGACTACGTCGACCTGCTCTCCTGGCCGCCGTTCAACCTCGCCGACGTCGCGATCACGCTCGGCGTCGTGGCGCTGGCGCTGAGCTACCTCGTCGAGGGGGAGCGAGGATGAGCGCCGGATTGCGGATCGTCCACCTCGACGACCACCTCGCCGTCGTCGACAAGCCCGCCGGCCTGGTCGTCCACCCGGCGCCCTCGCACAGCGGGCCGACCCTGGTCGACGAGCTGGGCGAGATCCTCGCCGGCGGAACCGACCGCGAGCGCCCCGGCATCGTCCACCGGCTCGACAAGGGGACCAGCGGCCTGCTCGTCGTCGCCCGCGACGACGCCACCCACGCGGCCCTGCAGGAGCAGGTGCGCGAGCGTGAGGTCGAACGCGTCTACCTCGCCCTCGCCGGCGGGCGGCTCGCCTCGCGCACCGGCACGATCGACGCGCCGATCGGCCGCGCCGCGCGGCAACGCACCCGGATGGCGGTCTCGGGGGCAGCCTCGCGGCAGGCGCGCACGCACTTCGAGGTGCTCGAGCTGCTCGCCGCCGAGAGCTACGTGGAGGCGAAGCTGGAGACCGGACGCACGCACCAGATCCGCGCCCACTTCGGCGCGATCGGCCACCCGCTGGTCGGCGACGCAACCTACGGCGGGGCTGAGAAGTACGGCCTCGGACGCCAGTTCCTGCACGCGCACAGGCTCGCCTTCGCCCACCCCGTGAGCGGCGAGGCGGTCTCGTTCAGCTCCGATCTGCCCGAGGACCTCGCCGCCGCGCTCGCCGCCGCCCGCGCCGCCTGAGCGCGGTTTCCGCTCTACAATCACTCGCTCAAACCGCTACCCCCGTCGCGCCACCCGGATCCTGACCCGCCTCGCGAAGGCTGGTCCCCGGCCCCGGCCGCCGGGGCTTCACCCGAGACCAAGGAGAATTTCGACGATGCCAGAGGCAGGCCTCAAAGAGCTGCTGGAGGCCGGAGTCCACTTCGGCCACCAGACGCGGCGCTGGAACCCGAACATGCGCCGCTACATATTCGGCGAGCTGGACGGGATCCACATCATCGACCTGCTGCAGACCGAGGCGCTGCTCGAGAACGCGCGGCGCTTCGCCGGCGAGCTCGCCAGCGGCGGCGGCACCGTGCTCTTCGTCGGCACCAAGAAGCAGGCCCGCGGGCCGGTCCAGGAATGGGCCGAACGCTGCAAGATGCCCTACGTCAACCAGCGCTGGCTGGGTGGGCTGCTGACCAACTTCAACACGATCTCGCAGCGCATCGGTCGTCTGCACGAGCTCACCGAGTGGCAGCAGGAGGGCAAACTCGATCTACTGCCGACCAAGGAGCGGATGGGCCTGCAGGCTGAGCTCGCCAAGCTCGAGTTCAACCTCGGCGGCGTGCGCGACATGGACCGACTGCCAGACGCCGTCTTCGTAACCGACCTCAAAACCGAGGAGATCGCCGTGCGCGAGGCGGTCCGGCTGCGGATCCCGATCATCGGCCTGGTCGACACCAACTGCGACCCGACCCAGATCGACTACGTGATCCCCGGCAACGACGACGCGATCCGCTCCTGCCAGCTGGTGATCGGCACGATCGGCGGCGCGATCGACGAGGGCGCCGGCGCCTGGCGCGTGCAGGAGGAACGCCGCATCGCCGAGGAGATGGAACGGCGCAAGAAGGAGGAAGAAGAGCGCAAGAAGCGCGAGGAGGAAGAGAAAGAACGGGTCGCGGCGGAGGAAGCCAAGAAAAAGGCTGAAGAAGAAGCTGCCGCCAAGAAAGCTGCCGAAGCGCCGCCCGCTCCGCCTCAGGCGCCGCAGCCTCAGGCGCCGCAGGCCGCGGGTCCTGTCGGCGCAGGGGACCCACCTCCCCCTGCGGTAGCTAAAGCTTCCTCGGGGGAGGTACCCCCTACGCCGCCACCCGCGGCAGGGGCGCCGCAGAAGGACGCCGAGAAGCCGGCCGAGGAGAAGCCCGCCGCCACTCCCGAGAAGAAGAAAGAGGGGGAGGCGAAATGAGCGTTACGGCTGCCGATGTGAAGGCGCTCAGGGATAAGACCGGGGCGGCGATGATGGATTGCAAAGCGGCGCTCTCGGAGGCCGAGGGCGACGTCGAGCGCGCGGTCGAGATCCTGCGCGTCAAGGGGCAGGCCTCGGCCGCCAAGCGCGAAGGACGGGGGACCAGCGAGGGCGTCGTCGCCTCCTACATCCACGCCAACGACAAGGTCGGGGCGATGGTCGAAGTGCAGTGCGAGACCGATTTCGTCGCCCGCAACGAGGACTTCAAGGCCTTCGCCTACGAGGTCGCCCTGCACGTCGCCGCGACGGCGCCGCAGTACGTGACGATCGAGGAGATCCCCGAGTCCGAGCGCGAGGCCGAGAAGAAGGTCTTCGCGGAGAAGGCCCGCGAAGAAGGCAAGCCGGACAACGTGGTGGAGAAGATCGTCGAGGGCCAGCTCGCCAAGTGGGCGAAGGAGGTGGCGCTGCTCGACCAGGAGCACGTCAACGCCGACAAGCACGACTCGAAATCGATCGAGGAGCTGCGCCAGGAGATCGCCGCGAAGACCGGCGAGAACGTCCGCGTCGCCCGCTTCGCCTACTTCCGCGTCGGAGATTGACCGAGCCCGAGCCCAAGTTCGGCCGCATCCTCCTGAAGCTCTCGGGGGAGGCGCTGATGGGGGGGCGCGAGCACGGCACCGATCCCGTCGAGGTCGAGCGCATCGCCCGCCAGGTCTCGGCAGTGCAGGAGCGCGGCGTCGAGGTCGCGATCGTCGTCGGCGCCGGCAACATCTACCGCGGCCTGGCCGGGGCGGCGGCGGGCATGGACCGCGCCACCGGCGACTACATGGGCATGCTGGCGACGGTGCTCAACGCGCTGACCCTGCAGGACGCGCTCGAGAAGATCGGCCGGCACACGCGGGTGATGTCGGCGATCGACGTCAAGGAGGTCGCCGAGCCCTACATCCGCCGCCGCGCGATGCGCCACCTCGAGAAGGACCGCGTGGTGATCTTCGCCGCCGGCACCGGCAACCCGTTCTTCACGACCGACACGGCGGCGGCGCTGCGCGCGCTGGAGATCCACGCGGAGACGATCCTGATGGCCAAGAACGGGGTCGAGGGCGTCTACGACTCCGACCCGGCGACCAACCCGGAGGCCGAGTTCATCCCGGAGATCGGACACCGCGAGGCGATCGAGCGCGACCTCAAGGTGATGGACTCGACGGCGCTCTCGCTCTGCATGGACAACGACCTGCCGATCTACGTCTTCAACATGGGTGACGAGAGCAACATAGATAGGATCGTCAGCGGCGAGAAGGTGGGCACGCTGGTCTACAGCGGAGCCGCCTGAGGACAGGAGAGGAACCAGTGGAGCTGATCGACGAGCTGCTCAAGGACGCCGAGGACCGCATGCAGAAGTCGGTCGAATCGACCCGTGGCGAGCTGGCCACGGTGCGCACCGGACGCGCCTCTCCGCACCTGCTCGACCGGATCAGCGTCGACTACTACGGCTCGCAGACGCCGCTCAAGCAGCTCGCCAACGTGGCCACCGCGGACGCCCGCCTGCTCACGGTGACTCCCTTCGACAAGGGCTCGATCGGCGAGATCGAGAAAGCGATCCAGGAGTCCGACGTCGGCCTCACGCCCAGCAACGACGGCAGCGTGATCCGCCTGCAGATCCCGGAACTGACCGAGGAGCGGCGGCGCGAGATGGTCAAGGTCGTGCACGGCGTCGGCGAGGAGGGCAAGGTTGCGATCCGCAACATCCGGCGCGACACGATGAGCGAGCTGCGCGACCTGAAGAAGGAGGGCGACGCGGGGGAGGACGACGAGCGCCGCGCCGAGGCCGCCCTGCAGAAGCAGACCGACGAGGCGACCGGAGAGATCGACGAGCTTCTGAAAGGGAAGGAAGAGGAGATCCTCGAGGTGTGAGCGCCTCCGCGCGGTACGTCGCGATCATCACCGACGGCAACGGGCGCTGGGCGCAGCAACGCGGCCTTCCGACGGTCGAGGGCCACCGGGCAGGCGCCGACACGGTCAAGGCGCGGCTGCGCGACGCGGTCGAGCTCGGGATCGAGGAGCTGACGGTGTTCTCGTTCTCGACCGAGAACTGGGCGCGGCCGAAGGAGGAGGTCGAGGGCCTGATGCGGATGTTCGGCGAGCGGATCGAGAGCGAGACTCCCGAGCTCGACGCCGAAGGGGTGCGGATGCGCTTCGTCGGCCGTCGCGAGGGCGTCGACGCGGCGCTGGTCGAGCGCATGCGCTGGGCGGAGGAGACCACCGCCGCGAACGAGCGCATCGTCCTCTTCGTCGCCTTCAACTACGGCGGCAGGGCGGAGATCGTAGACGCGGCGCGAAGCTTCGAGGGGGGCTCCGAGGAGGAGTTCCGCCGACATCTCTACGCGCCCGAGATGCACGATCCGGACCTACTGATCCGAACCAGCGGCGAGCAGCGGGTGTCCAACTACCTGCTCTGGCAGTGCGCCTACTCGGAGCTGGTCTTCCGCGACCAGCTCTGGCCCGACTTCGACCGCGCCGCCTTCGAGAGCTCGCTGGGCGAGTTCGAGGCGCGGCGGCGGCGCTTCGGAGCGAGGGAATAGATGGCACGTGACCTCTTCGACGAGGAGATGTTCTCCGAAGAGCCGCCGGCGCCGCGCGAGCGGCCGCCCCGCGAGCCGCTGCGACGCCGGCGCGGTTCGGCGCTGAGCGGCGAGACGGCCCGACGGGTTCTCGTCGCGATCCCCTGGATCGCCTTCGCGATCGCGATCGTCGTCGCCGGCGACCTCGTCTTCGCCGCGGCGCTGGTCGCGATCGGCCTGCTCTGCCTGCGCGAGTACTTCCTGATGACGGCGGAGCTGCGGCCGCTGCGCGTCGCCGCCTACATCGCCGTGCCGGCGCTGATCGCCGCCGCCCACTTCGGCACCGCCTTCAACGTGCTGCTGATCGCCACCGCCACCTTCCCGCTGCTCTTCCTCTTCGGGGCCCGGCTGCAGCCGCGCGCGGGCGTCGTCGTGGCGATGGCGGTGACGCTGCTGGGCACCGTCTGGATCGGCCTGCCGCTGGTGCACGCGGTGCTGCTGCGCGACCTCCCCGACCATGGCGCAGCGCTGCTGATCGACGTCCTCGTCGGCACCTTCGCCGCCGACACCGGCGCCTACGCGACCGGGCGCATGTTCGGCGCCCACCGGATCGCCCCCGACCTCTCGCCGAACAAGACGATCGAGGGGCTCGTCGGCGGCTTCCTGATCGGCACGATGGCCTTCTGGTTCGCCGGCCTCTACCAGGACTGGCTCTCGGGGGTCGACGCACTGATCATCGGCGCCGCGGTGGCCGCGATCGGCCCGGTCGGGGACCTCTTCGCCTCGATGGTCAAGCGCGACCTCGGCGTCAAGGACACCGGCCGCCTCTTCGGCCCGCACGGCGGCCTGCTCGACCGCCTCGACGCGGTCTTCTTCACCGTCGTCGTCGGCTACTACCTCTCCGTCCAGCTGGTCTACTGAGCCACCTAGACTTCAGTAGATGAAGAAGCTGGTCATTCTCGGCTGCACCGGCTCGATCGGCCGGCAGGCGCTGCAGATCGTCGCCGCGTCGGATGAGCTGCAGGTCGTCGGGCTGTCGGCTTCGCGGAGCTGGGAGCCGCTGCTCGAGGCGGCGCGGCAGCACGGCGTGCCCGCGGTGGCGCTCGCCGACACGGAGGCGGCCGAGCGGGCGCGCTCGGCCTGGGACGGCCGCGTGCTCGCGGGCGAGGAGGGTGTGCGCAAGCTGATCGCCGATTCCGGCGCCGACCTGGTGCTCAACGGCATGGTCGGCGCCGCCGGGCTGGGGCCGACCGTCGCCGCGCTCGGCGGGGGCATCGACGTCGCTCTTGCCAACAAGGAGAGCCTCGTGATCGGCGGCGAGCTGACCACGGCCCTGGCCGAGGCGACCGGGGCGCGGCTGCTGCCGGTCGACTCCGAGCACTCGGCGCTCTTCCAGCTGATCGGCGCCGCGCAGCCGGGCACCGTGGAGCGCCTGGTGCTGACCGCCTCCGGCGGCCCCTTCCGCGGTCGCAAGGACCTCTCCGGCGTCGGCGTCGAGGAGGCGCTCGCGCACCCGACCTGGAAGATGGGCGGGCGGATCACGATCGACTCGGCGACGCTGATGAACAAGGGCTTCGAGGCGATCGAGGCCCATCACCTCTTCGCCGTCCCCTACGAGCGGATCGAGGTCGTCGTCCACCCACAGTCGATCGTGCACTCGCTGGTCGACCTCAACGACGGCGCCACGCTGGCCCACCTCGGCTACCCGGACATGCGGGTACCGATCTCCTACGCCCTGCACCATCCCGAGCGCGCCGACGTCGACGTGCCGCGGCTCGACCTCGCCGCGGTCGCAGAGCTGAGCTTCGAGCAGCCCGACCTGGAGACCTTCGCCTGCCTGCGCCTGGCGCTGCAGGCGGGTGCGGCGGGGGGGACGGCGCCCTGCGTGCTCAACGCGGCCGACGAGGTCGCCGTCGCCGCCTTCCTCGACGGGCGGATCGGGTTCAGCGCGATCGCCGCGGCGATCGAGGCCGTGCTCGCCGACATGCCGCCGCTGCCGGTGACCCACTTCGACGACCTCTTCGCCGTCGACGCCGAGGCGCGGCGCCGCACCGAAGAGCGCGTCGGGGGGTTGGCGAAGGTATGAACTGGCTGCTGATCTTCCTCGGCTTCTCGCTGCTGATCATCCTGCACGAGGCCGGCCACTTCTTCGCCGCCAAGGCGACGGGGATGCGGGTCGAGCGCTTCTTCCTCTTCTTCCCGCCAAAGCTGGTCTCGATCAAGCGCGGCGAGACCGAGTACGGGATCGGCGCGATCCCGGCGGGGGGCTTCGTGAAGATCAGCGGCATGAACCCCGACGAGGAGCTCCCTCCCGAGGCCGAGGGCCGCGGCTACTACGACCAGCCGGTATGGAAGCGGGTCGTCGTGATCGGGGCCGGGCCCGCGGTCAACATCGTGCTCGCCTTCGCGATCCTCTTCGTGCTGGCGTTCAGCCTCAACCAGCCGAGCCAGACGGTCGGCGAGATCTTCCCCGACACCCCGGCCGCGGCGAAGCTGAAGGCCGGCGACGAGATCCTCGCCGTCGACGGCAAACGCTACCGCGGCCTCGGCGTCGAGGAGCGGCTCGAAAGTTTCCGCGACGACGTTGCCGCGCACCGCTGCGCCGGCGAGCAGACCGACGGCTGCCGCGCCCTGGAGCCGGTGACGCTGACCGTCGACCGCAACGGCCTGCTGCGCACGGTCTCCGTCCGCCCTGAGTACGACGGCGAAGCCGGCCGCGCCCTGGTCGGCTTCGGCTACGGCAGCGAACCGGCCGAACTGGGCGCCGGTGGGGCCGCGAGATGGGCCGGGGACACGATGTGGCTGGTCGCCAGCCGCACGGCCACCGTCTTCGCCAAGCTGTTCGAAAAGCAGAAGCGCGAGGAAGTGTCCGGGATCGTCGGCGTCAGCGCCGTCGCCAACGAAACGATCGACCTCAGCACCCAGCGCTCCTTCCTGCTGCTCGCCCTGGTCAGCCTCTCGCTCGGCCTGATCAACCTCTTTCCCTTCCTGCCGCTCGACGGCGGCCACATCTTCTGGAGCCTGGCCGAGAAGGTGCGCGGCAGGCCGATCCCCTTCTCGATCCTAGAGCGCGCCAGCGCCGTCGGCTTCGTGCTCGTGATCATGCTCTTCTTCCTCGGCCTCAGCAACGACATCGGCCGGATCACGGGCGAAGGCTTCGGCGCCCGCTAGAAATTTCCACTTTCGTCACGTTGCGCGCGCCACACGCGCGTCTCGGCCTGCCACGGTCGCGCCATGCCTATCGTCTTCGGAGCAGCCGGGATCTTCACGCCGATCATCGAAGGAGCTGCAACAGCGATCGGGGCGGGCATGGTGGTGGGTGGCTTTTCCGGTGCAACCCGGGGTGTGATTCGGAGCGAATCGCGCCAAGAGGTCGAGGACGATGCACTCAGAGCAACGTATCTTGGCGCCGTCGTGGCGCTGGCCTCCTGGGCCGTCGACCAGTGCATCGTTTACGCTACAGGCATATGAACAAAACCGGCTTCAAAAACGGCTGGCTGAGCTTGGCGATCACGTTTCCGATCGGGACTGTGGGCCTCTTCCTTCTGCGGGACGATCCGGAGGCAAAGGGCTGGTTGGTCCTGGGGCTGATTGTCGTCGGGGTCAACCTCATGGACTTCCTCGATGGCCGCAGCAACAGGGCCCGGAGGAAGACTGAGCGGCCCAGATAGCCTGTAGGCGTGGCTTCCAAGCGGCAGATATTCGTCGGCAAGGTGCCGGTCGGGGGCGGGGCGCCCGTGGCCGTGCAGACGATGACCAAGACCGAGACCGCCAACCTGGCGGCGACGATGGAGCAGATCCGCACCGTCGCCGAGGCCGGGGCGGACATCGTCCGCGTCGCGGTGCCGCGGGACAAGGACGTCGAGGCGCTGAAGACGATCGTCACCGAGTCGCCGATCCCGGTGATCGCCGACATCCACTTCAACCACACGCTGGCGCTGAAGGCGATCGACGCCGGCGCGCACTGCATCCGGCTCAACCCGGGCAACATCGGCGGCCGCGACAAGGTCGCCGAGGTCGCCGAGAAGGCGACCGCGGTCGGGGTGCCGATGCGGATCGGGGTCAACTCCGGCTCGCTGCCCAAGCACCTGCACGAGCTCGAGCGCGAAGCGCCGGTCGAGGCCCTGGTCGCCGCCGCTGTCGAGTTCGTCGAGCTGATGGAGGGCCTCGAGTTCGAGGACTTCAAGGTCTCGATCAAGTCGACCAACGTACCTGACACGATCGCCGCCAACCGGATGCTCTCCGAGAAGATCCCCTACCCGCTGCACCTCGGCATCACCGAGGCGGGTACGAAATGGTCGGGCTCGCTGAAGTCCGCGGTCGGGCTCGGCACGCTGCTCGCCGACGGGATCGGCGACACGATCAGGATCAGCCTCTCGACCTTCCACGCCGAGGAAGAGGTCAAGGTCGCCTGGGAGATCCTCAAGGCGCTGCAGCTGCGCGAGCGCGGGCCGGTCCTGATCGCCTGCCCGACCTGCGGCCGCCTGCAGTTCGACATGGACTCGGTGGTCGCCGAGATCGAGCAGCGCCTGGAGGGCTACGCCGAGCCGGTCGAGGTCGCCGTGCTGGGCTGTGCGGTGAACGGGATCGGCGAGGCCGGCCACGCCGACTTCGGCATCGCCGGGGCCAAGAACGAGGGTCTGATCTACGCCCACGGCAAGCCGCTGCGCAAGGTTCCGCAGGCAAAGCTCGTCGACACCCTGTTCGATGAGATCGACAAGTCGCTGGACCGCGGCAGGGTCGAGTTCGACGAGGCCGAGGCGCGCGAGGGCGCCGAGTGGCTGGCCAGGATCGAGGAGGAAAACGCGGGGGAACTGACGCCCGAGAAGATCGCCCAGATGGAGAAGGAAGCGGTCGAGCGGGGCGAGGCGGATAAGGTGCTGCTCGACGAGGAGGCCTCGCCGACGGCGGGCCGCCGCTTCACGAGGGCCTGAGCGATGGGCTCGGCCCTCGACGCCCGGACGCTCGCCGAAGCCTTCCAGGCGACCGCGGCCGAGGGCGCCGAGCGAGTCGCGCTGCGGACCAAAGACGACGAGGTCAGCATCACCTGGGCCGAGTACGGCGAGCGTGTGCGCCGCGTCGCCGCCGGCCTCGCGGCGCTCGGGATCGGCCGCGGCGACACGGTTGGGATCATGCTCACCAACCGCCCCGAGTTCCACTTCGCGGACACCGCGACGCTGAGCCTCGGCGCGGTCGCCTTCTCGATCTACAACACCTCGACCGCCGAGCAGGCCGCGTATCTGCTCGGCGACGCCGCCAACAGCGTGATCTTCACCGAGCAGGCCTTCCTCGCCACCGTGCTCGAGGCGCGGGAAAGTGCGGACGCGGTCGAGCACGTCGTCGTCGTCGACGGCGAGGAGGGTGGCGAGGGGACCCTGACCCTGAGCGAGTTGGAAGCGCGCGGCGAGGATGGATTCGACTTCGAGACCGCCTGGCGCGCGGTCGACCCCGACGATCTGCTCACCCTGATCTACACCTCGGGCACGACCGGGCCCCCGAAGGGGGTCCAGCTCAGCCACGCCGCGATGATGGCGGCGATCCGCAGCTTCGACAGCCTGGTCCCGCTGAAGCCCGACGGGCGGGTGATCTCCTGGTTGCCGATGGCCCACATCGCCGAGCGCAACGTCAGCCAGTACATGCCGATGGTCGGGGGAACGGCCGTCACCTGCTGCCCCGACCCGCGCCAGGTCGTCGCCTACCTGACCGAAGTGCGGCCGACCTGGTTCTTCGCCGTGCCGCGAATCTGGGAGAAGCTGATGGCGGCGATGGAGGTCGGCTTCGCCGCCGAGCAGGACGAGGCGAGGGCAGAGGCGATCGAGTGGGCGCTCGACGTCGGCCGCCGCCGCGTGCGCGCCGAGCAGGCCGGCGAGGAGCCCTCCGACGAGCTGCGCGCCGAACACGCGAAGGCCGATGAGCTGATCCTTTCGAAGCTGCGCGAGCGGATCGGCCTCGACCTGGCCGAGGCGGTCAACGTGGGCGCCGCGCCCAGCCCGCCCGAGGTGATCGAGTTCTTCCACGCGATCGGCGTTCCCCTGGCCGAGCTCTGGGGGATGTCGGAGACCTGCGCCGCGGGCACCTGCAACCCGAGCGAGCGGATCAAGATCGGCACGGTCGGCCCGGCCGCGCCCGGGGTCGAACTGAAGCTGGCCGACGACGGCGAGATCCTCGTGCGCGGCCCGATGGCGATGGCCGGCTACCGCAATGACGGCGAGCGGACCGCGGAGACGATCGACCGCGAGGGCTGGCTGCACACCGGCGACGTCGGCGAGCTCGACGACGACGGCTACCTGCGGATCGTCGACCGCAAGAAGGAGCTGATCATCAACTCGGCCGGCAAGAACATGTCGCCGGCCAACATCGAGGCGAAGATCAAGGCCGCGAGCCCGCTGATCGGCCAGGTCTGCGCGGTCGGCGACGACCGTCCCTACAACGTCGCCCTGATCGTCCTCGACCCCGATGCCGCAGCGGCTTTCGCCGCCGAGCACGGGATCGAGGACGGCAGCATCGAGGCGCTGGCCGGCGAGCCCGCGGTGCTGGAGGAGGTCGCCGCCGCGGTGGAGCGCGGCAACGCGGCCCTCGCCAGGGTCGAGCAGGTGAAGAAGTTCAAGCTGCTGGGCGCCGAGTGGCAGCCCGGCGGAACCGAGTTGACGCCGACGATGAAGCTCAAACGGCGACCGATCGAACACCGCTACGAGCGCGAGATCGAAGCGCTCTACGGCGAGTAGCGGCCAGCTCTGACTGCTACTGTCGCCAGCCATCCGCTTTACTAGTGGATAGGTTTCCCGTGTGCGATTGTCCGAGCTCTTCCTGCCGACGCTGAAGGACCCTCCCGCCGACGCGGAGGCGATCTCGCACAAGCTGATGGTCCGGGCCGGGCTGATCCGCCAGCTCGGCGCGGGGCTCTGGACCTACCTGCCCGCCGGCCTGCGCGTTCAGCGCAAGGTCGAGGCGATCCTGCGCGAGGAGATGGCCGCGATCGGCTGCCAGGAGGTGCTGATGCCGGTCCTGCAGCCGGCCGAGCCCTGGCAGCGGACCGGCCGCTACGGGATCGACGAGCTGTTCAAGCTCGAAGACCGCAAGGGCGCGCCGATGGTGCTGGCGATGACCCACGAGGAGTGCCTCACCTACCACGTGGCGCGCGAGGTGCGCTCCTACCGCGACCTGCCGCTGATGCTCTACCACCTGCAGACGAAGGAGCGCGACGAGCCGCGCCCGCGCGCCGGCGTGCTGCGCACGCGCGAGTTCACGATGAAGGACGCCTACTCCTTCGACCGCGACGAGGAGGGCCTGGAGCGCTCCTACGAGCTGCAGGGCGAGGCCTACGCGCGGATCTTCGACCGCTGCGGGCTGCGCTGGTACAGGGTCGAGTCCGACGTCGGGATGATGGGCGGCTCCGGCGCTCACGAGTTCATGGCGCCCTGCGCGGCCGGCGAGAACGAGGTCGCGCTGGCACCCGGCTACGCCGCCAACGTCGAGATCGCCTCAGCGCAGGCGCAGCCGGTCGAGCTGCCGGCGCCGCTCGACGCCCCCGAGCGGGTCGAGACGCCGGGCCTGACCAGCGTCGCCGAGGTCTCCGGCGCGCTGGGGCTGCCGGCCGGCGCCCTGCTCAAGGCGATGCCGGTCGTGGTCGAGGGGCGCGGGATGACGCTGGTCCTGCTGCGCGGCGACCACCGTCTCAACGAGATCAAGCTGCGCAACGCGCTCGGCGCCGGCTTCCGTCTCGCCGGCGGCGAGGAGATCGAGGCCGAGCTCGGCCCGGTCGGCTACGTCGGCCCGGTCGGGGCGAGCCTGCCCGTGCTGCTCGACGCCGCGGTCGAGGGCGATTCCTTCGTCTGCGGCGCCAACGAGGCCGACGCGCACCTGCGCGGCGTGCGGCCCGGGCGCGACTTCGAGTTCGAGCGCGTCGACGTGCGCACGGTCGAGGCCGGCGACATCGCTCCGGGGGGCGGCGAGATCGAGATCGTGCCGGCGATCGAGGTCGGCAACATCTTCAAGCTGGGCACCCGCTACTCGGAGCCGCTCGGCGCCACCTACCTCGACGAGCAGGGGACGGAACGGTCGATCGTGATGGGCTCCTACGGGATCGGCCCGGCACGGATAGTCGCGGCGGCGATCGAGCAGGGCGCCGACGAGCGCGGCATCGTCTGGCCGCGCGCGCTGGCCCCATGGCAGGTCGAGCTGGTCTCACTCGCCAAGGCGGGCGAGGACGAGCGCGGGGTCGCCGACCAGATCTACGCTGCGCTGGGCGAGGCCGGTGTCGAGGTCCTCTATGACGATCGCGACGCCGGCCCGGGGGAGAAGCTGACCGACGCCGAGCTGCTCGGCTGCCCGCTGCGCCTCGTCGTCGGCCGTCGCGGCCTCGCCAGGGGCGTGGTTGAGGCGAGCGAGCGGGCCGGCGGGGCCGAGCACGAGCTGCCGGTCGAGAGCGCGGCCGCCGGCGCCGTCGCCCTGCTCGGTGGCGCGGATGGCCGCTAGGTCGCCGTTCGGACGCGGCCGCGTCCGCCGCCTCTTCGGGCTCGACCGCAGCTACCCGCCGCCGCCGCAGACGCAGAAGGGCGAGCCGCTCAACCCCTGGACGCTGCCCAACCTGGTCGGCTACCTGCGCCTCGCGGCGCTGCCCGTCTTCCTCTACCTCGCCTTCGAGAGCGGCGACGGGCGCACCGTCGCCTCGACGACGCTCTTCTTCGCGATCGCCGCCGGCGACTACCTCGACGGCTTCCTCGCCCGCGTGACCGGCCAGTACAGCCGGCTCGGAACGATGCTCGACCCCCTGGTCGACCGGCTGACGATCCTCTCCGGAGCCGCCGTCTGCTGGCATTTCGAGCTGCTGCCGCGCTGGGCGCTGGCGCTGCTCGTCGCGCGTGAGCTGGCGATGCTGGGGCTGGCCTGGTACGGCCTGCGCCACGACGTCCAGATAGCGGTCAACTGGCCGGGGCGGCTTTCGGTGTTCCCGATCATGGGCGGCATCTTCGCGGCGCTCGTCTGGGCCGGCTGGGTCCCGGCCGCGCTGCTGGTCGTCGGGGTATTCCTGGCGATCCTGGCCACCGTCCTCTACGCGCAGACCGGCGTGCGCACGGTTCGCGAACGGGCCGCGCAAGCCGGCTCTCAGGCTCCATAACCTTCAACCTGCAGTTGAACCTTTGGCCGGGGGACCTATAATCGGTCGCTGCGGCCAACGGAGGCGCGAGCCTCTCTACCAAGGAGCGCGATGGAGGACACCTTTCCCGATCTCGGTTCGCTCAGCGACGAAGAGCTGAAGGACCTGATCGACAAGCTC
>Ga0210101_1000107_pt1 | contig 29068 bp, 27 predicted proteins | sample Muzzi_PWC_D1_FD_185534 | JGI IMG/M metagenome (GOLD analysis project Ga0210101, IMG submission 185534) | Wetland microbial communities from San Francisco Bay, California, USA, that impact long-term carbon sequestration - Muzzi_PWC_D1 (SPAdes) | ecosystem: Environmental > Aquatic > Marine >... | reverse complement strand
AACCGCTCCTCGTGAAGCGCCTCCAGCGCCGCAGCGCGCTCGGTCTCGCTCAGCGCCCGGGCCGGACGGGGCCGCGACTTCCTCGGCTTGGGCTCGGGCGGGCGCCGGCGACGGTAGATCGTCGCCGACGATGCCCCCAGAGCCCGGCAGGCGGGCCTTGTGCCGATGATCGGCGTCAGCTCCTCGACGGTGGCCTCGATCATCGCTCGGTGCTCCCTTCGGCGCCCTCGGTCCCGAGCAGGTCCTCCAAGAGCGCGGAGACGTTTCCCTGCACCTCGATCACCTTGCGCGCCTTGGCCAGCTCGGTCTCGGCGCGCTCGGCGCGGCGGCGCAGCTCGGCGTTCTCCTTCTCGATGGGGTCGGCCCCCTTGCGCCCGCGCTTGCGCCCCAGCTCCCCCGCGTCGCGCTGGCGGCGCCAGGTCGAGATGTGCGAGGAGTAGAGGCCCTCGCGGCGCAAGAGCGCTCCGACCTCTCCCTGCTTCTTGCAGGCGTCGGCTTGCTTGAGGATCTTCAGCTTGTACTCGGCGCTGAAGTGGCGCCTCTTGGGGCGCTTCAGCTCGGGGTCGGGGACCGCCTGCGGCGGGGCGCCCCCGCCGGCCGCTTCACTTCTCTCGCCTTCGGCTCGCTCCGTTTCGCGGCCGGCGGCTTCGTCTCGGTTGATCAATGACATCACGTGCTCCATTCACGCCCTCGGGGTTCAGTAATTCCCGAATCATGCGTGTCTCACGTGACGTTGGCAGAGAGGGGCTGGAACCGAGGGCGACGCTCGTATCTACCCGGCGTTAGGAGCCGAACTTTCCGAATTGGCTCGTGCTCACGAGTTGATTGGCATCGGCCAAGAGGATGGCTCGGTTGCAAACCCCTCAAACGTCCTGAACGGGGGCGGGATTACGAGCAAGTCAGCGGCCACGCTTCGCGCTACCGGCCTTGGCGAAACGGTGAGTCGGTTGGGGCAGCTTGCTGATCTGACGAATAGCGACGAATTGGATGCCATCGCTCGCGATTTGCAAAGCGACCAGCGGACTGCATAGCGCGGGACAGGTTGTCGCTGGAGCCGCCTATAGCTTGCCTGCATGGACAAGGATCGCGAGAGCGTCCATCCGATTGCGGGGACCGAGGAGGCCCAGATCGTCTATCGGCGCTCCAGCGCCCGGCCGGTCGAGTACGCGATCCTGCTCCAGGTCCGGGGGCCGAAGGGCTGGGAAACCAGGATCGTGGCCGACAACTCCCACTCCGACCGGCACGTTGACGAGCACCATTGCCATCGCTACCTTGAGGGCCAGAAGCAGCCAGCGGAGCCCCTTCCCTTCGAAGCCTCCGATACGAACGACGCGATGGCCAAGACCATCGGCTGGTTTGCCGAAAACTGGACGGAGCTAACCTGATGACCACCATGCGCACGCCCGCTGAGGACGCCGCCCTTTCGGCCTTCATCGACGCTGCCACCAGCGACGCCGATCCGAGCTACCCGCATGGCGCTGCGTTCATTCCCTGGCAGGAGACGCCGCAGACGGACCGTATCCTCTGGCGCTACCTGCACGAAGGCCGCCCCGCCGTCATCGTCGGGACGAGCGACTTCGACATGCTGATCGAGCCGGTTCAGCTCGGCCGCTTCGCCCGTTTACGCAACGAGATTCTCCAGCGCGTCACCGTCGAGGTCTCCTACCGCCGCAAGGAGGCGCCGCCCGCTCCCGACATCCCTCCCGTTAGGGCGGACATCGGACGGCATGCGCTTGAGCGACTGACTCCGGCTGCGGCTTGACCCCGCCTTCTCCGCTGATCCATAATCTCACCACCACGAGGCCGACGGATGGTGGGCCGAGTCACCCGATGTCAAGGGCTGGTCCGCGGCTGGCTACACCTGCGCCGAGGTTGTCAAGCTCGCAGAGGGGGGTCGGCCATCCGCCCGGCCAGAGGCCCGCCCACCGGAGCGTAATACACCAGTGCGGCGTCGTGACCGAGCGCGAACGGATGCGGCGCGTTCGCTCGGCGCGATCCCCGGCGACGTGCTGGTCTTTGAAGCGCCCTCAGTCACGAACGAGCGCCGTTTCTTCGACGTGTACTGGTCTGACGACCACCGCCTAGCCGTCAAGAGCTGACGACTGCCCAGTCGATTCAGCGAACAGCTTTCGTCGTGCCAGTCACCCCCAAGGCGGGTTCGCTTGGTGATTTTAATCCTCACTCGATGCAGGATAAAGATGAGCCGGGTCGGTAAGAAATAGGATGAGGAGGGGACGAGGGATTGGCTGGGAATCACGCCCTGAACCCCGCCGTTGTGAGGTCCTTCGTCCGTGCGGCTGAATGGAGTCGAACCATCACGCCCCGTGAGGGGCACAAGGCCTCAAGCTGACGCGGCTCCGTATGACAGAGCGGAAAACGGCCTACAGAGCCAAATCCGATCCGGTTGCGTCCGGCTGAAGCCGGCTATTTCAGGAGCTGACCGGCGCACCACTGGCGCACGGCGCGACCAGTACGCGGATGGCCAGTGAAGCCTGCCACTCGACCAGCCCGTTGGCGGCGGCCGCCGCGGCTACGATCCATTCACGATGGCCGCGATCGCAAATGACAGCCTGATCGCCGAGGCGGGACGCCGCCTTGCCGCCGCAGCCCCCGGCGCCAGGGTGATCCTCTTCGGCTCCTTTGCCCGCGGCGAGGCCAAGCCTGGCTCCGACCTCGACTTGCTCGTCGTCGAGCCTCGGCTCTCCAGCCGTCGCGAGGAGTTCGGGCGCCTTCGCATGGTCCTTGGCGACATCGGGGTCCCCGTCGACCTGATTGTCGTCAGCGACGATCATGTGAGCAGGTGGGGCCAGGTGCCCGGGGGCGTCATCCACGAGGCGCTGCGGGATGGACGCGTCCTCGCCGCTTGAGCCCTCCGAGGCGGCGGCGATCCTCGCTCGCAAGGCCGGGGAGGACGCCACCGCCGTCCGCGAGTTCGCCGCAACGCCGAGATCGCCGATGGCATCATCGGCTTCCACGCCCAGCAGGCGATCGAGAAGTGGCTCAAGGCGGTCCTGGCGGGCCGCGGCGTGGACTTCGAGCACACCCACGACCTCCGTCACCTGATCGCCCTGGCGGGCATCGACGAGGACGAGGCGCCCTTCGATGTGCGCGAGGCGGTCGACCTCACCGAGTACGCGGTGCCCTTGCGCTACGAGGATCTGCTCGACGCCGAGCCGCTCGATCGCGACGACACTGTCGCCCTGATCGAAGAGGTAGGCAGTTGGGGCGGAGCTCAGCTGTCGGAGGCCACGGAAGACGGCGGCAGCCCCGACGAAGGGGAGTCATGATTGTGACCATTCCGCTCTATCGCGGCAGCGCGTCGTTCAGCCGGGCGGGGTAGCGGTGCGGGGTGTCCGAGCCTGGACTTTGCGACTTCGGGCTACGATCGTCTGACTGGCGCACCGACTGGCGCGCCAGCGCCGCACGACGTTTCCTGACTGAATCCCTCTAGAAAGCGAAAACCCCCACTGTGCGGGGGCTTTCTCATGCGGCTGAATGGAGTCGAACCATCACGGACCTTGCGGTCCACAAGGCCCTCAACCTTGCGCGTCTACCAGTTCCGCCACAGCCGCTCGGGGGCGGCCGATTCTAGATGGTTGGCTTCGCTGGGGCGCGGGGGCTGGTCGGTCGGATGCGGACGGGGGATTGCTTGAATGCGTCCGGAACAAGCGGTAGCCTGCGAACAGATGTTCGAAGCTATCGGCGGCGATCGCCGGCCGCGAGGAGGCTCGGGTGGACCTTGACCTGACCAAGAGGCAGAAGGAGATCTTCGACTTCATCGGCCGCTACGCGGCCAAGACGGGTTACCCGCCGACGGTGCGAGAGATCGGCAAGGCGGTCGGGCTGCACTCGTCCTCGACCGTGCACGCGCACCTCGCGAACCTGGAGAAGATCGGGCTGCTGCGCCGCGACCCGACCAAGCCGCGGGCGATCGAGGTGATGATCGACCGGGCCAAGAGGACGATCATGCCCGGCGACGGCGGCTTGCCGCTGGTCGGGCAGGTCGCCGCCGGCGAGCCGATCCTCGCCGAGGAGAACATCGAGGAATACATCGAGATCCCCGACGTGATCGGCGGTGAGGACGGCGACTACGTCCTGCGGGTGCGCGGCGAAAGCATGAAGGAAGCCGGCATCTTCGAGGGCGACTACGTGGTCGTCCGCCCGGCCGAGGAGGCGCCCAACGGCGAGATCGTCGTCGCCCTGATCGGCGACGAGGCGACCGTGAAGCGCTTCTTCCGCGAGGACGACCACGTCCGCCTGCAGCCCGAGAACAAGGCGATGAAGCCGATCCGCTCCACCGAGGCGAGCGTGCTCGGCCGGGTGATCGGCGTCGTCCGCAAGGTCTGAGGACCAGCCCGAAGTGGAAGCGCCGCCGCCGGGGGTCTACCATTCCCAGTGCGGGCCGAGTGACCGCGGGGGGAGAGAAAACCCCTCGAGGAAAGTCCGGACACCAGAGGGCGAGGGCGGTGGGTAACGCCCACCCGGGGAAACCCGCGGGAAAGTGCCACAGAAACACACGGCCGATGGCGCGGCCACACGTGAGCCGCGTACAGGCAAAGGTGAAATGGTGCGGTAAGAGCGCACCGGCGCCGCGGCGACGCGGCGGCCAGGCAAACCCCGCCCGGTGCAAGGCCAAGCAGGACCGTCGACCCTGCCCGGCGAGGTCCAGGTAGGCCGCAGGGCCGTCCAGGCCCCCTCGGGACCCCGGTCCCGGGGAGATAGATGGTCGCTCGCGACAGGATCCGGCTTACAGGCCCGCTGCGGAAAGGGCTCCCCGCTCGGCGGGGAGCCCTTTCTCAACCTCGTCACGAAATTCTGTCTTAGCGTCTGCTAACGTGCCGCCAACTTCCGCTGAATCTCCGCCACATATCGCGGGGAGCGGGGGACCCATCGGTTGGGGCGAATCGCCGGCATCTGCCGCGTAGCGCAGCTCTTTCAGCGCGAGCCCGTCAGCTAACCCCGTAAGCGCCGGAAAGAGCGATGAAGGAAGTAAGGAACCGCCTCGGGCGGAAAGAACGACGCTGGATCGCGCTGCTGCTGACCGCCGCGGCGATCGCGATGTGCGCGCCGGGCATCGCCCAGGGCAGCACCGGCGGCGCCTCGACCGTCGCCTCCAGCGGCGCGCTGGAAGGCAGCGGTCTCGCCTTCGCGCCGCTGCGCTTCGCCGGCGCCACCTGGTACGGGCCCGGCCTCTACGGCCAGCACACCGCGTGCGGCCAGACCCTGCGGCCTCAGACGATCGGCGTCGCCCACCGCGACCTGCCCTGCGGCACTCCGGTCAGGTTCGTCTACCACGGCCGCCAGCTCGTCACCAGGGTGATCGACCGCGGCCCCTACACCCGCGGCAACGACTGGGACCTGACCAACGGCGCCCGCCGGGCGCTGCACTTCGGCGGCTCGGGTCGGATCCGCTACGCGGTCGCCCTGCACTACGCGCGGGCCGGCCTCTCCCAGCCGGGCCGGTAACGGCCGTCGCGGCGGATAATCTTCCCGTCTCCAGCAGCTTTCCACGAGAGGAGCACGGGAATGTCGCAGTCTTCGCAGAGAGCACCCTCCGGGCGGCGGGTCGCGCTTCGCCGGTCCGCTGCGGGGCTCGCGCTCGCCGGCTGCCTGGCGCTGCTGGTCCCGCTCGCCGCCGGCGCCGGCGCAGCGACCAGCTCGAAGACCACCGTGGTGCTGGGCAGCACCGCCTCGACGCCCGACCCGTCCTGCCCGGACCTTCCCTGTCAGGCGGTCGGCAGCGTCACCGGCTTCCAGGTCAGCACCAACCAGTCGAACCTGCCGTTCAGCGTCAAGCGGCCCGGCAAGGTGAAGGCCTGGACGCTGACCCTCGCCCAGCCGACCAACAGGCAGCGCTCCTTCTTCAACGGCTTCTTCGGCACGCCGCCGGAGGCGCGGCTGGCGATCCTGCGCCGCATTCCCGGCAGCCACCCGCCCCGCTACAACCTGCGGCGCCAGAGCCGGGTCCACGTGCTCAGCCCCTATCTGGGGCAGACCGTCAAGTTCGGCGCCTCGCTGAAGGTGCAGAAGGGCGACATCGTCGGCCTCACGATCCCCACCTGGGCGCCCGCCTTCGCCCAGGATCTCTCGGCCAAGGACGTCTGGCGGGCCAGTCGCGAGCCGGGCAAGTGCACCAACACGACCGACGTCCGCCAGGGCGAGCCGCAGCAGAAGGTCGGCACGCGCGCCACCTACGCCTGCCGCTACTCGACCGCGCGCCTGCTCTACACCGCGACCGTCGTCGAGGGCTGATCGGGGGTCGACGCGCTGCTCGGGGCCTGCGCGGGCAGCTGCGTCCGGCGACCGCCGGCTGGACCGGCCGGGGCGCCTTTTACCCCCTATAGCACCAATAACGCGCCCCGCGGTCAGAGGACGGGGTCGAATGGCACGTTTACGCGGCCGAGGGCAGCACTTCCGGCGTCGCCTGGTCTTTGGGCAGAGCCGCTGCGCTGGCGATCAGGCTCTGGAACTCGTTGAGCGCCAGGTGCGCGACCGCCTCGAGCAGCTCCTCGTCGCTCCAGCCGATCTCCCGCGCCTCCTCGTGGAGGTGGTGGGGGGGATAGTCGTCGCCGGCTTCGAGCGTCGCCTCGAGGTAGGCGAGCAGCGCCGCCTCCTTGGCGTCGCCGGAGGTGAAGCTGCGGGCCCGCGAGACCTCGTCGAGCCCGAGCCCGGCGTGCCGCGCCGATTTCGCGTGCTGGGCGATGCTGTAGTCGTCGTTGCGGTGCTCGGCGACCGCCAGGGCGATCCGCTCGCGGGTCGCCTGCGGCAGCACGCCGCCCCGCAGCTCCGAGCGCATCCGCGTGTAGGCCCGCAGCACGGCGGGCGCGCCGGCGAGGACGCCGACGAACTTGGTAACCGCGCCGCCGGCCGCCTGGATGCTCTTGATCAGGGGAGCGCTCTCATCGGGAGCCGTCAGCTCGTCGTGGATCTGGAATCTGCTTACTGCTGTTTTTACCGTCACGTCGCTTCCGCCTTTGGGCTCCGGTGCGAATTTTTCCGCTTTACAGAGCCTTTACGTCGCCTTTACTTTACTTTGAGCCACTAACTTACGCGAAGTAAGTTATAGCTGGTTTCGCCGCCGCTCGCAAGCCTTTTCCGGCAGCCCTCATCTCCCCGTAGTACGGCGCGCCGCACCCTGAGGTTCGGTCGCCTATCTTTGCCCGCAGCAGCCGCAGCGCCGAGAAAAGGAGCCGAGCGATGGCAGATAAGCCAAAGAGTGCCGCCGATGTCAGCGAGATCGTCAAGGAGCGCGACGTCCGCTTCGTGCGTCTCTGGTTCACCGACGTGCTCGGTCAGCTGAAGAGCTTCTCGATCAACGCGGCCGAACTGGGCGACGCCTTCGAGGGCGGCATGGGCTTCGACGGCTCCTCGATCACCGGCTTCAACCCGATCGAGGAGTCGGACATGATCGCGATGCCCGACCCCTCGACCTTCGCGATCATCCCCTGGCGGCCCGAGGAGGAGAACGCGGTCGCCCGGATGTTCTGCGACATCCGGGTGCCCGGCGGCGACCCCTACGAGGGCGACCCGCGCTGGATCATGCGCCGCGCCCTCAAACGCGCCGAGGAGCTCGGCTTCGACGGCTACAACATCGGCCCCGAGCTGGAGTACTTCTACTTCCGCTCCGCGAAGCCGCAGGGCGTGCCCGAAGTGCTCGACGAGGGCGGCTACTTCGACCTGACCACGCTCGACGCCGGCTCCGACCTGCGCCGCGAGACGGTGCTGGCGCTGGAGAAGATGGGCATCCACGTCGAGTACACCCACCACGAGGTCGGCCCCTCCCAGCACGAGGTCGACATGCGCTACAAGGACGCGCTGGCGATGTCCGACGACTGCATGACCTACCGCATCGTGGTCAAGGAGTACGCGATGAAATACGGCTGGCACGCGACCTTCATGCCGAAGCCGCTGTACGGGGAGAACGGCTCGGGGATGCACGTCCACCAGTCGCTCGGCAAGGACGGCAGGAACGCCTTCTTCGACCCCGAGGACCAGTACTTCCTCTCGCCCACCGCGAAGGCCTTCATCGCCGGCCAGCTGCGGCACGCGCGGGAGATCTCGCCGCTCTTCGCGCAGTGGGTCAACTCCTACAAGCGCCTCGTCCCCGGCTTCGAGGCGCCGGTCTACCTGGCTTGGTCGCGCCGTAACCGCTCGGCGCTGATCCGCGTGCCGCTCTACCACCCCGGCAAGGAGGGGGCGACCCGCGCCGAGCTGCGCTGCCCCGACCCGGCCTGCAACCCCTACCTCTGCTTCGCCGGGATGCTGCACGCCGGCCTCGAGGGGATCGAGAAGGGCTACGAGCTGCCCGAGCCGATGGAGCAGAACCTCTACCACCTCTCGCCCGAGGAGCGGGCGCAGCGGGGCATCGAGGAGCTGCCGGAGACGCTCGGCGAGGCGATCGACATCGCGGCCGACTCGGAGCTGGTCCTGCGCACCCTGGGCGAGCACACCTTCCGCCGCTTCGTCGAGATCAAGCGGCAGGAATGGGACGAGTACCGCGTCCAAGTCACGCCCTACGAGCTGGAGAACTTCCTGCCGGTGCTGTAGGGGTCGGGCGCCCCAGCGCCGACGGCCACCAGAAGCGGTCGCCCACGGTCAGGGCGATCGAGGGGACGAGGACGCTGCGGACCAGGAAGGTGTCGAGCAGCACGCCGAAGGCGACCACGAAGCCCAGCTCGGTAAGGAAGACGAGGGGGAGGACGGCGAGCACCGAGAAGGTGCCGGCGAGGACGATCCCGGCGCTGGTGATCACCCCGCCGGTCACCGCGAGGGCGCGGAGGATGCCCTGCCTGGTGCCGTGCTCGATCGTCTCCTCGCGGGCCCGGGCGATCAGGAAGATGTTGTAGTCGACCCCCAGCGCGACCAGGAAGACGAAGGAGAAGAGCGGCAGCGAGGGGTCCGATCCGGGGAAGTCGAAGATCGCGTCGAAGGCGAAGTAGCCGACCCCGAGCGCCGCCAGGAAGCTGAGGATCACCGTCCCGATCAGGATCGCCGGCGCGACCACCGCCCGCAGCAGGCCGATCAGGATCAGCAGCACGACGACCAGGATGATCGGCGGGATCACCGCCGAGTCCCAGCCGGCCGCGTCTCGCACGTCGAATTCGATCGCGGTCGGCCCGCCGACCAGGCTGTCCGGGGCGACCTGGTGCGCCGCGTCGCGGATCGGGCCGATCAGGTCGAAGGCCGCGGTCGAATACGGTTCGATCGCCAGGGTCGCCTGGACCAGGATGCCGGGCGGCCCCGCGGCGACCGGCTGGGAGACCGCCTCGACCCCGTCGACCCGGGCCACCGCCCGCCGCACCGCCTGCACCTCGCCGCGGCTCTCGACCACGATGTCGGTCAGGGCGGTGGTGCCGGAGGGGAAGCTCTTGCTCAGCAGGTGCTGGCCTTCGATCGATTCGACTTCGTGCGTATAGGTGTCTTCGGCGGTCAGCCCGGTCGAGAAGAAGGCGAAGCCGCCGCAGAAGATGAGCAGGACCGCGATCGACCCGACCATGATCCGCCGCGGGCCGCGGGCGACCCGCTGGCCGATCCGGGCCCAGACCCCGTGGGTTGCGTCGACCGCCCTCTCGAGCCGGTGGCGGCGCACCTCGTAGGGCCCGAAGACCGCCCGGTCGAGCGGGCCGACGATCAGCGAGGGGATCCGGCGGCCGCTGAGCCGGCGCAGGATCCAGTTGACCAGCACCAGCGGCAGCAGCGCCAGGACCAGCAGGCAGGCCGCGATCACCCGGGCGAGCGCCCCGAGCGCCGAGCCCTCGACGATCCGCCGCCGCGCCCGCTCGGAGACCCGGTTGGCGCTTGGTGCCGTCTCCGGCGTGTGCGGCACGAAGGGCCAGAAGGCCCGCCGGCCGAAGACGGTCAGCAGCGCCGGCAGCAGGGTGAGCATCGCGAGCGCCGCGCAGGCGATCCCGATCGCGGCGATCGGGCCGAGGCCCGAGGTGCCGTTCACCCTGGCGACCAGCAGGCAGAGCAGCGCGGCGATCACCGTCGTCGCCGAGGCGAAGATCGCCGGCCCGGCCGAGGCGAGCGCGGTGCGCATCGCCTCGTGCTTGTCGACCGTGCGGTGCAGCTCCTCGCGGTAGCGGGCGACCAGCAGCAGCGCGTAGTCGGTGCCGGCGCCGAGCACCAGCACCGACATGATCGAGCTCGACTGCCCGTTGATCGCCGCCCCCAGCTCCGAGGCCCCGTAGCCGATCGAGCGCGAGAGCGTCTCCGCGAACAGCACCGCGGCGAGTGGGATGAAGAAGAACATCGGCGAGCGGTAGATCAGGATCAGCAGGAAGACGACGAGGCTGACCGCGGCCACCAGCAGGGTGCCGTTGATGTCTTCGAAGACTTCGATCGCGTCGACCGAGAAGCCGGCCCCGCCGGTGATCTTCACCTCGAGGCCGGCGGGCGGGTTGGCGATGTCCTCGCGCCAGGCCTGGATCGGGTCGATGATCCGCTCGCCTTCGCCTTCGGCCTTGATGTAGGCGATCACGATCGCCGCCTTGCCGTCGGGCGAGCAGACCGGGCCGACGAAGGGGGCGTAGCCGGGGGGCTGGCCGGGCACCGCCGCGGTCCGGCCGGCGCAGCCGGCGGAGAGGCCCTGCGGCGCGGCGGCGGGCGCTTCGCCCGCACCGCCGCCGCGATCGCCGCCCGCGGCGGCGGTTTCGCCGTCCGCGATCACCCCCCGGAAGCGCTGCTCGGTCATCCTGCCGACGTCTTCGACGATCGTGCGGCGGTCGGCTGCGGTGAGGCCCGACTCGCGCCTGAACAGCACCACCGCCGGCGCCAGTTCGCCGCCCTGGAGCGTTTCGGTCGCGTTCAGCGCCTTGGTCGATTCCGCATCGCCGGGCAGGTAGGACGAGGCCTCGTTGTTTTCGGCCTCTTCGAACTTGCCGGGGAGGTTGGCCGGGCCGGCGGCGACGAAGATCGCGACGAGCCAGATCGCGACGACGACCCACTTGGCGCGGCGTCCGGCGGCGAGGGTGAAGATGGAGCCGCGCATCCGCGGCATCTTCTCAGAGCAGCTCGGCCAGCGGTTGCGATTCGGTTACGGGTGCCCGGCAGGAGAAGTGCTCGCAGACGTAGGCGGTGGGCTCGCCGCCGATCGCCGTGCGATCGGCGAGCAGCGGCGGCACGGAGCCGCCCTCGGGACCGCCGGCGAGGACCTGGTGGGGGCGGTAGCCGGAGCGGACGACCGCGGCCAGCCCGCCGAGCTCGTCGCCGACCAGCGCGACCTCCTTGGTCGGGGCAAGCCGGAAGTCGAGCGCCCGCAGCAGGTGGGCGAAGGCGTCGGGCTGGCGCGGCGCCGCCTTCGCGAAGAGGCGCAGGACGCCCTCCGCCTGGCGCTCGTAGGAGCGCTCGCCGCTCAGCGCGGCGAGCCGCAGCAGGCCGAGCGCCATCGCCGAGTTGCCGGAGGGGATTGGGTGGTCGCCGATCTCCTTGCGGCGGGCGATCAGCTCCTCGTGGTCGGCGGAGGTCGAGAAGAAGCCGCCCCGCTGCGGGTCGCCGAAGCGGTCGATCGTGGTGGCCGCGAGTGCCTCCGCCGCTTCGTACCAGCGCGGCTCGAAGCTCGCCTCGTAGAGGGTGAGCAGCGCTTCCAGCAGGAAGGCGTGGTCCTCGAGGTATGCGTTGAGCCGGCCCTCGCCGTCCTTGTAGGTGCGCAGCAGGCGACCCCGCTCGTCGCGCAGCTCGCCGAGCACGAACTCGGCGCCCCGGCGCGCCGCGTCGAGGTAGTCGGAGCGCCCCAGCGCCGCCCCGGCCTCGGCCAGCGCCGCCAGCATCAGCGCGTTCCAGGCGGTCAGCCGCTTGTCGTCGAGGCCCGGTCGCGCCCGCGCCGATCGCTCCTCGAGCAGCGCCCGCCGCGCCTCCTCCAGCCCCGCCGGCTCGGGCCCCGCGGCGCCGCCGGCGCGGTGCAGGACGTTGCGGCCCTCGAAGTTGCCCGCCTCGCTGACGCCGTAGAAGTCGATCGCCTCCGCGGCCTCGGGGCCCAGCGCCTCGCGCATCTGCGCCTCCGTCCAGACGTAGAAGCGGCCCTCCTCGCCCTCCGAGTCGGCGTCGAGCGCCGAGTAGAAGCCGCCCTCGGGGCCACGCATCTCGCGCAGCGCCCAGTCGAGCGTCTCCTCGCAGACCCGCCGGTAGCGCCGCTGGCCGAGCGCCTGCCAGCCGTGCAGGTAGGCGCGGGCGAGCAGCGCGTTGTCGTAGAGCATCTTCTCGAAGTGGGGGACGAGCCAGGCCCGGTCGACCGAGTAGCGCGAGAAGCCGCCGCCGAGCTGGTCGTAGATGCCGCCCGCCATCATCACGTCGAGCGTGCGCTCGACGTGATCGGTCTCGCCCTGGGCGAGCAGCAGCTCCAGCGCCGAGGCGGGCGGGAACTTGGGGGCGCCGCCGAAGCCGCCGTGCTCGGCGTCGCCCGACTCGCGAAGCGTCGCAAGCGCCGCCTCGAGCAGCTCGGCGCCGGGTGGCTCGGCGGCGGGCTCGATCGCCCCGATCGCCCCCAGCCGCGCCCGCATCTGCGGGGCCCGCTCCCGCAGCTCCTCGCGGTGCTCGGCGAAGGCGTCGACCACCGCCTCCATCACCATCCGGAAGCTCGGCAAGCCGCGGCTCGGCTCGGGCGGGAAGTAGGTGCCGCCGTGGAAGGGCACGCCGTCGGGGTCGCAGAAGACGGTCATCGGCCAGCCGCCGTGGCCGCCGATCGCCTGCACCGCCTCCATGTAGAGGGCGTCGAGGTCGGGCCGCTCCTCGCGGTCCACCTTGACGCAGACGAAGTGCTCGTTCATGTAGGCGGCCGTCGCCGCGTCCTCGAAGGACTCGCGCTCCATCACGTGGCACCAGTGACAGGCCGAGTAGCCGACCGAGAGCAGCAGCGGGCGGTCCAGCTCGCGGGCCCGGCGCAGCGCCTCCTCGCCCCACGGATACCAGTCGACCGGGTTCTCCCGGTGCTGCAGGAGGTACGGACTGGTCTCCTCCGCCAGTCGGTTGGCCATTCGGCCAGGGTACTCGGGTGCCGCGGCAGGCCAACTATTGGTGGTTGGCGCTCAGCGAAAGTGGGTCGGATTGGACGAACTTCCCCTGCGTTGCGCGTCGAACCAGACCGGTCGGTGTCTACATTCCATAGGTGGCAAACAGGCGAATCAGCCCGCAGGACGAACCGGCGGTCGACGCCGTCCTGCGCAAGCTGGACGAGGACGACCGGGAAGTCGTGCTGGCGGCGCTGGAGCGGGCCGAGCGGACCGAGGCCGAGCTGCGCTACCTGGCCGACCACGACTCGCTGACCGGGCTGCTCGACCGGCGCCGCTTCCGCTCCGAGCTGGACCAGCACGTCTCCTTCACGGCCCGCTACGGCGGCCAGGGCGCGGTTATGGTCGTCGACATCGACGGCCTCAAGGCGGTCAACGACTCCTTCGGCCACCACGCCGGCGACAACCTGATCCGCCAGGTCGCCGATGTGATGCGGGAGCGGGTGCGGATCACCGACATCGTGGCGCGGCTCTCCGGCGACGAGTTCGCGGTGCTGATGCCGCAGACCGACACGGCCGGGGCGCTGCAGCTCGGCGAAGACCTGCGCGCCCGGGTGGCGGACAGCGCCCGCCCCGTGTCGGACGCCGCGGGGGCGACGATCAGCGTCGGGATCGCGATGTTCGGCGGCGGGCGGGGCGGGGCGGAGGCAGTGCTCGTGGCCGCCGACCGGGCGATGTACAGGGCGAAGGAGGGGGGGCGCAACCAGATCGCCCTGTTCCGCGACCCGAGCGAGCCGCAGCGCGGCCCGAAGCGCCACCAGACCGCCGCGGCGCGGATCCGCGACGCCCTCACCGACGATCGCCTCAGCCTCTTCACGCAGCCGATCCGCAACCTCGCCTCCGGCGGGATCGAGCGCTACGAGCTGCTGCTGCGGATGCGCAGCGAGGACGGGGAGCTGCTGCCCGCCGCCTCCTTCATCGGTGCGGCGGAGCGCTCCGGCATGGTGCAGGAGCTGGACCGCTGGGTGATCGCCCGGGCGCTGGAGCTGCTCGCCGAGCGGGAACGCGAGGGGGCGCCGCTCCACCTGCACGTCAATCTCTCCGGCGCCTCGCTGAACGACGCCTCGGTGCTCGAGTTCATCGAGCGGCGGCTCGACGAAGGCGGCGTGGACCCCGGCTGCTGCACCTTCGAGCTGACCGAGACGGCGAACGCCCACGACTCCGAGCGGGCGGTCGCCTTCGCCGACCGGCTCACCGACTTCGGCTGCCAGGTGGCGATCGACGACTACGGCGCCGGCTTCGGCCCCTTCCACTACCTGAGGTCGATCCCCTTCGACCTGATCAAGATCGACGGCTCCTTCGTCCGCGACATGCCGCGCAGCGACGCCGACCAGCTGACCGTGAAGGCGATCGTCCAGATCGCCCGCGGCCTCGGCAAGGCGACGATCGCCGAGTACGTCCAGGACGACCGCACGACCGCGATGCTGCACGAGTTCGGGGTCGACATGGCGCAGGGCTTCCACCTCGGCCGCCCGGTCGACCTGGCCGAGGCGTTCCCGGTCTGAGACGGGCGCCCTTGAGTTCATGGGCTGTATCGGCCTGTCCCTGGCGGCGCGCCTCGATCCAGACCTCGCGGCGGACGCTTCGCCTTGGGGCAGCGCTCGGCCAGAACCGCCTCGATCCAGCCCCCATGTCGCAGGAGACGAGCTTGAGGCGCTTCGCGCGCTGCTCGCCGAGGGCGTCGAAGAACGCCTCGACGATCGCCTTGTTTCGTCCCGGCGCCGTCCAAACCAGCCGGCCGGTGGCCGCTGATTGCCCGAAGCTCGCAGGCTCGATATCGACCTCGACCTCGCCGACGACAAAGAGATGCGTCTGCCCACGGGACTAGCTTCGTGGCATGGCGAAGCAGCCGAAGACCTGGGTCGTGAACTTCGGCAGCGAGGCAGTCATCGACTTCGAGGACGTGATGTCACGCGGAGACCGCAAGGCGGTCTTTAACGTCGTGCAGAAGTTGAAGGATCTTGGCCCGGATCTCCCGTCGCCGCATATGAAGTCGTTGAAGGGCGAGGCGGACCTGTTCGAGCTGCGTCCGAAGCAGGGAGCCTGCGAGGCTCGGCCGATCTACGCGCGGATCGGGCGCGGATTCTTGGTCCTTGCGGTCGCGGCGAAGAAGAAGGACTTCGAGCGGGCGGTTGTGGCGGCGCGCGAACGTCTCAAGCTCTACCGTTGACATTGATAATAAAGCTATTATCATGAGCGCCGAAATGGAAGCCTCCAAGAAGACCTTCGATGCGCTCGTGGCGGAGGAGCAGCTCTCCGATCCGAGCTTTCGAGCCGAGTGGCAGAGGCTTGCTCCCGCTCGCGAGTTTGCGGCGACGTTGCTGCGCTACCGGGCCGAGCACAACTTGAGCCAGCGGGCGCTGGCGAAGGAGTTGGGAATCTCCCAGCCGCGGGTCGTAAAGCTTGAGTCAGGCGAGCACAACCCCGAGATCGACACGATCATCAATGCGGTACGGCGGCTAGGAATCGAGTTCGCGCTCGATGTGGCTCCCACGAGCTGCAGGCCCGTGCTCGTTACTGCCCGGGCGCAGAAGCGCGGGGCTATCGCCCACGACGACGTATCGGTCGTGGCGGCTTCATCGGCGTAGCGCGCCGCGCCGCACCTTGCCGCTCGCGGTCTTCGGCAGCTCGGCGGCGAACGCGACGATCCGGGGGAACCTATAGGGGGCGGTCTCGCGCTTGCAGTGATCCTGCAGCTCGCGGGCCAGCGCCTCGCCCGGCTCGCGGCCGCGCGGCACGACGATCGCCTCACCACCGCGCCCCGCTCGGGGTCGGGCGCGGCGACCGCGGCGGCCTCGGCTACGGCCGGGTGGGAGAGCAGCGCCGACTCGACCTCGACCGGGCCGATCCGGTAGCCGGAGGAGACGATGACGTCGTCGCTGCGGCCCTCGAAGAACAGGTGCCCGTCCTCCTCGCGGACCAGGTCGCCGCGCGGTCACCACTCGCCCTCGAAGCGGCTCGCCGTCGAGGCAGCGGGAGAAGAAGGTGGGGGAGGAGGCGCGCATCTGTAGTTCGCCGGCCTCGATTCGCACCTCGATCCCCGGCAGCGGGCGATCAAGCTGGCAGCAGTCCGCTGTGTACACGATCATGTACACTCGGCCGATGGCCAAGACCGTCCCCGTGCGTGAGCTGCGCAGCAACCTCAGCAGCCTGCTCGACGACGTCAGCGACCGGCGCGATCACGTGCTCGTAACCCGCAACGGCGCTCCGGCCGCAGCGCTGGTTCCAATCGACGAGTACGAGGCTTTGGAGGAGACCGCCGAGATTCTCTCGGACCCGGATGCCCTCTCCGCGCTCGAGGCGGGCCTTGCCGAGATCGAGCGCGGCGAAACGGTCACCATCGCTGAACTTCGAAGCGAGTTGGCCGAACGCAGAGCCGCCGCCGGTTGATCTTTGGCGCGGCTCGTCCTCGCCCGCCGTGCCCGCCGCGAGCTGCTCGAACTCGACTGGTCGCTGATCGACGCAATCGAGGACGCCCTGGGTCTGCTCGAGCGCGAGCCTGGAGCCGGGCATGCGCTCCACGGCAAACTCCGCGGGCTGTACTCGCTGCGAGTCGGTGCTTATCGGATTCTCTACCAGCTGACCGAGCGTAAGAAGACCGTTCGCGTGGCCGCCATCCGCCACCGCTCGGTCGCCTATGGGCGCGATCCTCGCTAGGGGCTCGTCGAGACCCTTCACCCGCGTAGCGCGGCGCGCCGCACCTTGCCGCTCGCGGTCTTCGGCAGCTCGGTGGCGAACTCGACTATGCGCGGGAACTTGTAGGGGGCGGTCTCGCGCTTGCAGTGCTCCTGCAGCTCGCGGGCCAGCGCCTCGCCCGGCTCGCGCCCGCGCGGCACGACGATCGCCCGCACCACGGAGCCGCGCTCGGGGTCGGGCGCGGCGACCGCGGCGGCCTCGGCGACCGCCGGGTGGGAGAGCAGCGCCGACTCGACCTCGACCGGGCCGATCCGGTAGCCGGCGGAGACGATGATGTCGTCGCCGCGACCCTCGAAGAACAGGTGCCCGTCCTCCTCGCGCACCAGGTCGCCGGTCCGCCACCACTCGCCCTCGAAGCGCTCGCCGTCGAGGTAGCGGGAGAAGAAGGTGGGGGAGGAGGAGGCGCGCACCTGCAGCTCGCCGGCCTCGATCCGCACCTCGATCCCCGGCAGGGGCCGGCCCATCGAGCCGGGGAGGACCGGCTCGCCGGCCAGGTTGCCGCTGATGTGGCCGGTCTCGGTCTGCCCGTAGCCGTCTGCCGGCGCGGCGCCCATCCCCTCGCGGAACGCGGCGATCGTCTCCGCCCCGAGCGCCTCGCCGGCGGAAACCATGCGGCGCAGGGCGGGGAGGGGGCGCAGGGTCGTCCGCTTGGCGAGCATCCGGTACTCGGTCGGCGCCTGGCAGAGGACGTTGACGCCGAGCGCCTCGGCGAGGTCGAGACGCTCGGCCGGATCGAAGCGGCCGTCCTGGATCACCGCGGCGGCGCCAGTCAGCCAGGGGGCGAGGAAGACGTTGCGGGCCGACTTCGACCAGCCCGGCGCGGTCGTGCACCAGACCAGCTCGCCGGGGCGCGAGCCGAGCCAGTGCCGGGCCTGGGCGCGCTGCCCCGCCAGGTAGCGGTAGGCGTGGACGACGCCGCGCGGCTCGCCGGTCGTGCCGGAGGTGAAGACGATCAGCGCCGGGTCCTCGGCGTCCATCTCCTCAACCTCCGCCGGGGTCTCCTGCGGGCGGTCCTCGTCGAGCGTCCAGGCCACTTCGCCGAGCGTCATCGCCGGCACCTCGTCGGGGATCTCGTCGAGCAGCTCCTCCTCGACCACGCAGAGCGCCGGGGCCGCCGCGCTCGTTCGCAGCTCCATGTCGTGGCGGCGCAGCTGCGGGTTGCAGGGCAGCGCCACAGCGCCCATCCGCCAGCAGGCGAGCAGCGACAGGGCCCACTCAATCCGGTTGCCGACCAGGGTCATCACCACGTCGCCGCGCCGCACCCCGCGCGCCGCGAAGGCGCCGGAGAGCCCGGCCGAGCGGGCGATCAGCTCGCCGAAGTGCCAGTCGCGGCGGCCCCCCTCGGCGTCGACCGCGACGATCCCCAGCCGCGAGGCCGGCGAGGGCTCCATCACGTCCTCGACGAAGTTCATGCAGGGGGGCGAGTCATCGGCGCCAGGGACTTATAGAGGAAGAAGGTCGCCCTAGAGCAATATACCCAAAAGTATAATACCTAGTGGTATAGCGATTACGAATTTGGTTCACATACCTATAGGTATAATACCTCTCGGTATGACACGCTTGAAAGAAGAGTCGAACCCATTTCAGTTCGGTGCGCTCGCCCTCGACGAGTCGTTCGCCGACCGCGAGGCCGAGCGGGGAGAGCTGATCAGCGACATCTGCAATGGCCAGGACGTGGTGGTCTTTGCGCCGCGGCGCTGCGGCAAGTCCTCGCTGATCTGGAGCGTCATGCAGAAGCTCGGCGCGGAGGGGGCTCTGGTCGCCCAGGTCGACCTGATGACCACCCCGACCAAGGAGCGCCTCGCCGCGGCGCTGGCCGGTTCGATCTTCGAGACGATCGCCTCGCCCTTGGAGCGGGCTCGCGAGAGGGCGCTGGCGCCGTTTCGCGGGCTTCAGATCCAGCCGACCGTCACCATCGATCCCGAGGACGGCTCGCTCGCGTTCAGCTTCGCGGCTGACCGCAAGGACGACATCGACGCGACCCTCGAAAGGCTGCTCCAACTTCCGGCCGAGCTGGCTGGCGCCGGAAAGCGGCGGACCGCGCTCGTCATCGACGAGTTCCAGGAGGTCGTCGACATCGACCCCGGCCTGCCGAGGCTGATGCGCTCGATCTTCCAACAGCAGCCCGAGATCGCGCACGTCTACCTCGGCAGCAGGCGTCACACCATGGAGCGCATCTTCAGCGATGCGAACGAGCCCTTCTGGCGCAGCGCCAAGCCGGTCGAGCTGGGCCCGATCCCGCCCGAGCCCTTCTCCCGATTCATCGCCGATCGCTTTCGCAGCACCGGCCGGGACCTCGGCGAGGACGCGATCGAGGAGCTGCTCGCGATCACCGGCGGACACCCCTACGCGACCCAGGAGCTGGCCTACTTCCTCTGGGAGCGGGTGCCGGGCGGCGAGAGGGGATCGAGTCGGCATCTCGATGACGCGCTGACAGCGGTGCTGCGCTCCGAGCACGCCCACTTCACGCTGCTCTGGGAGAGCGCTTCCACCACGCAGCGGCTTCTCCTCGACTCCCTCGCGCGGGACCCCGGCCGCCCGTTCACCGCCGCGTATCGCGCCCGGCATGACCTGCCGGCCACGACCAACGTGCAGAAGGCGCTGGGGGCCCTGGTGCGGCGGGAAGTGGTGACCGGCTCGAAGGGGGACTACCGGATCGCTGAGCCCTTCCTGGCCGCTTGGCTCTCGGCCGGCGGGGCCGGCGCGGAGCAAGCTCGAGGGGTCGATCAGACCTCCGAGAAGCCGAGGCGGAGGTAGATGCGGCGCAGCGGCGCCGGCGCCCACCAGTTCCACTTGCCGAGCAGGCGCATCAGCGATGGGACGAGCAGGGCGCGGACGGCCGTCGCGTCGAGGGTGACGCCGACCGCGACGCCGACCGCGATCTGCTTCATGAAGAAGATCTGGCTGACGCCGAAGGCGAGGAAGACGACCGCGATGCAGACCGCCGCGGCGGTGATCACCCGGCCGGTCCGGCCGATCCCGGTCGCCACCGCCTCCTCGTTGGGCTTGCCGAGGTCGTGCTGTTCTTTGATCCGCGCCATGACCAGCACCGCGTAGTCGGTGGCGAGGCCGAAGATGATCGCGAACAGGAAGACGAGGCTCGTCACCTCGACCGCTTCCGGGCCGCGGTAATCGAAGGGCCCGTCGAGCAGCCCCTTCTGGAAGGCGAGGACGACGATCCCGAGCGTCGCGCCGAGGGTCAGCGCGTTCATCAAGAGCGTCTTCAGCGGCAAGAGGACCGAGCCGGTCAGCAGGAAGAGGATCGCCAGGGTGGCCACAGCGACGATCGCGACGACCAGCGGCATGTGGTCGAGCAGGCTCTGCTTCTGGTCGATGAAGCGGGCCGTGGTGCCGGAGACGAGCGCGGCCGTGCCGCCGGGCGGGGGGAGCGCTCGGATCTCGTTGACGGCGTCTTCGGACTTCGCGTCGAGCGCCCTGTCGGCGAGCGCGAAGTTCGCGTAGGCGACGCCATCGCCGGCGGGGGCGAAGGGGGTGCCGCGCGAGATCTCGCCGAGGGCGGCGATCCGCGCGCCGAAGCGGCTCAGCTGGGCGTGGTCGGCGGGGCCGTCGACCACGACGGTGACGGCCTCGGTGACGTCGCGCGGGTAGTGGGCTTCGACGTAGGAGTTCGCCTCGTATGAGGGCTTGCCCGGCGGCACGAACTGGTTGTTCGGGCCGGTCAGCTGGGTCCAGAGCAGGGGGGTTGCCGCGGCGAGCAGCAATGCTGCGCTCGCCAGGGCCACCCCGACCGGATGGCGCATCACGCCGCGCGCCAGCCGGTACCAGCCGTCGGACTGCGCGGAGACCGAGGGGCCGCGGCGGATCGAGAGCGCGTCGATCCGGCTGCCGAGCAGGGCCAGCAGGGAGGGCACGACGAGCAGCGCGATCACCGCCGAGAGCACCCCGATCGAGGCGCCGGCAACCCCGATCGAGTAGAGGAAGCGCTGCGGCATCAGGGTCAGCGCCGCCATCGCGATCGCCACCGTCATCCCCGAGAAGGCCGCCGTGCGGCCGGCGGTCTCCACGGTTCGGCGGTGCGCCTCGCGGGTCGGCCCCTCGCGGCCGATCTCCTCGCGGTAGCGGGAGACCATCAGCAGCGCGTAGTCGACGGCCAGGCCCAGGCTCAGGCCGGTGGCGATGTTGAGCGCGAAGACCGAGGTGTCGACGAAGGTCGACATGATCCGCAGCACGAGCAGGGTGCCGACGATCGAGAGCCCGCCGAGCAGCAGCGGAACGGCTGCCGCGACGACGCCGCGGAAGATCACCAGCAGCAGCAGCGCGAGCAGCGGGAAGGCGATCAGCTCGGCTTTGGTCAGGTCGGACTTGGTCTGGTCGTTGACCTCGTTGAAGCTGGGCGCGAAGCCGCCCATCGAGACGTCCAGCCGGCTCGACGCGATCAGCGGTTCGATCTCTTCGGCGGCGATTCCGCCGGCGTCCTCGATGTCGGTGGTGTCGACGTGCCCCGAGAGCACGATCGACTCGCCGTCGCGCGCGACGAGCTGGGGGGCGGCGCGCCGATCGTGCAGCGGGTTGACGACCCGGCCGATGTGGTCGACCCGGGCCATCCCGGCGGCGAGGCGGTCGACTTCGCGGCGGACGAAGGGGCTTCTCAGGTCGAGCGGGCCGCCGCCGGGGGCGCGCACCGAGAGGACGATTCCGGGGTTGGGGTCGTAGCCGGCGCTGCCGACGACCGTCGCGGTCGCCCGCTCGCTCTCCGAGGCGGAGTCGGTGAAGCCGGCCGCCATCAGGTGGCGCTCGACGTCGTGGCCGACCGCGACGGCGAGCACCGCGAGGGCGGCGACCGCGGCGAGGACCCGTTTCGGGTGCCTCCAGGTGAGGTCGGCGATCCGGGTCATCGGTGGGAGAAACGGACCGGCCGGACGGGTTGTGAGATCGGCATCGCCGCAGAAGCTACCAGATTTCAAAGTAAACACTTTGAAAAACAAATTAACGCTGCTAGCATCTGGGTATGACCCGCCGCAGGTACGGGCAGCAGTGCAGCGTCGCCGGTGCGCTCGACCGGATCGGCGAGCGCTGGTCGCTGCTGATCGTCCGCGAGCTGCTGCTCGGGCCGTTGCGTTTCTCCGACCTGGCCCGCGCGGTTGGCGGCGCCCCCACCGATGTCCTCACCAAGCGCCTCCGCGATCTCGAGGCCGACGGGATCGTGCGGCGGCGCGAGCTCGAGCCGCCCGCCTCGACCGTCGTCTACGAGCTGACCGAGCTGGGGCGCGGGCTGGAGCGCCCGCTGGTGGAGCTGGGCCGCTGGGGGCTCAACTTCTACGGTGTCGAGGGCGTCTCCGGGATCAAGTCGTCCGGGTTGCCGAACGCGCTGCGGATGATCCTCCAGCCGCCTTCCGATGCCCGGCTGACCGTGCAGCTGCACAGCGGGGGGCACTCGTTTCGGTTGCGGGTTGCGGCCGGCTCGATCGTTGCGGGGCGGGGTGAGATGCCGGATCCCGACCTGACCATCTCGGGCTCGGTGCAGGACGTCGTCGGCCTGCTGGTGATCGGCGAGGAGGCGGAGGACGTCGAGGTCGAGGGCGACCGCGACGCGCTCGAGGAGCTGCGCGCGATGGTCGTCCTGCCCGATCGGATGCGCGAGGCGGCGCTCGCCGAGCTGAGCGCGGTCGAGGTTTGAACCGGTAGGCGGTTCAAATGTCGACCGCGCCTGGTGCCCACGGCACGTCTAGCGTGACGGCACGCCTAGCGCAGCTCGGCCGAGCTCTTGCCGAGCAGCTGGCGGGCGACGATCAGCAGCTGGATCTGTTGGGTGCCCTCGAAGATGTCGAGGATCTTCGCGTCGCGGGCCCACTTCTCGAGCAGCTCGTCCTCGCCGTAGCCGGCGGCGCCGCACAGCTCGATGCAGCCGAGCGCCACCTCGACGCAGGTGCGCCCCGCCTTCGCCTTCGCCATCGAGGCCTGCAGCGAGTTCGGCCGGTTGTTGTCGGCCATCCAGGCGGCGTGCAGGGTGAGCAGGCGTGCCGCTTCGTAGTCGGCCTCCATCTCCAGGAACCGGGCGACGGCAGCGGGCTGGGAGAGGGCGGGCGCCGCGTAGTCGATCTCGACCCCGGCCCCCTCGAGCAGCTCGCGCGCTCGCTCCAGCGAGGCGCGGGCGACGCCGACCGCCATCGCCGCGACCAGCGGCCGCGTGTTGTCGAAGGTCTGCATCGCCCCGCCGAAGCCCTGCTTGCTGTCGGTCTCCGGCGAACCGAGCAGCGCCTCCTTCGGCACCCGGCAGTCCTGGAGGGTGAAGTTGGCGGTGTCCGAGGCGCGGATCCCCAGCTTGTGTTCGAGCCGGTCGAGCTTCAGCCCGGGGTTGTCGCGCTCGACGATGAACGACTTGATCGCGGCGCGGCCCTTGGAGCGGTCGAGGCTCGCCCAGACGACGATCAGCTCGGCGCGGTCGCCGGACGTGACGAAGATCTTCTCGCCGTTCAGCACGTACTCGTCGCCGTCCAGCTCGGCGGTGGTGCGGATCGCGGCCGAGTCCGAGCCGGCCTCCGGCTCGGTGATCGCCATCGCCGCCCACCTGCCCCCGTAGTGCTCCAGCTGCTCCTCGCTCGCCACCGAGGCGATCGCCGAGTTGCCGAGGCCCTGACGCGGCATCGAGAGCAGCAGGCCGACGTCGCCCCAGCACAGCTCGACGATGCTCAGCACGGTCGCCAGGTTGGAGCCGTTGCGGTTCTCTCCATCGCCCTTGCCGTCGGACTCGCGGCGCACGCCGGCCGCTCCGGCGCCGCTGTCGCCGCCCTCGTTCATCCCGTCGATCAGCGAGGCGAGCATGTCCAGCTCCTTCGGGTAGGCGTGCTCTTCCTCGTCGTACTTGTGCGAGATCGGCCGGAAGACCTCGGTCGCGACCTGGTGTGCCTGGCTGACCAGCGGCTGGAACTTCTTCGGTATCTCGAGGTTGATCATCGTCTTGCCTTTCGCTCGCGGGGGGCTAGACGAGCAGGGCGCCCTCCATCACGCCCGCTGCGCGGAGGTCGCGGTACCAGCGCTCGACCGGATGCTCCTTGACGAAGCCGTGGCCGCCGAGCAGCTGCACGCCTTCCGAGCCGATCGCCATTCCCTTGGCGGCGCAGAGCCGCCGGGCGAGGGCCGCCTCGCGGGCGAAGTCCTTGCCCTGGTCGGCGCGGCCGGCGGCGCGGTAGACGGCGAGCCGCATCCCGTCGGTCTCGATGCCGATGTCGGAGACCGCGAAGGCGACGGCCTGGCGGTTGGAGATCGGTTCCCCGAAGGCGCTGCGCTCGTTGACGTAGGGGATGACGTAATCGAGGACGGCCTGCGAGGTGCCGACCGCGAGCGCCGACCAGGCGAGCCGCGCCCGCTGCACGCACTCGGCGTAGGCGTCGCGCCCGCCCTCGCCGAGCAGCGCCCCGCCCGGCAGGCGGACGCCATCCAGCAGCAGGCGGCCGGTCGCGCCGGGCCGCAGCCCCATCGCCGGCTCCGGCTCGACCGCGAGTCCCCCGGCGCCGGACTCGATCGCGAACAGCGCCGGGCCGAGATCCTCGGCCTCGGCGGCGACCACGAACAGCTCGCAGTCGGCGGCGCGCGCGAGCAGCGACTTGGCGCCGTCGAGCACCCAGTCGGAGCCGTCGCGGCGCGCCTTCGTCTCCAGCTTCAGCGGGTCGAAAAGCGGTTGCGGCTCGAGCAGCGCCAGCGCCGCGGCGGGCACGTCCTCGCCGCTGAATGCGGGCAGGTAGGTGGCCTGCTGCTCGGCCGTGCCCCAGTGGCCGATCGCGGTCGCGACCGCGCCGGGGGCCAGCGCCGCGTAGGCGATCCCCATGTCGCCGTGGGCGAGCGCCTCACCGACCAGCACGCTCGTCACCGCCGCCTGCTCGTGCATCGCGCCGCCCAGCTCCTCGGGGACGCCGAGCATGTTGACGCCCAGCTCGTCGACCTTGGCGAGCAGCTCGGCCGGCGTCGCGCGCTCGGCGTCGGCGGCCTGCGCGGCGGGCCGCACCTCCGCCGCGGCGAAGTCGCGCACCGCCTCCTGGAACATCTGCTGCTCCTCGTCGGGGGTGACGTCGAACAGGGCGCGCGGCTTGCCGGTCGCCTGGCGCGCCGGCCGGGCCAGCTTCTGCACCGCCTTGAAGGTGCGCCCGGCGGCGGTCGCGGTGCGGAAGCCCCCCTTGCTGGTCCGAAACACCGCCCGCTCGACCTGCCTGCGGGCCTTGATCCTGTCCAGCAGGCTGGAGCCGGCGAGCCAGTTCAGCGCCCGCAGGCCGAGCCCCATGCTGCGCTCGGCGACCCCCTTGTCGTTGCCGCTCACCTCTCCTCCTTCCGCACGCGGCCGTCGAGGTGGGGGGTTCGCCGCTTCGCGTCGCGTACGGCGAAGCCGATCTCCTCCCCCTCGACGGCGTCGAGGAACTCGACCCGGGCGGGCAGGACGATCGGCTTGCGGAAGCGCACCTCGACCGCGAAGGCGTCGGGCAGGCGGCCCTCGAGCGCCGCCAGGCAGCGCGCCTTGGTCCACATCCCGTGCGCGATCGCCCCCGGGAAGCCGAGCGGCCGGGCGCTCAGCGAGTGCATGTGGATCGGGTTGCGATCGCCGGAGACGGCGGCGTAGCGCCGGCCGAGGTCGCCGCCGAGGCGCCACTGGGCGCTCGGCGTCGGCTCTCCGTCCCCCGGCCGATCGGCCGAGCTGTCCGCTCCGGGTTGTCTCTTCGGCCCGTCGGCGGGGCCGTCGGGCCGTCGTTCGCGGCGCAGCATCGTGCTAAGCGACTCCCAGGCCTTCTCCCCCCCGCTCCAGGCCTCGGTGACGAGCCCGAAGGTGCGGCCGCGCGGGTGCGGCTCGAGCTTGGTCGGGCGGACGCGCAGCTCCAGCTCCTCGCTCAGCCTCAGCGGCCGGTGCTGGACGATCCGGTTCTCGACGTGGACCAGGCCGACCGCGCCGAACGGGAAGCTGCCGTCGGCCATCACCGCCATGTGCAGCGGGAAGGCGAGCACGTGCGGGTAGGTGGGCGGCAGGCTGTCGCGCAGCGAGAAACCGCAGACCCTGGCGTAGGCGGCGACCTCGTCGGTGTCCGGCCGCACTCCCGGCAGGACCAGCTCGGTGTCGGGGACCTCCTCGCCGCGCCCCGGCACGAAGGGCAGCAGCGAGGCGCCGGGGATCAGCGGCGCCGCGGCGCGCGCGTAGAGCGGCAGGACGCTGGGCGGGCTGTCGAGCGTGCGGGTAGCCATCAGATCATCACGCCCCCAGCAGGCTCTGGCCGCAGACGCGGACCACGTTGCCGTTGACGCCGGTCGAGGCGGGGCTGGCGAACCAGGCGATCGTCTCGGCGACGTCGACCGGCAGGCCACCCTGCGACATGCTGTTCATCCGCCGCCCCGCTTCGCGCAGGGCGAGCGGCATCTGCGCGGTCATCTGCGTCTCGATGAATCCGGGGGCGACGGCGTTGATCGTCACGCCGCGCTCCGCCAGCTGCGGGGCGAGCGCCTCGACCATGCCGATCACGCCCGCCTTCGAGGTCGCGTAGTTGGTCTGGCCGGCGTTGCCGGCGATGCCGCTCAGCGAGGAGACGCAGACGATCCGCCCGTTGTCGCGCAGCAGGCCGCGCGAGAGCAGCTCGTCGTCGATCCGCTCCTCGCTGGAGAGGTTGACCTCGAGCAGCGAGCTCCAGCGCTCCTCGGGCATCTTGGCGATCGTCCGGTCGCGGGTGACGCCGGCGTTGTGGACGACCACGTCGACGCCGTCGCCCAGCGCATCGGCGATCTTCGCCGGGGCCTCCGCGTCGGTGATGTCGACCTCGATCGTCGTGGCGCGGAGCCGCGCCGCGACCGTCGCCAGCTCTTCGGCGAGGGCCGGGACGTCGAGCAGGACCAGCTCGGCGCCGTCGCGGTGCAGCGTCTCGGCGATCGCCGCGCCGATCCCGCGCGAGGCGCCGGTGACCAGCGCCCGCCTGCCCTCCTGCGGCCGCTCCCAGTCGACCTGCGGCGTCTTCGCGACGCCCGCGCCGACCTCGATCACCTGGCCGGAGACGTAGGCGGAGCGGGGGGAGAGCAGGAAGCGCAGGGTCGAGTCGAGCTGGTCCTCGGCGCCGGCGGCGACGTGGACGAGCTGCACGGCGATGCCGCGGCCCAGCTCCTTGGCGAGCGAGCGGGCGAACCCCTCCAGGGCGCGCTGCGCGGTCGCCTCGCGCGGCTGCAGGCCGGCCGGGGGCGTGCCCAGCACGACGACGCGGCCGCAGCGCTCGAGCCGCCCCACGTTGGGGTGGAAGAAGTGCTGGAGCGAGACCAGCTCGGTCGAGTCGGAGATCCCGGTGGCGTCGAAGAGCAGCGCGTGCACCGGGCTGTCTGACCGCTGCGGCCGCGGGGCGCCGAGCTCGACCGCGACGTTCTCCAGCCGCTTCGCGAGCCGGCCGCCGGGAGCGGCGCCGACCAGGACCGCGCCTGGGGACTCGGCAGCGCCCGCCCTGTGGCGCTCCAGCTTCACCGGGCGCGGCAGGCCGACCCGCGGCGCGATCAGCCGCCCGGGCGCCGAGTTGACGATCCGCGAGTAGAGGTCGCTCATCCCGCCCCCTCGCCGGCGCTCTCGAGGATCGCGACGACGCCCTGGCCGCCGGCGGCGCAGATGCTGATCGCGCCGCGCCCCGAGCCGCGCTCGTGCAGCTGCTTCGCCAGCCCGGCGACGATCCGGCCGCCGGTCGCGGCGAACGGGTGGCCGGCGGCGAGCGAGCCGCCGTTGACGTTGAGCCGGGCGCGGTCGATCGCCCCGAGCGGCGCCTCGCGGCCCAGCCGCTCGCGGCAGAAGCGCTCGTCCTCCCAGGCGCGCAGCGTGCAGAGCACCTGCGCGGCGAAGGCCTCGTGGATCTCGTAGAGGTCGAAGTCCTGGAGCGCCAGGCCGTTGCGGTCGAGCATCCGCGGCATCGCGTAGGCGGGCGCCATCAGCAGCCCCTCGCGCTTGTGGACGTGGTCGACCGCCGCGGTCTCGCCGTCGACGAACCAGGCGAGGATCGGCAGGCCGCGCTCCCGCGCCCACTCCTCGCTGGCCAGCAGGACGGCCGAGGCGCCGTCGCTGAGCGGGGTCGAGTTGGCCGCGGTCATCGTCCCCTGCGGGCCGCCGAACACCGGGCCGAGCTTGGCCAGCTTTTCCGGCGAGCTGTCGGCGCGCAGATTCTGGTCGCGCTCGAGGCCGAGGTGGGAAGTGACGAGGTCGTCCATGAAGCCGCGCTCGTAGGCGGCGGCGAGCTTCTGGTGGCTGGCGACCGCCAGCTCGTCCTGCTCCTCACGGCCGACCTCCCACTCGGCGGCCATCGCGGCGCAGTGCTCGCCCATCGAGAGGCCGGTGCGCGGCTCCTCGTTGCGGGGGATCGAGGGGACGATCTGGCCGGGGCGCAGCCGGGTCAGCTGCCTCAGCCGGCCGAGGTTGGAACGCTCGCGTTTGGCGTCGAGCAGCGTCTCGCGCAGCTCCTCGTTGAGGCCGATCGGCGCGTCGGAGGTGGTGTCGGCGCCGCAGGCGACGCCGGCCTCGATCTGGCCGAGGGCGATCTTGTTGGCGACCAGGATCGTCGTCTCCAGCCCGGTGCCGCAGGCCTGCTGCACGTCGTAGGCCGGGGTCTCGGGCGCCAGCCGGGTGCCGAGCACGCTCTCGCGGGTCAGGTCGCGGTCGTGGGAGTGCTTCAGCACGGCGCCGCCCGCCACCTCGCCGAGCCGCTCGCCGCCGAGCGAGAAGCGCTCGATCAGCCCGTCGAGCGCCGCGGTCAGCATGTCCTGGTTGGAGGCCCGCGCGTAGGCGGAGTCGGAGCGCGCGAAGGGGATCCGATTGCCGCCGACCACGGCGACGCGACGGGGCGCCTCCCGCTGAGACGTTGCAGACATCGATGTAGAGATTAGCGAGGCATCGACCGATGTCCAGGTCTGCGTGACCTGTCGCACACGCCGGCAGGGTCGAGGCGCCGGGGCGCGAAGTAGCAGGCCCGCGTCCGACGTCGAGAGGAGATCCGATGAGAGTGCAGAGGTCCGTTGCGGTTGGTGCCGTCGCCCTGGCGGCGACACTCGCCTGGGCGCTGCCGGCCCAGGCTGAAGCGCCGAAGGGAACCGGCGCCCCGGTTCTCACGAAGGCGCCGCATTCGGCGGACCTCACCTGCTCGCAGGGCAGCTGGTCGACCGGCTCCTCCGGCTCCCACAGCTTGACCTACACGTATCAGTGGTTCCTCAACGGCTCCCAGTTTCCGGAGACCGCGCCCACCACCGAAGGGTTCAACGCCGGGTCCTACTACTGCACGGTGACCGCCTCGAACTCGGAAGGCTCGGCGACCCAGAAGAGCAACACGGTCGAAATAGATCCCGCTTCGGTGAACCTCGTGCTCGTGAAGCACAGGGTGCGGACCCGGGCCGGCGGCAAGGCGGTCTTCAAGCTGCGGGGG
>Ga0210101_1000106_pt1 | contig 29167 bp, 32 predicted proteins | sample Muzzi_PWC_D1_FD_185534 | JGI IMG/M metagenome (GOLD analysis project Ga0210101, IMG submission 185534) | Wetland microbial communities from San Francisco Bay, California, USA, that impact long-term carbon sequestration - Muzzi_PWC_D1 (SPAdes) | ecosystem: Environmental > Aquatic > Marine >... | reverse complement strand
GCTCGCCGCGTAGACGTTGAGGCCGCTCCGGGTGGTGGCCACGCGGCGCAAGGGGCCGGGCTCAGAGAGCGAGAGCGAGAGCATGCTCGGCACCGTGCCGCCGGGGGTCGGGGACTGGGCGCGGGCGAGGGCGGCGAGCATGAGGGTGGCGGTGAGCAGCGCCGTAGCGAGGGGGAGCGCGGCCCGGGTCCTCAGCGGTCGAATAGCTCGCGTCCTCGGCGTCATGACCATCCAACTCCCGCGGACGCGAAAGGTTGCGGCGGCGAGGAAGCCGAAGAGCTTCTGAACAACGCCTTCGTGATCGCCAGCAACCTGCGCGGACGCGCGCCGCGCCGCCAGCCGAGCGAGAGGCGGACCTTGATCGGGCGCACCGACGGCGGTCGCGTGCTGACGCTGGTGATCGAGGAAACGCTCGAGCCGACGAGCTGGCTGATCATCACCGGCTGGACTGCGACGGAGCGCGAGCGTAAGCTTCTGACAGAGGCTGAGCCATGCGAGAGCTTCCGACCAACGCCCCCGATCCCGAGCCCGGCGATTTCGACGCCGAGTTGGAGACGATCTCCGACGCCGACTTGGAGTTCGTCGATGCCGGATCCGGCGTGAAGATCTCGATCGAGGTGTTGGTCGAGGGCGAGGACGCCCAGCGGCTCAGCCGAATCGCGGCGAGGCGCGGGCAGAAACCGGGCGAGGTCGTCGCCGAGCTTGTGCGAAACGCCTGAGCCGGCCCCGGGCCGCTCCCTTTCCCCCGCTCCAACCCTCACCGCGGCCCCCAGGGCGGCTTGCGGCTCTTCGGGGGGATCGCGAGCCGCAGCTTCGCCTTGGCCAGTTCGGAGCGCGGGCCGTGGTAGCGGAACATCACCGTGCGGCCGCTCTTGAAGCGGAGCTTCGTGTTGATGCGGCCCTTGCGGCCGACCCTGACCGTGCGCACGCGCCGGAAGCGGACCGGGCCGCGGTAGCGCTTGAAGGAGAGCTGCCAAACGCGGAAGTAGATCGTCACCGGGGTGCCGCGGGGGGCGAGGAAGCGCTTGCCCTTGGCCGAGCGGCAGGTGAGCTTGCCGCGGTAGGGGTAGCGGTGCCCGTACCAGAGCACGGGCACGTGGCGGGTGCGGGTGTGCCAGAGGGGCCTTTTGGCCAGGCGCATCGCCAGGTGCGGGGCGCGGCAGCGCTTTCGCTTCAGCGCCAGGCCTTTGCCTTTCTCGCCCCCTTTGCCGGGGTCGCAGGCTTTGCCTTTTTCGCAGCCTTTGCCTTTGCCCCCTTCGGAGCCCCCGCCGCTCTCGTTGGCGACGCCGATCTTCACTGTCGCGACCGTTCCGCTCTCGTGCGGGGCGTTGCGCACGACGATCGTGCGATCAAGCAGGGTCGCTGTGTTGCCGGCGCCGTCGGTCACCTCGACGCGCAGCGGGCGCGCGCCGTCGGCGACGGCGCGCGTATCGAGCGATATCGGCACCGCGGAGACCGAGGCCGGCAGGCGCCCGGAGGGGACTCCGTGCCCGGCGAAGGCGGATCGGGGCATTCGCCGGAGCCGATGCGGAGGTGGTCGATGGCCCCCGGTGTCCGTCGGGGCAATCCGAGCGCGGCTGAGGCTCGCCCGCCTCGCCTTGCGCTTCTTCGCGCACCTGACGGCCCCGACGATCGGCCTGGTGCGGCTGAAGCGGCCGTTCTGGGCGCGCAGGTTGGCCTTGGCGCGGTTGCGCCCCGGCTTGAAGCACAGGTGGCGCGAGTTGACGAAGAGGCCCTTCTGGCCGCCTTGCATGTCGACGATCGCCCTGGAGACAGGGGCGTCGGGGGCCTTCTCGACGGTGGCCCGCAGGCGCCCCTTGACCGAGTCGATCCGCACCGCGACCTCGATCTCGATCGCGGCGGTGGGCGGCCCGCGCAGGGCGAAGACCGCGTCGGGCAGGTTGTGATCGGAGGAGCGCAGGATCACCGGGCCGCGCAGGGGCTCCTCCAGTAGCGGGGTCCAGACCCGGGCGGTGCCGTAGCGGGCGCCCTTGGGGCAGAGCGCGCCGTGGCCCGGGCCGGCGGCGAACTGCACGCGGGTGCAGATCGTGCGGAAGTGGCCCTGTTCGATGAACGCCGAGTTGGGGAAGGTGAGCGCCAGGCGGGAGAGGTTGGCCTGGTTTCGCTTCCTGGGCACGTAGGCGGCGCGCAGGGCTGGGAAGGCGCCGCGGCGGGTGCCGCCCTTCAGCCTCAGGCCCAGGCGCGGCTTGAAGCCCAGCGAGGCGCAGCCGGCGGCCTGGTAGCGCGAGGCGAGCGCGACCGGGGTCTGGCCCAGCGGTTCCAGGGCGGTGCCGTCGCCCCAGATCGTCGATTGCGCCTGGGAAGGCTCGCAAGAGGTGGCGTTGAGGGCAAAGGAGGAGCGGTCGGCGAAGACGCGCAGGTCGCGCAGGTTCAGCGGGATGCCCTTGAGGATGTGGGGGATCGGGTCCGAGGCGGCGCCGTCGACTTCAGCTCGCGCCGTCACCGGGTTGAGGCGCAGCGCCTCCCTGACGACCACGGTGCCGGCGTCGAAGGGACCGGCGAGCGCGGGGGTGATCGCTACCACCGAGAGCGGGTCGCCGTGCCAGGGGCCGGCCAGGTAGAGGGAGCCGGGGACGTGGGTGAGCTGGTTGCCGACCCCCGCGCCGGCGAGCGTACGGCCGATCTTGCTCGCCGCCGGGCAGGAGGGGTCGGCGAGCTCTTCGGCGCCGCCGTGGGGGCCCTGGCGGGCCTTGGCGCGGGCGATGCCCACCTCGGGGCAGTAGGGGATGCTGGCGAGCCTGGCGAGCACGCCGGGCGGCAGGGCGAATGAGAAGCGGCCCATGTCCTGTTCGCCGTCTTGGCGCCTCAGGTGCATGACGAAGGGCGAGTAGCTGCCCGCCTGGTTGTTCAGGGTGCCGGCCTCGAAGTCCGGGCGGAAGGGCGCGGGGCCCTGCGGGCAGGCGCCGCCCTCGACGCCGCCCTCGATCGTGAAGTTTCCTTCTTCTGCATCGTTTTCGACCACTTCGGAGGGGGCGGGGTTGTGGGGGTCGGCGGCCGACCAGGGGGTGAACTTGGCGACCGTGTGGAAGGTGCCGCAGCCCGGCGGGGTGATCAGCGGACTGCGGGCGCCATCGCGGAAGTGGAACCTGAAGGAGTCGAAGGACAGCTGGGGGACGTTCTCTGCGACCGAGACGAGCTGGCCGGTTGCCGGGTCGGGGCGGACCTCGATCGGCTGTTTGACCAAAATGCCGCGCTCGGGGGCCCTCGCGACCAGGTAGAGGCCGATCAGGCTGTCGGTCTCGTTCTCATAGGGGGTCGCCTGGTAGACGGCGCCGCGGAGCTCCTCGGCGAGCAGCGGCGTGGAGATCTGCACCGAGCCGATCTTGGAGGCCTGCGGGCAGCCCTCGCCGGGAGCGGAGTCATAGCGCTCGCGAGCGTAGTCAGCCCGCGAGCACACCGCGAGGCCTTCGGCGATCGAGGGGTTGACCGTCACCCCCTCGGGGAAGGCGATCTCGGCGCGTTTTGGTTTTTATTTCTGTAAGCGTTCAGTCACCTGACTCCTCAGGCACGGCGACGCGACGACGATCGGCAGGGCTCAGGATTCAGGCGAGCGCGGGGAGCGGCTGCCCGCGGGAGCGGGCGGTGAAGAGCTCGGCCAGATAGGAAAACAGCGAGCGGCCCTGCAATCGGCAGGTGACCGAGGCCGAGAGCGCCCGCTCGACAACGCGCTCGCCGTCCTTCGAGCGGGTGCCGTGGGAGAGCCTTCGGTGGATCACCGGGCCGCGAAGGGAGCGCTCGGCGGCGTTGTTCGTCGGCTCGACCCCCTCGACGGAGGCGAAGGTCCAAAGCGCCGGCCAGATCTTCAGCAGGTTGTTGGCGAAGACGCGGTGCAAGCGCGTGCGCTTGGATTTGCGCCCCGCTCGCTCGCACAGCTCCCTCAGCTCGGCTTCGAGGGGCGCCATCTCACGCTTCAGGCGATCCCGGTTCTCATGCTCGCCGAAGGCGTGCCAGGTCCGAAACAGCCGCTTGGTGAGCTCGAGCCCCGCCTCGCCGAAGGCCTTCTGCTCGGCGAGCCCCTCCGAGTGGCGGGTGAAGTCTCGCTTGAGGTGCTGCCAGCACGCCTGGCGGCACTCGGGGTCGAGGTGGTCGTAGGCCCACCAGCGATCCGAGCAGACGATCCCCTCATAGTCGCCGATCAGCTCCTCCAGGCGGTCGCGGTGGCGGTCCTCGGCCACTCGGAAGATCGCCGCCTCGGGCGCGGTCGCCGTCCACAGCGCCCGGTATTACCCGTTAGTCTTACCAGGATGAAGGTGACGCAGAAGGGACAGGTGACGATCCCGCAGGACGTCCGGCGGGCGCTCGGGATCGAGCCGGGCAGCGAGGTGCGCTTCGAGCTGGACCGCAAGGGCGCGCGGCTGATGACGGGCGCCGATCGGGCGCGACGTCAGGTCGCCGCGATGCGCGGTGCGGGCGACGTAGCACTCAGCACCGACGAGATCCTGGCGCTCACGCGTAAGTGAGGGCCGGCCCCGGCACCTTCGTCGACAGCAGCGTCCTGCTGGACGTCTTCACCGAGGACGAGCGCTGGCTCGAGTGGTCGGAGGCGGCGCTGGCCGGGGCGCTTGCAGAGGGGCCGCTGGTGATCGACGCGGTCGTGCTGGCCGAGGTGACGCCGCGCTTTTCGCGGATCGAGGACCTGGAACAGGCCCTGCCCGAAGGGCTCGTAATCGAGGAGCTGCCGCGGGCGGCGGCCTTCCTCGCCGGACACGCACACGCCTCCTACCGGCGCGCCGGCGGCGCGCGCGAGCAGATCCTTGCCGACTTCCTGATCGCATCGCACGCGGCGGTCACGGGGCTGCTCACACGCGACCCGAAGCGGGTGTCGACCTGCCTGCCGGGGGCCGAGCTGATCTCGCCCTGAGCGCACGGGTGGCACCGCGCATCTCTTTGTCCTCGGTCCGGGCGGCTCGCGGCACTCGCGCGGGAGGCGCCACTGAACCGGAATGCGCCCGACGAGAATCGAACACCTCTTTGGCGCCCAGCGCATCATGATGTAATAATGCAGCTATGTCGACGAAGGCCCGCACCACCGTCACCCTCGATGAAGACGTCTTTCGCGCCGTCAAGATCAAGGCTGCGCGAACGGGCAAGCGCGATTCGCAGGTGATCGAGGAATCGCTGCGCCGCGACCTCGGCGTCGATGATCTTGCCGAGCTGTGGGCCAAGGTCACGCCCGCTTCCGAAGACGAGGGCCTCGAGCTCGCCAGGGACGAGCTCCGAGCGATGCGCAGGGAGAGGCGTGGCGAGGGCGGTCCTTGATCCTGGCGTCCTCGTCTCAGCGCTGATCACGCCGAGCGGCAGGCCGGCGAAGCTGCTCGTCGCCGCCCGGGCAGGCAGCTTCGACCTGATCGTCTCGCCCTTGCTGCTCGATGAGCTGGAGAGAGTTCTGCAGCGGGACAAGTTCCGGCGCTACGTCGATCTCGACGGCGTCACGGAATACCTCGATCTTCTACGCCGCGACGCCCAATTGACCGCAGACCCCGAGACCCCGCCGCCGATCCGCTGCAAAGATCCCGACGACGATTACCTCATCGCTCTCGCCCACAGCCAAAGCGCTGCCCTCGTCTCAGGTGACAGCGACCTCCTGGAACTCGCCGAAGAGATCCCCGTCTTCCCGCCGACCGAATTCCTAGAGAGCTGATCGTGCTCTTCCTCCTACCGAGTGCCCCCATGCGCCCGACGAGATGTCTCAGCTATCGAAAGGGTTGAGCAAATCGACGCCCGTGGATTCGACGTCGGCGACGTTGCGGGTGACCAGCGTCAGCCCGACGATCCTTGCCGTTGCGGCCAAGAGGCCGTCGACGACGGGCAATGGATCGGGCACATCCATCCTGCCCCACTCTTCTGCGATGGCTCGATCCACCTGAAGAATCCGGTCGCGGTGTGCCTCGTTCAAGCGGGAGAGCCAACTATCCAGAGCGGAGGCGGAGTCGGGGTCGCGGCGACGCACGCTCTCGACCCCGCGGCGGATCTCGCCGATCGTCAGGACGCTCAGGTAGACCTCCTGATCAGCGAGTCCGTCAAACCATTCGGCGACGCTCCGCTCGGCCCGTTTGCCCTTGCGCAGCTCGGAGATGACGTTGGTGTCGAGCAGGTAGCTCAAAGCTCGACTGCGCGGCCACGGTCTTCCGGCCGCTCGAAGTCCCGGTCTTCTCCGACATCGGGCATCTCGAGCAGAAGCTCCTTGAGGGATTGTGCCGGCCCCACGGGCCTCAGCGCCTCGCGCAAGATCTGCCGGTGCTCCTCCTCGGCCGAGCGGCCATGACGGGCGGCACGAACCTTCAGCTCGCGTACGACCTCGCCTTCTATGTCACGGACCAAGAGCTGCGCCATAGTGATAGCAATGATAGCAATGAAGGTACCTGGGGCTTGAGTGGGCCAGGAGAGGTGCGATCCGTACCGGATGGCGTCCTCGCCGGCCTGACGTACCTCGTCAAGACGCTCGATCAACTCCTCAAGCCTCTGTATCCGGGCTTCAACCCGGCTAACGTCGACCAAAGCGCCCTTCCCGTATCCGTCGCCGCACTCCACGTCCGAGCTCGGCGCGTAGCGGTGCCGTGTCGAGGTAGTCGAGGATTGCTCGAGTCTCCAGCCGCACTCGTTCGTCGCGGTCCCGCTCGACCAGGCGCTTGCCGTCGCGAATGGCGCGATGCCGCATCAACGGCGGGGCACGATTGAGCATGACGATGTCGATCTCATCGGTGCCCAAGGCCCGCCCTGCACCCTGGGCGAGGCTCAGCTGAAGGTCCTGAAAGAATCGCGTCATGGACACGGCGATCCTCTGGCGCGTGGCCCTGGTGCAGGTGGTCGCGGTCGCCCTGCTCTCTCTCCTGCTCGCCCTCGCCCTCCCGCATAGCTTCTTCGAGGCCTGGGGCTGGCTCACCGGCCCCCTCGCCTGGCTCGCCTGCGCCTGGCTCACCGCCCGCATAGTCGGACTCCCCGAGCCCCCGGTCGTGCTCCGCGCCCTCCTCGCCGGGCTCCCCAGCCTCCTCTTCGCGCTGATCGGCCTCCACTGGCTCGGCGTGATCGCAGCGGTCGCGATCTTCGCCATCGCCTGCGCGTATCTGCCCCGGCCGGCAGGCGGGGCAGCCCCTGGGGTCGCGCCATAGAGACCATCGCACCCATGACGATTCAACAAACCGGCCCGCGGAGCCGAATCTGGCTCCCCGGCTAGGATCTCCCCCAATGCGCCCGACGAGAATCGAACTCGCGACCTTCGGCTTGAAAGACCGACGCTCTTTGGTCCCCGTGAAGGGACCGTTGACCACTGAGCTACGGGCGCCCTGCACCGGTACTTTATCGGCGTGAACTCGTTCGAGCATTGCCGTCGTGCCGCCGGGCCCGACGGTAGGCGGCCATGGAGCTAGGTCTCGAGGGCCGCGTCGCGCTGGTGATGGCGGCCAGCCGCGGGATCGGGCGCGGGATCGCGACCGTGCTCGCGCGCGAAGGGGCACGGGTCGCGATCGCCAGCCGCACGGCCGAGCGGATCGAGGCGGCGGCCGCGGAGATCGCCGCCGCCGCGGGCCCGCTCGGCGGCTCGGCCGAGATCCTTCCCTTCGTCGCCGACACCGACGACCTCGAGCGGCTCGCCGCGCTGCCGGGCGAGGTCGAGGCGGCGCTCGGGCCGGTCGAGGTGCTCGTGCTCAACAGCGGCGGCCCGCCCTTCGGCGGCGCGCTCGACCAGGACCTCGACGCTTGGAACGCGGCCTACCGCTCGCTCGTGCTCGCCCCGCGGGTGCTCGCCGGCGCCGTCGTGCCCGGCATGCGCGAGCGCGGCTGGGGGCGGATCGTCAACGTCGGCTCCAGCTCGACCCGCGAGCCGATCCCCTTCCTCAACCTCTCCAACGCCAACCGGATGGCGGCGGTCGGCTTCCTCAAGACGCTCGCCACCGACGTCGCCGGCGACGGGATCACGGTCAACACCGTCGCCACCGGGCTCTTCGCCACCGACCGCCTCGCCGACTCCTCCGGCTCGCTCGCCGGCGCCGAAGCGGGCGCCCGCGAGGACGTGCCCGCCGGCCGCCTCGGCCGGCCCGAGGAGTACGGCGACCTCGTCGCCTTCCTCTGCTCGGAGCGGGCCGCCTACCTGACCGGCACGGTGATCCCGCTCGACGGCGGCGCCCTGCGCTCGATCTTCTGAGCCGCGCCGCAGCCCGCGCCGCCTGCTAACGATGCGGCGATGAGCCACTCGCACGCCGGCCACAGCCACGGCGCCAGCGCCGACGCCGACCGCGGCAAGCTGACGATCGCCCTGCTCCTGATCCTCGGCTTCATGGCCGCCGAGGTGGTGACCGGCATCCTCGCCAACTCGCTGGCGCTGCTCTCCGACGCCGCCCACATGCTCACCGACGCCGCCGCGATCGGCCTCTCTCTTGTCGCGATCCGGCTCAGCAAGCGCCCCGCCGCCGGCCAGATGACCTTCGGCCTCAAACGGGCCGAGATCCTCTCCGCCCAGATCAACGGCGTGACCCTGCTCGTCCTCGCGACGATCATCGCGATCGAGGGCGTGCGCCGCCTCTTCGACCCGCCCGGCGTCGACGGCGCCCTCGTCCTCTTCGTCGCCCTCGCCGGGATCGTCGTCAACCTCGCGGCCACCGCCGTGCTCGCCAGCGCCAACCGCCAGAGCCTAAACGTCGAGGGCAGCTTCCAGCACATCCTCACCGACCTCTACGCCTTCGTCGGCACCGCCGTCGCCGCCACCGTGATCCTGCTCACCGGCTTCGACCAGGCCGACGCGATCGCCTCGCTGATGGTCGCGGCGCTGATGCTGCGCTCCGCCTACGGCCTGCTGCGCGACTCCGGCCGGGTCTTCCTCGAGGCCTCGCCGAAGGGGATCGACCCCGACCGGATCGGCCGCCGCATGGCCGCCCAGCCCGGCGTGGTCGAGGTCCACGACCTGCACGTCTGGGAGGTCACCTCCGAGTTCCCCGCCCTCTCGGCCCACGTCACCGTCGGCAGGGACGCCGACTGCCACCGCGCCCGGCTCGAGCTGGCCGAGCTGATCGAGCGCGAGTTCGACATCCACCACACGACGCTGCAGGTCGAACACGAGCCGGAGCGGATCGTCCAGATCGAGCGCTAGTCGGCTGCCTCGCGCATCGAGGGGAAGAGGATCACGTCGCGCAGGGTCTGGGCGCCGCTGAGGATCATCATCAGTCGGTCGACGCCGAGGCCGGAGCCGCTCGCGGTCAGCATCCCGTATTCGAGCGCCCGCACGAACTCCTCGTCGTGCTCGTGCGGGGTCGGCTCCGCCCCCGCTTCCTGCCGCTCGCGCTGTTCGACGAAGTGGCGGCGCTGTTCGATCGGGTCGTTGACGTCGGTGCCGCCGCCGGTGATCTCCATCCCGGCGACGATCCCGTCGAACGCCGCGGCGAGCAGCTGCGGGTGCTCGGGCACCGGCTTGACCAGCGGCCAGATCGCCAGCGGCAGGTCGATGATGAAGGTCGGCTGGATCAGCTTCGGCTCGACCAGCTTGCCCTGCAGCGTGTCGACCAGCGCCGCCCAGTCGTCGTCGGGCTCGGCGTCCTCGCCGGCGATCTCGGCCAGCTCGTCGCGGCTCGCCTTGGTGATGTCGACCCCAGTCTCTTCCTCGAGCAGGTCCTGCAGGCGCAGCCGCGGCCAGGGCGGCTTCAGGTCGATGACCTCGCCGTCGCGCTCGACCTTGGTCGTGCCCAGCACGCTTTCGGCGACGTGGCCGACGATCCCCTCAGCGACGTCCATCACGCCGTGGTAGTCGGCGCCGCTGACGAACCACTCGAGCATCGTGAACTCGGGGTTGTGCTGCGGCGACATGCCCTCGTTGCGGAAGAACTTGCCGAGCTCGTAGACGTGCTCGAAGCCGCCGACGATCGCCCGCTTCAGATAGAGCTCGGTCGCGATCCGCAGGTAGAGGTGGCGGTCGAGCGCGTTGTGGTGCGTCTTGAACGGCCGCGCCGCGGCGCCGCCGGTCATCCGCTGCAGGACCGGCGTTTCCAGCTCGACGTAGTGGCGCTCGTTGAGGTACTCGCGAATCGCCGCGACGACCTTGGCGCGCAGCGCGAAGACCCGCCGCGACTCCTCGTTCGCCATCAGGTCGAGCTCGCGCTGGCGGTAGCGCACCTCGGGGTCGGAGATGCCGTGGAAGAGGTCGGGCGGGTCGCGCAGCGCCTTGGCCAGCAGCACGCACTCGCGCACCGCGATCGCCAGCTGGCCGCGCTTGGTCACGTAGAGGTCGCCCTCGACCCCGACCAGGTCGCCGATGTCGAGCTCCTCGATCCGCCCGAAGGCCTCCTCGCCGAGCGCGTCGACGCGAGCGTAGGCCTGGATCGTGCCGGAGACGTCGCGGACATCGAAGAAGGCGGTCTTGCCGTGGCCGCGCTGACCGGTGACGCGGCCCGCGACGCGGTAGCTGAACTCGCCGTGCTCGCCCTCGCCCAGCGCGGCCGGGTCGTGCGCGGCGCGGATCTGCTCGATCCGGTCGCGGTCGGGGAAGGAGAACGGGTAGGGGTCGATCCCTTCGGACCGCAGCCGCTCGACCTTGGCCAGGCGCTCCTCCGCGCTCAAGCGCTTCTCACCGCTCCGCGCTCACGGCGCGACGCCGACGGTTACCCGCTCACCACCCATGTAGTCGCGCATCGTAGTCGCATCGCCGAGCATCTCCCGCATTGCCGGGCCGTGGTGGGTGTCGTGCTCCATCGCCAGCTTCCAGCCGCTCGGCGTTTCGGCGATCAGGCCGCGGATCACGCCGAGCCCGTCGGCGCCGCAATCGCCGGTCACGGCGATGCGCGGCTCGCGCTTGATCTCCGGCGTGCGGTCGTCAATCGTCTCGTCGGTCACGTAGGGCAGATTGGCGATCACCAGGTCGACGTCCTCGAGCCCGTCGGGCAGGCCCTCGGCGACGCTGACGTCGAGCTCGAGCCCGAGCCGCTCGGCGTTCTCGCGCGCCGCTTCGACCGCTTCCGGCGAGAGGTCCGACGCGGTGACGCGCAGGTCCGGCCGCTCGGAGATCAGCGCCAGCGCAATCGCGCCCGAGCCGGTGCCGACCTCGTGCACGCGCGCGCCCTCGGGCAGTTCGCTGCCGACCTGGACGAGCAGCTCGGTCTCCGGCCGCGGCCAGAGCACGCGCGGGTCGACCTTGATCTCGAGCCCGCGGAATGGGGCGCGGCCGAGGACGTAGGCGAGCGGCTCGTGCTCGGCGCGGCGCGCAACCGCGGCCCCGACCGCAGCGCGAAGCTCCGGCGTGACCTCGCCGGCGCCATCGCGCGAGAGCTCTTCGACGCCGATCCCGAGCGCATCGGCGACCAGCGCCTCCGCGTCGGAGCGCGGCTGCTCGCAGCCCGCCGCCTCGATCGTCGCCGTCGCGGCATCGAGCAGCTCGGCGACGGTCGCGGCGGACGAACCTCCCCCGCTGCCGGTCTCCACTGCTTCCACTCCGTTCGCCTCCTCGTTTAACTCAAAGAATTTTGCGCAACATTACCAGCGGCAGGGCGGGACAGACCTCCGTGACGCTGCCGCACGACGTACAGCCAGGCGATCCCGGCGACCATCATTGCAAGGCTCTCCAGCTGAGCGCCGGTCAGCCCCGCCGCGACCGCGTCGTTGCGCCTGACGAACTCGACCAGGAAGCGCTCGCCCCCGGCGTAGACGAGGTAGAGCGCGAACAGCACGCCGGCCCGGAAGCGATCGCGCAGGCGCCAGAGCAGCCAGGCGCCGAAGCCCATCGCCAGCGCCTCGTAGACGGGCGTCGGGTGGACCTCCTCGGTGGTCGGCACGGTGCCGTCCGGGTAGGCCATCGCCCAGGGCCCGTCCCAGGCCTTGCCGTAGTCGCCGTCGCCGGAGAGCTGGCAGCCGATCCGCCCGACCGCGTAGCCCAACGCCAGCGCAGGCGCCGCGAGGTCGAGCAGGGCGAGGCGGAGGAAGTCGCGGTAGCGGGCCCAGAGCAGGACCGCGATCGCGCCGCCGATCGCGCCGCCGTACCAGACCAGCCCCGAGCCGCCGAAGAGGTTGCCGAGCAGGTCGCCCTTGATGTCGTCGTAGTTCTGCACGACGAAGTACAGGCGCGAGCCGACGACGCCGCCGATCAGCGCCGCGAAGCCCATCTCATAGGCCCAGTCCGGCGGCCTGCCGATCTCCCCGAGCCGCTTCCAGATCAGCCAGCCCGCGGCGAGGAAGGCGAGCGCGAACATCAGCCCGAAGCTCTGCAGGGTCAGCGGGCCGAGGTCGATCTCCGGGTACATGGCTACCCGGCGAGCAGCGTGCGCAGCAGCGCCTTCTGCGTGTGCAGGCGGTTCTCGGCCTGGTCCCAGACGGCCGAGCGCTCGCCGTAGAGCACCTCGGCGGAGATCTCCTCGCCCGGATGGGCGGGCAGGCAGTGCAGGACGATCGCGTCGTCGGAGGCGGCGCCGAGCAGGGCGGCGTCGACGCGGAACGGGGCGAGGTCGGCGCGGCGCCGCTCGGCCTCCTCCTCGTCGCCCATGCTGACCCAGACGTCGGTGTAGATCGCGTCAGCGCCGGAGACCGCGATGCGCGGGTCGTCGCTGAGCCTGACCCCGTGGCCCTCCTCCAGCTGGTAGCCGTCCGGGGCGGCGACGGTCAGCTCGACCCCGGTGAGCTCGCAGGCGATCGCCAGCGAGCGGGCGACGTTGTTGCCGTCGCCGACGTAGGCGAGCTTCAGCCCGTGCAGGTCGCCGCGCCACTCGCGCAGGGTGAGCAGGTCGGCGAGCGCCTGGCATGGGTGGTGCAGCGGGGTCAGCGCGTTGACCACCGGCACCTCGGCCGCTGCGGCGAGCTCGGCGACGGCCTCGTGCGAGCCGTGGCGAATCACGATCGCGTCGAGGTAGCGCGAGAGCACGCGGCCGGTGTCGCCGACCGACTCGCCGCGCGAGAGCTGCAGTTCGTCGCCGCGCAGGACGATCGGCGTCGCACCGAGCTCGGCGACGCCGACCTCGAAGGAGATCCGCGTCCGCGTCGAGGGCTTCTCGAAGACGAGCGCGATGCTGCGCCCGGCCAGATCGCCCGCGTTCCGGTCGGCTTTCAGCTCGGCGGCGAGATCGAGCAGCTGCCCGAGCTCGAAGGCGCCGAACTCCTCGCCGGTTATGAAGTCGCGCTTCGCCAAGCAGCGGATACTACGGCCCGTGCGGCTCACCGCCCTCACCTGGAACCTCTTCCACGGCCGCGACTTCCCGCCCGACCCGGCGCTGCGCACCTGGCGCTCGCGCCTGCTGCGCCGCAGCGAGCGCAACGCCACCCACGTCCAGGTCAACCGCGACCTGCTCGCCGAGTTCTCGCACCTGCTCGCCGGCGCCGAGTGGGACGTCGCGCTGCTGCAGGAGTGCCCGCCGCGCTGGTGGGATCCGCTCGCCGCGGCATGCGACGCCGAGGCCCACGGCGTGCTCACCTCGCGCAACTCGCTCGGCGCCCTGCGCTCCCGCATCGCCCGCCACAACCCCGACCTGATCGCGTCCGGCGAGGGCGGCTCGAACCTCACCCTGGTCCGCAAATCCTTCCGGTGCGCCTTTCGGACCCATGAGGTACGAAAGGCGCACCGGAACAGAGAGGCAACCGTCGAGCGGCGCGAGCTGGAGATCCATCGCGGGCGGCCGGAGCGGCGGACGATGGCGTTCACGCGCATCGCCGCGGGGGGCGGATCGGGACGGGGCGGGGCGGCGACCGGGCGGGGCGGCGGCGTGGGCCGCAGCACTGCGGGCGAGGTCGAGCTCTGCGTCGCCAACCTGCACGCCTCGGCCAACGACCCGGCCCTCGCCACGGCCGACGTCCTGCGCGCCGCCGAGACGGCGCGCAGCTGGGCCGGGGAAGCGCCGCTGATCTTCGGCGGCGACCTCAACCTGCGCCCGCAGCGGAGCCCCGCCGCCTTCGCCGAGCTGCGCGAGCGCTTCGGCCTCGCCGCGCCGACCGGGCCCGGCGCGATCGACCACCTGCTCGTGCGCGGGCTGGAGACGGTCGAGCCGCCGCGCCGATGGCCGGCGCAGAAACGCGAGCTGCCCGAGGACGGCCTCGCCCTGCGACTCAGCGATCACGCCCCCGTCGAAGCGCGTTTTGCAACCTTCGACGGGCGGTAGTGACATAGTCAGATCCACCGCGTCCGCTGTTTGCTTCGCCCTGCGCGACAAAAAGCGAACGCGCACCCCAGACCAGGCGAACGAGGAGGCAACAGAGAATGGCGGCGGAAAAAGCGAAATCCGGCAAAGCGGCGAAAAAATCGAAAGCCTCCAAAGCGAAAAAAGCCTCGTCGAGGCCGAAATCGAAAGCGAAAGCGAAAGCGGCGGCGAAAGCCAAACCGGCGGCTAAATCGAAAGCCAGGGGCAAAGCCAAACCGAAAGCGAAACCGAAAGCGAAAAAATCGGCCGGCAGCGGCGCCACCGGCCTCGACAAGAGCGTCGAGCAGTTCCGCGAGAGCCTCGAACAGAGCGTCACGCTGAGCCGCGACCGCCTGCAGGACGTCGTCGACGACGCGGTCAAGCGGGGCCGGATGACCCGCGGCGACGCCGAGAAGATGGTCTCCGACCTGATCAAACGCGGCAAGCGGCAGACCGACGGCATGCTGAAAGAGCTCGAACGGCTGGTCAAACAGGCGCGCAAAGGAGTCGGCGGCCACACCGCGCCGGTGCGCAAACAAGCGACGCAGGCGGCACGGCGCGCGCGCAAGAAACTCGGCTAGCGGCGGTGACGGGGCGCCTTTGTCGTCCATAGGACCACAAACGCGCCCCGCGGGCGCCGCCCGGCCGCGCAAGGGCGAGCGGCTCGACCTGGAGATCGAATCGCTCGCCTTCGGCGGGCGCGGGATCGCTCGCAACCAGGGCTACGTCGTCTTCGTCTCTGGCGGCCTGCCCGGCGACCTGGTCCGGGCCGAGGTGACCAAGCCGAAGAAGCGCTTCGCCGAGGCGCGCACGGTCGAGCTGCTGCGACCCGGCACCGACCGGGTCGCCAACGCCTGCCTGCACGAAGGCGAGCCCTGCCCAGGCGCCCCCTGGCAGGGCCTCGCCTACGAGCAGCAGCTGGTCGAGAAGCGCCGCCAGGTCGACGAGGCGCTGCGCCGGATCGGCGACCTCGACGGCTTCGAGCTGGAGCAGATCGAGCCGGCGCTCGAACAGTGGCGCTACCGCAACAAGCTCGAATACTCCTTCGGCCCGGGTGAGGCGGGCGCGGCGCTCGGCTTCCATGCCAGCGGCCGCTGGGACCTCGTCGTCGGCGTCGAGGACTGCAGGCTGTCCTCCGAGCGCGGCAACGCCGCCCGCAACGCGGTGCGCGAATGGGCCCGCTCGGAAGCGGTCGACCCCTACGACCGCCGGGCAGGCACCGGCACGCTCTGCAACCTCGTCGTCCGCGAAGGCCGGCGCAGCGGCCAGGTCCAGACCCGGCTGGTGACCACACCGAAGCGCCTCCCGAAGCCCCCGGTCGACCTGCACACGGTCGTCGACTGCGGCGCGGGCGGCAGCGACGGGCCGACAGGCGTGCTCGGCGATGAGATGCTGCGCGAGCGGCTCTGCGGCCTCGAGCTCGAGATGTCCTACAACGCCTTCTTCCAGACCAACACCGAGATGGCCGAGCGGCTCTACGGCGTCGCCGCCGAGTACGCCGGGCTGAGCGGCAACGAGCGCGTCTTCGACCTCTACTGCGGGATCGGCACGATCGGGCTGACGATGGCCGCCCGGGCCGGCGAGGTCTGGGGCCTGGAGATCGTCCCCGAGGCGATCGCCGACGCCGAGCGCAACGCCGAGCGCAACGGGATCGGCAACGCCCGCTTCATTTCCGGCAGCGCGAGGACCGGCGTGCGCCCGCTGGTCGAGCGGGCGGGCAAGCCCGACGTCGTGCTGCTCGACCCGCCCCGCCCGGGGCTCTCGCAGAAGATCGTCCGCCGCGTGCTCGAGTGCGAGGCGAAGCGGATCGTCTACGTCTCCTGCAACCCGACCACGCTCGCCCCCAACGCGGCGCAGCTGGTCGAGGCGGGCTATACCCTGCGCCGGGTGAGACCGGTCGACATGTTTCCCCAGACCCCGCACATCGAGTGCGTGGCCGAATTCGACAGGGGCGCCGCCTGATGCCGCGGGGCTTCGGCGTCGCCGCCGGGCTCGACCCCGAGGTCGCGCGGCCGCTGGCGACGCGCTGCGCCGGGCTCGGCTACGGCTCGGTCTGGTCCAACGACCACCCCGGCGCCAAGGGCCTGGAGACGCTGGCCGAGTTCGCCGCCGCCGCACCCGAGCTCGAGATCGGCGTCGCGGTGATCGCACTGGACCGCACGCCGCCCGAGGAGATCGCCGCCGACGTCGAGCGACTCGGGATCGAGAAGGAGAAGCTCTGGCTCGGGGTCGGCGCCGGCTTCTCGAAGAAGCCGCTGACGCGGATGCGCGAGCGCCTGCCGGAGCTGCGCCAGGCCCTGCCGGGCGTCCGGCTCGTGCTCGCCGCGATGGGCCCGAAGATGTGCGCCCTCGCCGGGTCCGAGTTCGACGGCGCCTTCTTCAACTGGATGACGCCGGAGTTCGCCGCCCGCGCCCGCAACCAGGTCGAGGCCGGCGCTGAGCAGGCCGGCCGCGAGTGCCCGCCGGTGTTCGGCTACGTGCGCACCGCCGTCGGCCCCGACGCCGCCGCGCGCCTCGCCAAGGAGGAGTCCTTCTACCGCGACCTGCACGCCGGCTACCGCAACCACTTCGACCGGCTCGGCGAGCCCGAGGGCACCGTCGGCGTCGCCGTCCCCGACCGCGACATGGCTCAGAAGTCACTCGCCGCCTACACCGCCCTCGACACGATCGTCGTCCGCGGCCTCGCCAGCGCCAAGGTCGAGGCGATGTCGGCGGTGGCCGAAGCCGCCGCTCCGAATCCCGCTTGAGCCGTTAGCGCCGCTTGAGCACTGCGGACCAATCGCCGCTGCCGGCGCAGAGCTGGCCGTCGATGCCGAACGGCTGGAGCGGGTTGAAGAGCGACTCGAACTTGCTCGCTTCGAAGGAGCCCTTGGCCTTGCGACGGGAGACGAAGCGGCCCTTGACCTTCCATTCGACCCCTTCCCTGTCACGCGCCGTGGCGGCGAAGACCCAGCGCCGCCCCCGCTTGCTCAGCTTCAGCACCGCCGGCGGTTCCTGTTCGGAGGGCGCCGTCGCGAGGTTCTTCGTTTCGGTGATGTAGCCGTCGGAGCTGCGCTGGCAGTTCGTTTTGACCCCGGCGTTGAAGCGGATCACAGTCCGCCGCCGCACGTTGAAGATGATCCGCGCAAACGTCCCGACCTTGCCCGCGTACTTGCCCGCCAGCGGCGGCTTGGACCCCTTGCGCGCGGCCTCGGCACCGCTCTCGGTCAGGACGAGCGAGAGCAACCCCAGCGCGGCGAAGAGGGCGAGTGCGAAGCGGGCGCGGACCGGGACTCTGGCGGATCGCAGCAGCATCGTCGGCACAGCCTAATACGGCGGCAGGTCCTCGTACCACTCGCCGAGCGTCTTGAAGGAGCGCCAGAAGCGCTGCTTGGCGGTCTCCTCGTCGAGCGACTCGTCGATGTCGGGCGTGTAGAGGGCGTCGATCGTCGGAGTGAAGGGCTGGATCTCCCCGGCGCGCGGCTCGACCCGGCGGGCGAGAGGCACTTCGAGCCCGTTGAGCACGCGCAGGGCGGGCTCGCCCATCACGACGAGGATCTTCGGCTGCACGATCGCCAGCTCTTCGGCCAGGCGGCGCACGCACTGCTCGGCGGCGAGGTCGGGCTCGGCGATCGGGCACTTGACGCAGAGCGTGCCGTAGACGACCAGCGGGTCGATCCCCAGCCGCTTGAAGCTTTTCATCAGCGCGTTGCCCGCGCGCCCGTAGAAGGCGACCCCCTCTTCGATCTCGGCGACTCCGGGGGCGTGCTTGATCATGAAGACGTCGGCCTGCGGGTGGCCGGAGCCGAGCACCGGCATCAGCTTGCCGCGCGGGCAGTGCGGGCACTCCTGCAGCTCGTGGGTCAGCTGGTTGAGCTCGCGGATCGCGCGCTCGAGGTACTTCTCCCGTATCTCGTCGTCGGTGGCAGGCACGCTGGGCGATCTCTTTGACGGCACCGGCGCGGCTCCTTTCGCGCCCGCCTCCTGCATCAGCTCTTGCCGCGCGCGCCGCCTCCGGCAGCCCGCCGTCTGCGCCGCCGCTGCCCGCCGCGCACCGGCTTTGCGTCGGGCACGCTGCGCTTCGCCGCCTTCGGCCGACCCGTCGTCTGCAGCAGCTTCAGCGCCTGCACGTAGACGAGGTTCTTGTGCTTGCGGGTGATGTCGGCGTCGCGCATCGCCTCGAGGAACTCCGCCGGCCCGTCGAAGTCGTGGATCCGCACCCGCACGCTGCCCAGCCCCTGCGCGACGTGGCTGTCGGAGCCGGCCCCGGGCACGATCCCGTACTTGCCGGCGAAGCGCTCCGCCTCCTCGTTGAACGAGGTCAGCGCGACGCGCGGGTTGAAGACCTCGAGGATGTCGATCTGCTCGACGATCTCGAGCAGATGCTCGTAGTCGGGCACCGAGTGCAGGCGGTCGAACGGGTGTGGGACGTAGACCAGCCCGCCCTGCGCGCGGATCGCCGCGATCGTCTCCGCCATCGACATCCCCTTGGGGATCTTCTCCTCGAGGAAGAGGCCGATCACCTCGCCCTGCTCGGCCGTCTTCACCTCCTCGGCGACGATCACCTTGAGGTCGTCCATCTCCGCTGCGGCGATGCGGCGCGCCTCGAGCGCGCCCGAGACCTCGTTGTGGTCGGTGATCGCGATCGCCCCGAGGCCGCGGTCGCGGGCCGTCTCGAGCAGCACCCGGACCGGCGTCGCGCAGTCGGTCGAGTGGTCGGTGTGCATGTGCAGGTCGACCTCGATCAGCGGCCGGGCGGCGATCCGCTCGCGCACCGCCGGGTCGCCGGCCGGGTCGTGGCGGCGCGCCAGCAGGCGCCGGTAGATCGCTTCCAGCTCGTCGGCCACCGCCGCCCAGTCGCGTCCCTCGCCGGCCGGCTCGACCAGCTCGTAGGCGCCGGGGAAGTAGCGCCCGAGCAGCTCCCCGGTCGCCGCCGTGGCGACCGTGCGCGCGTCGAGGCGGCCGAAGAAGATCTCGACCAGCGGCCGCGCCACCTGGGTCGAGAGCACCCGCTCCTGCGGGCGGTGGAAGGTCGCCACGTTGAGCGCGTGGGAGTGGCGCAGCGCCGCCGAGGAGACGCTGGGCGCGAACGGCTCGTGGACGTGGACGATGTCCGGCGCGGCCTCGGCGAGCAGCCGCTTGACCGGCTCGCCGGCGCCGATCCAGTGCAGCTCGTGGCCGCGCCGGGCGAGCTCGGCGGAGACGCCGGCGACGAAGCGGTTTACGGGGTTGGGGGTGGTCCGCCGATGGGGCGCGACCTGGGCAATCGAGAGGGGCGCGCCCGGCACAGCCTCGGGCTCAGCCCGCCGAGACCTTCGCCTCGCCCGGCGCCGGCGACTTGCCACGCGCGTTGGCGGCGATGAACTCCTCGGTCTGCTCGCGTGCTTCGTCGTCCGGCCGCTGGCTGTGTGGCGACTTCATCAGGTAGCTGGAGGGCCCGTCGAGCTGGCCGGAGATGCCGTTGTCAAGCGCCAGCTTTATGAGTCTCACCGCGTCGATCACGACCCCGGCCGAGTTGGGCGAGTCCCAGACCTCGAGCTTGAGCTCGACGTTGAGCGGCACGTCGCCGAAGGATTTGCCCTCGAGGCGGATGTGCGCCCACTTGCGGTCGGTCAGCCAGGCGACGTAGTCGGAGGGGCCGACGTGGACGTCCTCGGCGGGCAGCTCGTGGCCCATGATCGAGGTGACCGCGTTGGTCTTCGAGATCTTCTTCGAGTCGAGCCGCTCGCGCTCGAGCATGTTGTAGAAGTCCATGTTGCCGCCGACGTTGAGCTGCGAGGTGCGCTCCACGCGGACGCCGCGGTCGTGGAAGAGGCGGGCCAGCTGGCGGTGCACGATCGTCGCCCCGACCTGGGACTTGATGTCGTCGCCGATGATCGGCAGGCCGGCTTCCTCGAAGCGCTTGTCCCAGTAGTTCTCGCGAGCGATGAAGACCGGCAGGCAGTTGACGAGGCCGACGCCGGCCTTGAGCGCCTGCTCGACGTACCACTTGGTCGCCTCCTCGGAGCCGACCGGCAGGTAGCAGACCAGCACGTCGGCCTTGCTCTCTTCGAGGATCCCGACCACGTCGGCCGTTTCTCCCGGCGCCTTGACGATCTTCTCTTTGAGGTACTTGCCGAGCCCGTCGTGGGTCATGCCGCGCTTGACCTCGACCCCGAGCTCGGGCACGTCGGCGAACCTGATCGTGTCGTTCTGCCCCGACCACATCGCCTGCGAGAGGTCCTTGCCGACCTTCTCGGCGTCGATGTCGAAGGCGGCGACGAACTCGACGTCGCCGACGTGGTAGCCGCCGAGGTCGACGTGCATCAGGCCCGGCACTTCCTCGGCCGGGTCGGCGTCCTTGTAGTACTGGACGCCCTGGATGAAGCTGTTCGCGCAGTTGCCGACGCCGACGATCGCGACGCGCACCTTCTCGTCGGCGCGGGCGGCGCCGTTGCCGCTGGCTCCGTTGGTCTCACTCATGAAGTCTGGGTTCCTTCCTCGCTCTCGCTGACGGGCACAGTAACCCGGGGGTTCGACTGGTTACAACTCGGGGGGCGCTTTCGCCGCGCTCGACAGCTCGTTTCTGACGTGCCATACACGCTGGATCGTGGTGACGATGGTCAACGCCGCGATCAGGTAGACCGCCGGTGCGAGGAGCTCGAAATCGCCGAGCCCGGCGCCCTTGGCGAAGACCAAGCCGACCGACAGTATGACTACCCGCACGGGACGCGTCGCCAACCCGACCTTGCACTCGACCCCGAGCGCCTCGGCACGGGCGCGCGTGTAGGAGACCATCAGCGAGCCGAGCACGGCGACGACGCACATCGCGGCGGCGAAGTCGTCCCCGGTCGCGGCGAAGTAGCCGGCCACCGCGGCGAGCACGATCCCCTCCTCGATCCGGTCCAGGGTGGAGTCGAGGAAGGCGCCGAACAGGGTCCCCTTGCCCGACATCCGCGAGTAGCGCCCGTCGAGGGTGTCCATCACCGAGCCGAGCACGAAGGCGACGCCGGCGAGGAAGAAGAGCCGCTGGGTGACGAGGGCCGCGGCGACGAGGTTGCCGATCAGGCCGGCGATCGAGATCGCGTTCGGGGTCAGCCGCGACTCGATCAGGCGGTTGCGGGCGTAGGCGCGGAGCTCCTGGCCGTTGCGGCGGCCACCCGGGGCCCTGGTCCCCCCTGGGGGCGCAGATGACTCCATCGAGGTCGAGGCTAGACGATCCGCCACCGCGAAGCGAGGGCTACGCCTCCGCCTCCTGCGGCGAGGAGCGCGCGCGCCAGCCCCAGGCTTCGGGCCGGGCGCGGGCGAGCAGCCGCTGGGCAACCAGAGCCGAGGTTGCGGCGACCCCCCAGCCGAGCGCCGCGTCGACCCAGTAGTGGTTGCCGGTGACGACCACCACCCAGGCGACGAGCAGCGGCCAGCAGGCCCAGAAGAGCTTGAACGGGCGGGCCTTGACCAGGCGCGAGGCGCTGATCCCGACCATCGCGGCGAAGGCGCAGTGCATGCTCGGCACCGCCGCGTAGGGATTGATGAAGGCTTTCGCCAGCCCGGAGTCGTGGTTGACGCTGGAGAAGTCGTTGATCGTGTCGACGAAGCCGTACTCGGAGAAGAAGCGCGGCGGCGCCGTCGGGTAGAACGCGTAGCCGAGCAGCGCGATGCCCATCGCGACCATGAACATGTTGCGGACGAAGTAATAGGCGTCGTTGCGGAAGAAGTAGAGCCAGAAGAAGAAGGCGACGACGACCGCGAACTGGCTGTTCATGTAGACCTGGTTGGCGAAGTCGATCAGCCACTGGAACTGGGTGAAGAACGACTGCAGGCCGGGCTCGAAGAAGGTGTGCGTGGCGCGCTCGACGTCGATGATCTGCTGGCCGTTGGCGAAGGCGACCGCTTTCTGGCCGTCGGCCATGCCGCGCACGGTCTCGTAGGCGAGGTCGACGATGACGAGCAGGCCGATCTGGCGGCCGAGGTCGCCCCAGCCCTGGGGCAGCCTGGCGGTTACGGCTGCGAACGCGCGCTGCATCCGGCAATTGTAATCCGACTGTTAACGGATGGCGTTCGCGGGCGGGTCCTGTCGTGGGGTGGGGGTCCGGCGCGGCGCTGGGTTTTTCGCCTGAGGCGCGGTGGGCCGTCCGAGTTCGCGGGTGGGGCGAAAAAGAGGACGCCGCTCCGCGCCGGACCCCCACCCCACACCACCCGCCCGAGATGCGTCTCAATAGGGTCGGATTTCCATGGCCTGGAAGCGCCCCAGAAAAGCGAGGGTTCGGGCGATTCGGGATCGGCTCAGGGGGATGTATGGGCGGCCGGTGGGGGAGCCGCACGGGCATCCGATCGCCGAGCTGGTCAAGACGGTGCTCTCGCAGCACACGAACGACCGCAACCGGGACCGGTCCTTTGCGCAGCTGCGCGAGCGGTACCCGACCTGGGAGGAGGTGCGGGATGCGCCGGTGGAGGAGCTCGAGGAGACGATCCGGCCGGGCGGGCTGGCGCGGCAGAAGGCGCCGCGGATCCAGGCGATCCTGGAGCGGCTGGGCGACCCCCCCGACCTCGACTGGACCGAGGACGCGCCGCGCGAGGAGTCGCTCGAGTTCCTGCTGGCGCTGCCCGGCGTCGGGCGCAAAACGGCGGCCTGCGTGCTGATCTTCACCTGGGGCATCCCCGAGATACCGGTCGACGTCCACATCCACCGCGTCGGCGGCCGGCTCGGGCTCTTCCCGGCAAAAGCCTCATTCGAGCGCGCCCACGACGAGATGCTGGCGATCGTCGACCCCGGCGACGCCTACGAGCTGCACATGAACCTGATCCGCCACGGGCGCGAGCTCTGCCGCCCGAAGCCACGCTGCGGCGAGTGCGAGCTGCGCCGGATGTGCCCTTGGGCCCGATCCAAGACCGGCGTGGGTAGTATGCGCGCCGCTGAATGAGCAAGAAGACCTTCATCTGGTTCGGGGTCCTGGTCGTCGTGCTGGCGGTCCTGATCCCCTGGCTCGCCTTCCGCAGCGACGGCGACGAGGTCGAGGCGGCCTCGGTCCCGGCCGGGCTGGAGCAGGGCAGGGACCTCTTCGACACCAACTGCGGCAACTGCCACACGCTCTACGCGGCGGGCACCGACGGCAACTTCGGCCCCGACCTCGACGAACTGCTCGCCCCGGCCGGCCCGCTGGAAGACTCGGCCGTCGAGGCGACCCAGGGCCGCGTGCTGAACGCGATCGAAAACGGCGTCGACGGCAGCTCCACCGCGGGCCGCATGCCCGCCGAGATCATCGGCGGCGAACAGGCCGAAGAAGTGGCCGAATTCGTCGCCACCACCGCCGGCGAGGGCTGAGCCCCCGCCGGCAGAGCGGCGCGGCTCAGTGGCCGAGGCGCAGGGTGGCTACCACGCCCGCGTGGTCTGAGGGCCAGAACGGCGGTTCGGCCTGGAACTGCGTGTCGCCGACCAGCTCCGCTTTGGGCCAGGCCGGGCGGGCCGCGCCGCGGCTGAGGATCAGGTCGATCCGGGTGTCCAGCGTCGAGACCGGATTGTTCAGAGCCCCCGGTGCGAGCGGCGGCGTGTTCGACCGCTGGCAGCAGGTGTAGCCGGGGCCGAGCAGTTCCTCGTTCCACAGGTCGCGAAACTTCCCGGGCGCCGTGAGCAGCGCGTAGGAGCCGGTGTTCGAGCCGTCCGCCGCCGAGTTGAAGTCGCCGGTCGCGATGACGGTCCCGCCTTTGGCCGGGCCGGCGAGGAATTCGGCCGCCTGGGCCTCCTGCACGGCGGGCGAGTCCTCGGTTTCGAGGTGGGTGTTGACGAAGTGGAACGGCTTGCGCTTCAGCTTCGCGTCGATGCTGGCCCAGCCGCGGTCGAAGGCCAGCGGGCCGACCGGCGATTCGACCACCTGCTGGGTGGCGTACCGGCCGCTCTGCGGGTTGCTCCAGCTCAGCCCTTTCCGGTCGTCGTTGGCGAGGATCACGTCACGGTCTTCGAGCGTCACGCCGCAGCTGAATTTGCCCGCTTCCAGGACGGGGCAGCTGCTTTCCGAGACGACGAGCGGCGCCGGGCCGATTTTGGCGTTGTTGGCCACGGAAGCGACCGAGTAGTCCAGCCCGCGCGCCTCCAGCTCGCTCTGCAGGATCGCGAGGAAGTCGTAGCCCGGGGGCGGGTTGAACCCTTCGACGGTCCACAGCGAGACCTCCTGCAGGCCGATCAGGTCCGGCTCCTTCTGCTCGATCGTGTCGGCGATCGCTTTGGCGCGCGCCGGGAAGTTCGTGTACTGCACGGTCGCGTAGATCCGCGCGACGGCTTCGACGAATTCTTCGGGCGTTTTGGCGGCGAGCGCCGGCGTCAGGCTGGAGCCCAGGTAGAGGTTCTGGGTCATCACGGTCAGCTTGCGCTTGCCGTGGTGGCGGTGGTGCTTGCCGTGGTGGCCATGCGATTTGGACGCGTGCTCGCCGTGGACTTTCCCGTGGCCCTTGCCGTGCGCGCCGGCGAGGCCCGGCAGGAGCAGCGTGCAGGCGATCGCCGCGGCAATCGCAACCAGTGCTCGGCGAGCCGGTGCGTGAGCGTGACTCAAGAGATTCCTCCTGTTTCCGTGATTGATCGAGGCGCCCCCCCGGTGCCCGCTGTCACGGTGCCCGAAACCAATATACGCACATCGGCTTGAAATCGCTGCAAATATCTGCCACACTGCGACTTAGATTTTTAGAGTCCGCACGGCGGCTCTCACCAGTCATACGAAAACCCTGGACCTGGAGGTACTTGCGAAGTGGCGAAAACGATCGGCATCGACCTGGGCACGACCAATTCCTGCGTGGCGGTGATGGAGGGTGGCGAGCCGACCGTCCTCGAGAACGCCGAGGGCGGCCGCACCACCCCTTCCGTCGTCGCCTTCGCCGATTCCGGCGACCGCCTCGTCGGCACGGTCGCCAAACGGCAGGCGGTGATGAACCCGGAGAACACGATCTTCTCGATCAAGCGCTTCATGGGCCGCAAGGAGGCCGAAGTCAAAGAGGAGGAGACGATCGTCCCCTACAAGGTCGAGGCCGGGCCCAACGGCGACGTACGCGTCGACGCGCGCGGCAAGCAGTACAGCCCGCCGGAGATCAGCGCGATGATCCTGCAGAAGCTGAAGACCGACGCCGAAGCGAAGCTCGGCGAAGCGGTCGACAGCGCCGTGATCACCGTCCCCGCCTACTTCAACGACGACCAGCGCCAGGCGACCAAGGACGCCGGCAAGATCGCCGGGCTCGAGGTCAAGCGGATCATCAACGAGCCGACCGCCGCCTCGCTCGCCTACGGGCTGGAGAAGGAGGAGGCCGACCACACGATCCTCGTCTTCGACCTCGGCGGCGGCACCTTCGACGTCTCCGTGCTCGAAATCGGCGACGGCGTCTTCGAAGTGAAGGCGACCGCCGGCGACAACCACCTCGGCGGCGACAACTGGGACAAAGCGATCGTCGAGTGGCTGGTCGCCGAGTTCAAGAAAGACCAGGGGGTCGACCTCGCGGCTGACAAAAACTCGCTGCAGCGGCTCTACGAGGCGGCGGAGAAGGCGAAGATCGAGCTCTCCTCGGCGCAGGAGACGCAGATCAACCTGCCCTTCATCACCGCGGTCGAGGGCCAGCCCAAGCACCTCGACATCAAGCTGACCCGCTCGAAGCTGAACGAGCTGACCGGCGACCTGCTCGACCGCATCGTCGGCCCGGTCAAGCGGGCGCTCGACGACGCCGGCGCGACGATCGACCACGTCGTCCTGGTCGGCGGGATGACGCGGATGCCGGCCGTGCGCGACAAGGTCAAGGAGCTGACCGGCAAGGATCCGCACCAGGGGGTCAACCCCGACGAGGTCGTCGCCGTCGGCGCCGCGATCCAGGCCGGCGTCCTGGCCGGCGACGTCAAGGACGTGCTGCTGCTCGACGTCACCCCGCTGACGCTCGGGATCGAGACCAAAGGCGGCGTGATGACGAAACTGATCGAGCGCAACACGACGATCCCGACGAAGAAGTCGGAGGTCTTCTCGACCGCCGACGACAACCAGCCCTCGGTCGAGATCCACGTCCTGCAGGGCGAGCGTGAGATGGCTTCCGGCAACAAGAGCCTGGGCAAGTTCCAGCTGACCGGGATCCCACCGGCGCCGCGCGGCCTGCCGCAGATCGAGGTCACCTTCGACATCGACCCGAACGGGATCATCCACGTGACCGCGAAGGACCTCGGCACCGAAAAAGAGCAGAAAATCGAGATCAAATCCGGCTCCGGCCTCTCCGAGGAGGAGATCCAGCAGATGGTCTCCGACGCCGAGTCGCACGCCGACGAGGACAAGCAGCAGCGCGAGCTGGCCGAGGCCCGCAACATGGGTGAGAGCCTTGCCTACCAGTCCGAGAAACAGGTCGAGGAGCTGGGCGAGAAGCTCGAGGCCGAGAACAAGGAGGAGATCGACGGCGCGATCAAGGCGCTGCGCGAGGCGCTCGAGTCCGAGAGCAAAGGGGAGATCGACGCCAAGACCGAGGCGCTGACCGCGGCGATGACGAAAGTCTCCGAGCAGATCTACGCGGCCGCGCAGGAGCAGGCCCAGGCGGCCTCCGAGGACGGTGCTTCGGCCGACGGCGGCGGTGCTGACGACGAGGAAGTCGTCGATGCCGAGGTCGTCGATGAGGGCGACGAATCGTGAAGGACGACGAAAGGGCCGACGAGTCCCGGCCGGCGGGTCCTGAGGGACCGGGCTCCCGGCCGGCGGGTCCTGTCGCGGGGTCGGGGTCCTCGTCCTCGCGAGCTGCGGGCGAGGACCCCGACCCCACCCCACCCGCCGGAGGGGAGCAGGGCCAGGACGCTCAGGATCTGGGGCGGGTCGAGCACGACCTCGACGAGCTGCTCAGCCAGCGGGACGAGTACCTGGATCTGGCCAAGCGGACCAAAGCTGATTTCGAGAACTACCGGAAGCGGATGAGCGCGGATGTGCTTGCCGCCACGGGTCGGGGGAAAGCTGAAGTGCTGCGGGACGTGCTGCCGGTGCTCGATGACCTGGAGCGGGCGCTGCAGGCTGCGGGGCTCGATCCGGAGGGGGATTCCGAGGACGGGTTGGCGCACGGGGTGCTGCTCGTCTTCCGCGCGTTGCGCGAGTCGCTTGGCAAGCACGGGATCGAGGCCGTCGACCCGCGGGGGGAGAGGTTCGACCCGAACCTGCACGAGGCGCTCTCGGCGCAGCCCGCCGACGGGGTCGAGTCGGGTGTGGTCGTGGAGACGATGCAGAAGGGCTACCGGCTGGGCGAGCAGTTGATCCGGCCCGCCCGTGTCGTGGTGGCGGAGTAGGAGGAGCGCTTGGCGGACGACCTCTACAAGGTGCTCGGCGTCTCGAAAGGGGCGAGCGAGGACGAGATCAAGAAGGCGCACCGCAAGCTCGCCCGCAAGTACCACCCGGACCGCAACCCCGACGACCCGGCGGCCGAGGAGAAGTTCAAAGAGATCCAGAGCGCCTACGACACGCTCTCGGACCCCGAGAAGCGCGAGCAGTACGACAACGGCGGGCCGGCGTTCGGGGGGTTCGGCGGCGAGGGCGGGCGCAACCCCTTCACCGCGGGCCCGGCCGGCAGCGGCGGCTTCGTCGACATCGGCGACCTGCTCTCCTCGATGTTCGGCCGCGGCGGCGGGGGCGGGGGCCCGCGCGGCGGCTTCCCGCCGCAGCCCGGCCGCGACCTCGAAACCGAAGTGCCGCTGAGCTTCCGGCAGGCGCTCGACGGAACCCAGGTGACGGTCCCGGGCGCGGAGGGCAAGCGCTACAAGGCGAAGATTCCGGCCGGGGTCAAGAACGGCGCCCGCATCCGCCTCGCCGGCAAGGGCGAGGCGAGCCCCGAAGGCGGCCCGCCCGGCGACCTCTACGTGGTCACCCGGGTGATGCCCTCGCCGGTCTTCAAGCGGCTCGACGACGGCAACCTCGAGGTGACCGTGCCGATCGGCGTGGTCGAGGCGCTGCGCGGGGCGACGATCGAGGTGCCGACCCTGGACGGCACGAAGAAGATCAGGGTGCCGGCCGGGACCCGGCACGGCTCGATCCAGCGGCTGCGCGGCGAGGGTGCGCCGAAGGCGCGCGGCTCGGGCCGCGGCGACATCCGCTACCGGCTCGAGATCGAGCTGCCCAAGGAGCTCAGCGACGAGCAGCGCAAGGCGGTCGACGCGCTGGCCGAGACGCTGAACGGCGCCGACCCGCGCGCCGAGCTGCTGAAAAAGGCGAAGCGATGAGCGATTGTTCGATTTTCCCCACCATCGCGTGGAAAAAGCGACAACCGGCGGTGGGCGCGTGAGCGCGCGGCGCGAACGGATCGAGATCTCGGTCGACGACGAGCAGGGCGTGTTCATGATCTCGGTCGCCGCCGAGCTCGCCCACATGCACCCGCAGACGCTGCGCATGTACGAGGCGCGCGGGCTGATCGAGCCGCAGCGCTCGCCGAAGAACACGCGCCTGTACTCGCAGCGCGACGTCGAGCGGCTGCGCCACATCCAGCGCCTGACCTCGACCGGGCTCAACCTCAGCGGGGTCGAAATCGTCTTGGAGATGGAAGCCGAAGTGGAGAGGATGAGGGCCAAGTTGGAGCGGATGCGCCGCCACGCGGCCGAGCTCGAACGGCGAATCTCGAGGGAAGGAATCTGATGCAGCCGGACAGGTTCACGGTCAAATCCCAGGAGGCGGTCGCCGCCGCGCAGCAGCTCGCCGCGACGCGGCGCAACAGCGAGGTCGCGCCCGCGCACCTGCTGCTCGCCCTGGTCCAGCAGGAGGACGGCCTGGTCGCGCCGATCCTGCGCAAGGCGGGCGCCGAGCCGGCCGCGGTCGGCACGGCGGCGAACGAGGCGATCGAGGCGCTGGCGAAGCTGAGTGGCGACGAGCAGCCCGAGGTGCGCCCCTCCTCCGCCTTCCTCGCCGTGCTGCAGGGGGCCGAGCGCGAGATGGGCAAGCTCGGCGACGAGTACATCTCGACCGACCACATCCTGCTGGCGCTGACCGACTCGGGCTCGGGGGTCGCCGACCTGCTGCCCGAGGCCGCGGCGCTGGAGAAGGCGATCGGCGAGGTGCGCCCGCAGCGGGTCACCTCGCCGGAGCCGGAGACGACCGCGCAGGCGCTGGAGAAATTCGGCCGCGACCTGACCGCCGAGG
>Ga0210101_1000105_pt1 | contig 29227 bp, 24 predicted proteins | sample Muzzi_PWC_D1_FD_185534 | JGI IMG/M metagenome (GOLD analysis project Ga0210101, IMG submission 185534) | Wetland microbial communities from San Francisco Bay, California, USA, that impact long-term carbon sequestration - Muzzi_PWC_D1 (SPAdes) | ecosystem: Environmental > Aquatic > Marine >... | reverse complement strand
AATCGAGCAACTGCTCGAAAAGCGCCAGGCGTGCGCTCTCGTCCTCCGCCAGGTGCCGATACTCGAAGTCCTGCAGGTCGTCGATGTCGGCGGCTTTCCAGGTTAGCACGGGCCGCCGGCGGCGGTGACTCGTATCGGGGCTGTAGTCGTGGTCGCGCAGCCAGTCGGCGCCGTGCTCGGAAACCTGCCCGTCGCTCCACTCGAGGCGCAGATCGCCATCGGCGGTGATGCGCGCGCGATCGGGTATGGCCCGCGCCGCTGGAAATCGTCCCTCGGGTCCGGAAGGGCGCGCTCCGCCGGGGAATCCGGGCGAATGCCTGAGCCAGGAACAATGGAAGAGCGCGCGGTGGCCGTCCTCCCAGTCGAGTTCGATACCTTCGGCCGTAGCGGCCGCCTTGTGCAATCGCAACGATGCTTTTTTTCCGGACATGATTCCACTCCCAGGGCCGGCTAAGTATACGAGATTTCAGGGTTCGCAACAGTGGCGATTCCGGCTGCCGGCAGGGATACCGGTATCGCGCGGATACTCGATGTCACCGCGTTCGATGCGCGCGGGGCCGCCGCATAATTTGCTGTCGAACCCGGGTTGCACTGCCGGCGTCCGGCGCGGGTATCGCGCTGCGCCGGCCCGGATCGCGGCTCGAAAGTGTCCGCGTTGTCTCATATAATCCCGGCGATGTTCCGGTGGCTCCCCGGTTCGGCGATGCGCCGCCGGCCGCAGAGTACGGCGCCGGTCGAAGTAACCCGTCGATGCGACATTTCGGAAGACACTATGGCCAATTTTAAAGAAATACTTCAGCACAAGCAGGAAATCCTGCGCAACAATCCGCAAAAATGCCGCGTCGAGATCGGCGCCGACAGCCACCTGGTCGAAGCGTTTCGCAGCCACGTCAAGATGCGCGATTTCGAGGTCGTCATCGACCAGCCGGAAAATATGGGCAGCACCAACCGGGGTCCGCGGCCCAGCGAAATCCTGCTCGCGGCGCTCGCCGCCTGCCACGAGGTGACCTACCGGCTGTATGCCGATGCGATGGATATCGACCTGAAGGATATCGCGGTCAGCGTGACCGGCGTTTCGGATGCGCGCGGCTTTTTCGATGTCGGCGACGGCGTGCCGGCCGGGTTTTCCGAGATTTACGGCGAGATCAACATCGTCAGCGATGCGAGCGACGCAGATCTCGAACGGCTGCGCGAAGCGGTGAACCGGCACTGCCCGGTGCTCGACGACATGAGAAAACCGCTCAAGGTCGAACTCGACCTCAAGCGCAGGTCTCCCGAATAAAACGGTCCCGGCCGAATCCCGCCGGCCGGGACCGGAGCGTTTTTAGTACGGCCGCTCGGAGCGCGGCTTGCCGTAGATCTTGCCGATCGGCGCGGTCAGCCCCATTTCCGCCAGGGCTTTCTTGATCGGCATGTCGTTGTAGGCATTGGGCGGCGCGTCAGGCGACTTCAGAACCTTCAACTGGTTCAAGAACGCATAACCGTTGTTCATCAGCGTGATCACGTCGTCGTCGAAAATCATTTTCGCCTCGTAGGTGACCGGATCGCCGCCGATAGAGGCCGGGTTTTCCTCGTAAATCGCCGACCAGATCGTTGCCTTCGGATAACCCGTTAATTCCTTGTAGAGGATTTCGACGGTTTCCCTGGGATTGTTGATGATGAACTGCATGGCCTCGATCTCGGCTTTCATCCAGCCGATCGCGGCTTCCGGGTGCTGCTCGATGAAATCCTGGCGCATCAGCGTGAAGTCGGCGTCGGTTTCGCCCCACGGCGCTCCGGTGGCGACGTACTTGGCATTACCGGCCTCGACCACGCGGCGGGCGTGCGGTTCCCACATCGCGGCGCCGCCCTTGAGCTTGCCGGCTTCGAGGTTGCTGGTGATGACCTCGATCGTCATGCTGAGCCGCTTGGAGGGTTTGAAGGCGCCCTTGGCGATGATCGAATCGACGAAACGATTCGCGCAGGTGCCGCGGTGCACGGCGAAGGGTTTGCCGTCGAGCCATTTCATGGCTTCGTCGACGCTGTTGAAATCCGGCGCGCTGGCGGGAACCACGATCTTGTTGCAGTTCTGGCCATTGCTGAACATCGGCGTCGAGACCAGGCGAATGTCGGCGATATTGCGCTTGGTCGTCGCCACCAGCGACGGCATGTCGCCCATGGTGCCGATCTGCATCTTGTCGGCCAGCAGCGCGTTGACCATCGGCGGTCCGGTCAGGTGTGCCTCGAACTTGACCGTGCTGCCGGGCGGCAGGTATTTCTTGTACAACTCCTTGTGCTTGATGATGACTCCGTTCCAGCCTCCGGTCCAGTACGGGTGGTAGCCGTAAGTGATATGGACAGGCTCGGCGGCCTGCGCCAATACCCCGAACAGCAACAGGGCGACGGCGCCGAGCATGCGGCGAACGAACATTGAGCACATATTGAATCCTCCGTTTGTGGTTATGGTGTTTGGCTTACAGGATCAGTCGATAGGATACACCTATTCCGTGATTTCGGAATCAGCATAAAGCAAATTCATCGCTTGCTGTTTCAGTTCGAGGTAGCGTTCGGTCGCGGTCACTTCGAAGGACCTCGGCCGGGCGAGGTCGATGTCGAGCGCCTGGCGAATATTGTTCGGCGCCTCTTCCATGACGTAGATGCGATCGGCGAGAAACAGGGCCTCTTCGAGTTCCGAAGTAATGAACAGCGTCGTCAGGCGGGTGTCCTCGAATAACTGCAGGTAGTATTCCTGCAGCAGTTCGCGGGTCATCACGTCGAGCCCGCGAAACGGCTCGTCGAGAATCATGATGTCGGGACTGTTGATCAGGGCCTGGGCGATTTCGGCGCGCCGTTTCATGCCGCCGGAGAGCTGGTCCGGGTACTTGTCCTTGAAGTCGATCAGGCCGAAACGCTCGAGCAGAACCTCGGCTTTTTGCCTGGCCTCGGCGCCGGATATTTCGTTGCGCACCAGCGGCCCGAAAACGACGTTGTCGGTCACCGTCATCCATGGCCAGAGCGCGGTTTCCTGGAATACCATCACCCGGTCGGGTCCGGGTCCCGCGACGGGCCTGCCGTCGATTTCGATGCTGCCGCGGTCTGCCTTGACGTAGCCGGCCAGCAGGTAGGCCAGGGTCGATTTCCCGCAGCCGGACTGGCCCATGACGACGTTGAGCCGGCCCGGTTCGAATTCGACCGAACAGGCGTCGATGACATCCTCGCGGTGGCCGTCCTTGTCGACGAATCCCTTGCAAAGGTCGCGGATCACGATGTGACCTTTCAATTCCTCCGCGGCGGATTCAGTACCCGAACCCATGCTCAACGATTCCTCTGCCAGGGCATCATGCGCCGCTCGATCCAGTCGACGGTCAGCGACGACAGGAAACCCGCGAGGCCGATGCTGATCATGCCGATCAGCACCACCTCGGGCGTCGAACTGACGTATCCCTCCCAGGTCATGCGCCCGAGGCCGCTGTCGCTGGCGATCATTTCGGCGGCGATCACCACGTTCCAGGTAATCGCGATGCCGAGGGTCATGCCGACCGCGATCGACGGTATCACCGACGGCAGCATGATGCGGCGAAATATGGACAGCCGCGAAGCGCCCATCGACCTGGCAAGCCAGAGGTGCTCGTTACGAATACTGCCGACACCATCGTAGACATTGATGACGATGACGAAGAAAGCGCCGATGAAGGTGATGAAGACGATGCTGGATTCGTTGGTCGGCCAGAACAGGATCGAAATCGGCACCCAGGCCAGCGGCGGTATCGGCCGCAGCAATTCGAATACCGGGAAAAACAGGTCGCGGAACCTGCGGCTGGTACCGAACAGCAGGCCGAGCGGAATGCCGAAGATCTGCGCGATGATGAAACCGTAGAGCACGCGTTTGAAGCTGACCAGCCAGGAATGCCAGTAGCCCGCGTCGGTGATGTATTCGGCGAAGAAGGCGCGCAGCGTTGCGACCGGCGTGGGTAATTCGGCGAAGCCGGAAATTCCGGTTACTACGGCCAGGTGCCAGAGCACGAAAAAGCTGGCGATCGATGCCGCGCCGCGCCAGCGTATGCGTGGAATTCTGCGCTTGCGCGGCGCAACGCGCGAGGTTGTCGTCGCGTCGCTCACGCGAGTTCCCTCTCGCCGCGTTCAAAGGCTTTTCTGGCCTCCTCGTGTACCGCGCTGACCGCCTGTTGCTTCAGTTCGAGAAAGCGGTGGCTGGTGATGGTGTCGCGGTTTCGCGGGCGCGGCAGGTCGACTTCCAGGCGCAGCTTGATGGTTCCCGGCCGCGTGGTCAGCACCACCACCGTGTCAGCGAGAAAAATGGCTTCGTCGAGATCGTGGGTAATGAAAAAAACCGTCTTGTGGTACTGGTCGTAGATGTCGAGCAGGTGCTGGTGCATGGTGGTCTTCGATACCGTGTCCATGGCGCGAAACGGTTCGTCGAGCAGCAGGATCCGCGGGTTGTTGACCAGCGCGCGCAGGATTTCGACGCGGCGCTGCATGCCCGAGGAGAGCTGTCCCGGGTAGGACCGGGCGATACGGTCGAGGCCGCCGCTCTGGGCGAGCATTTCCATGCCTTTCTCGACGGCTTCCGCCTGGTTCATGCGGCCCTGCACCAGCGGGCCGTAAATGACGTTTTCGAGCACCGTTTTCCACGGGAACAGGGCGCCGTTCTGGAACACGACCACGCGGTCCGGGCCCGGGCTCAGGCTGCCATCGGTGGTTGCCAGCGGTTCGCCGTCGAGCAGCACGCGCCCGCCGGTCAGGGTGTCGAAACCGGCGAGGATATTCAGCAGCGTGCTCTTGCCGCAACCCGAGGGCCCGACGATGGCGATGAAGTCGCCGGCCGGTATTTCCAGGCTGCATTTCTCGAGCGCGACCACGTGCGCGCCGTCGGGATCGTATACCTTGTCGACCTGCTGAACCGACAAATGCCCGAGCCGGGAAGAATTTCGGGGTGGATCGATACTGGCTGCCGCGTCGGTCATCTTTGCTCGCGCTCCCGGACTCAGGAAATCGCCAGGCCGAGCGATTGCTCGCGCCAGCGCATCAGGCGGTTGCCGACGATGCGGATCAGCGCGCTGCTCGCATAACCGACAATACCCAGGGTAACCATCATGATGACGATGGTCGGATACTGCACCAGGTTGTAGGATTCGAGAATCATGAAACCGAGTCCATACTGCGCGGCGATCATTTCGCCCGCCACCAGCGAGAACCAGGCGGCGCCCATGGCGATCTGCAGGCCGGTGAAAATCGACGGCAGCGCGCCCGGAATGATGATATCGCGAAGGATATCCCGAGGCTTGGCGCCGAGGCACTCGGCGGCGCGAAAGTAATCGGGATCGATCGAGCGCACGCCGAGCAGCGTGTTCATCGTGGTAGCGAAAAAGGCGACCAGGAAGGTAACGAAAATGACCGCCGGTTCGCTGCCTGGAAAAATCAGGATCGCCACCGGCACCCAGGCCAGCGGCGGTATCGGCCTGAGGATACCGAGCAGTGCCGAGGCGTATTCGTTGACCTTGACCCGCCAGCCCATCAGGATGCCGAGCGGGACGCCGAGCACGACCGCGAGCAGGAACGAGGTCGTCGCCCGGTAAGTGCTGTACCAGATGTGGAGATAGTAATCCTCGGTAAAAATCGACAGGCCGTAGTCGGGATCCGGGTTGAACCACTCGACGACCACGGTCAGCGGGTCGGGCAGGCGCTGGAATGCCGGGATCGGCAGCCACTTGACGCAGGCGTACCAGGCCAGGATCGTGATCAGGTAGCCCGCCCACATCAGGCGGAACTTGGGGTGCGACAGAATTCGAAGCATGGATTCGCTAACCTGCAGAGGCTCCCCGGCTGGTATTGCCCCGGGGAATTCTAATTATTGTAAATTGGTTCGCCCGCAGATTAGCAAGAACGCGGGCGTGTTATCAAGCCTGTCGCTCGCCGGCCCGCGTCCGGGCCTGGCAGGCCGCGCGCCGTTGCCGCGGCGTCAGGCGAGCAATTCGCGAATCGCACTGTCCAGAAAGCGCTCGAACCCCGGATCGTTGCCGGGCGAGGCGACGCAATGCCCCCACGGCGATGCGTAGATGCGCAGCTCGCCGTTCGGGATATGCGGGATTTCGAGTGCGTTGTCGGCAGGCTGGAAATACAGGTCGTTGTCGCAGGCAATGACGATGGTGCGCGCGCGAATCGCGTTCAGCGCGGCGACGAAATCGCCGCCGTAGGCCGGCTGCGCGCTGATGTCGCCGCGTTGCCAGGTCCACAGTTTGCACAGCAGGTCGTTGGCGTCCCAGTCGAGGTGGTCCCGTTCCCAGTCCCGCAGCAGCGCCTCGGCGGTGTCGAAACCGAGCTGGCGGTACAGGTGCTCGCGGTAAAAGGTTTGCGAAAAGGCCCAGCCGGCGTAGACCCGGCCAAAGGCCTTGAGCCCGCGCACCGGCGGCTCGGTATAGCGGCCCTCCGCCCAGGTTCCGTCCGCGGTCAGCGCGGCCTTGACGCCTTCGAGAAACACGATGTTGTGCTCGGAAGTTTTCGCCGAGCCGCAAAACGGCAGGATCGCGCCGACCATGTCCGGGTACTGCGCCCCCCATTGAAAACTCTGGCAGCCGGCCATCGACCAGCCGGTCACCAGCGCGATGCGCTCGACGCCGAGTCCCTCGGTGAGCAGCGCGTGCTGCGCGCGCACATTGTCGTAAAAGGTCACGCGCGGAAAATCCGCGCCCGCGAACGGCGCCGGTGTATTGCTCGGCGACGACGAAATGCCGTTGCCGAACAGGTTGATCGAAACCACGAAGTGCCGCGCCGGGTCGATCGCGCGGCCGGTGCCGAAATAGCCCTCGTTGCGCGCGTGTGTACCGGTGTAAAAGGTCGGCAGCACGACGACGTTGTCGCGCGCGGCATTCGGCTTGCCCCAGGTCCGGTAGGCGAGCCGCGCGTCGGGCAGCACCGCGCCCGACTGTAGCTCGAAATCCTCAATGTGGAAAATCTCGTGATCCAATCATCCAGTCCTGAGTGTCGTGTGTTGGTACGCCAATCTAACCTTTGGCGACATCCCCGCGCAAGCGGGGATCTTGTAACGGTTAAATTGCTGCATGATACGAGATTCCCGCCGGGCCGCGGGCGGCTTGCGCGCGGTCCGACGTATCGGGAATGACTCAATTTCCGTTAACGGTGTCAGAACAGGCGCAGGTATTCCTTCAGTTCCCAGTCGGTCGTGACCTGGTGGTAGCGCTCCCACTCGTCGACCTTGTAAGCGACGAACGACGCCAGCATCTGCTCGCCGAGCACCTCTTTGGCGAGGCTGCTCTTGCCGAGCTGCTCGGTGGCTTCGAGCAGGTTGCGCGGCAACGCGGTCAGCTTTTTCTGCTTTTTGGCGTCCATGACGTAGAGGTCCTCGTCGGCCGACGGGCCCGGGTCGATCTTGTTGACGATGCCGTCGACCGAGGCTGCCAGCGACATGCCGAGACCGAGGTAGGGGTTCATGCACATGTCGGCGGCTCGGTTCTCGATACAAAAACGGTTTTGCGGCATGCGCAGCATCGCCGAGCGGTTGTTGTGACCGTAGGTGATGTGCGTCGGCGCCCAGGTATAGACGCCGCCCTCGAAGCCGGCGACCCTGGGCACCAGGCCGTTGTAGGAATTCACCGTGCTGCAGGCCACCGCGGTGATCGCGGCGCCGTGCCTGAGCATGCCGCCGACGGCATGGTAGGCCGCCTGGCTGAACTTGCCGCCGGCGCCCTCGTAAATGTTCTTGCCCGGTTGCTTGACCTTGACCAGCGAGGTGTTCATGTGCGCGCCGGAGCGCCAGTCGCCGGTGGTCGGCTTGGGCATGAAGGTCACGAACATATCGTGCTGCTTGGCGATTTCCTTGAGCAGCACGCGCAGGAACACCAGGCGGTCGGCCATGCCGAGCACGTCGGTATAATGGAAGTCGAGCTCGAACTGCGAATAGGCGCCCTCGGCGACCACGTCGTGCAGGCCCCAGCCGAGATTGTTCAGGATATCGATCAGGTGGCCGAGAAACGGCATCGCGTCGATCGAGTACTCGGTGTCGTAACCGAAAGCCTGGCGCCGCGGGCGTATGCCGTTGGGAGGGTCGTCGTCGAATGCCTTGACCGGCATCCCGTTCTCGTCCCACTGCATGGTGATGAACTCGGGTTCGATGCCGGCCATCATCGCGTAGCCTTTCTTTTCGGCGTCGCGAATCACCCGCTTCAACGCCTGGCGCGGGCACAGGTTGTAAGGTTTCCCGAGCCACCACAGGTCGGCGACCACCCAGGCGCAGGTCGGGTCCCAGGGGCAGATGACCAGCGTATCGAGGTCGGGCACCGGGACCTGGTCGGCGTCGGCCGGGCCGAGCTCGGGCACGAAGGATACCGAGTGCACCGCGAACTGCGGGCCCTTGCCGAGGCACAGCGGCTCGAAATCGCACAGCGGTACCGGTTTCGTCTTGGGCACGCCGAGCAGGTCGATCCAGCAGGACAGCACGTACTTGACGCCGGCGTCCTCGAGGCGTTTCTGCTCCTTGCGAATGCGCGCCTTGCTCGGGAAGGATTGCTCCATTTTTTCGTAATAGGTATTGCTCATCGATGACCCCTCGGTACGTTTTTTTAAAGCTCTGCACAAGTCGTCCTGACTTGGCAGAGCACGCAAAGCACAAGATGCGATCTTGTGCTTTGCTTCATTTTTCAATCACCTGCGTGATTGTAAAATGTCGGCACGTCCATGTGCCGAGGGAATCTCTGCTTGCGCAGAGATTCCTATTGTGCCTGCCGTTTCAGCAGGAACTGGTTTTTGAACATTTCGATGCCGCTCATGACCTCGATCGAATCGATGTCGTCATGGCCGAAACAATGGCGTTCGAGAAAATCCTGGAAAGCGCCGCGCGTCTCGCAGACGACCTCGATCAACAGGTCGTAGCGGCCCGAAACCCACAGCACGTAGACCACTTCGCCGAGTTCGGCGAGCCGCTGGGCGACAAGGCGCGGCGTTGCCGGTGTCGCCACCTTGATGCCGATCATCGCGTCGGCCTTGTAGCGAATCGCCATCGGGTCGGCGAGCGCGACGATCTTCATCGCGCCGCTTTGCTTCATCGATTGCACGCGGTTGCGAATCGTGCCCTCGGAGACCTTCAGCGCGACGGCGATATCCTTGTACGGCAGACGCCCGTCCTGTTGCAGCATGCGAATGATTTCGCGGTTCAGCTCATCCTCGGCCGAAGCGATGCCGCGCGCTTTGCCGGATTCGATCTCGATGCTGGCCTGGTTCGGCATAAAAATGCGTTTTAGTTGAAATTAGTGGCAAATTATTAATGAAAGTGCAATTAATAGCAAAATTATTTGATGAAAACGTAAAAATGGTGCAAAAACTGCTTCGGGATCGGGATGATATATGCTAATTTGACCGCCCCGTTGCGATGAATCAGCCCGATGCCGCGTCGATCCCTGTTCGATGCCTTCGATAACAAGCAGGCCGTGGCCCACGGGCTGCCGGGCGAGGCTTACACCGACGCCGGTTTCCTGCGCACCGAATTTGCCACGCTGTTTCGCGATAACTGGATCTTCGTCGCCTTCGCGCATCACTTGCCGAGGCCCGGCGATGTCAGGCCGGTGCAGGCCGCCGGTCTGCCGTTGGTGCTGGTGCGCGACAGCGTCGGCGAGGTGCGCGCATTTCACAACGTCTGCCGCCATCGCAACCTGAAGCTGGTCGACGCGGCCGGTAATTGCGGCAAACTGATCCGCTGCCCGTATCACAGCTGGAGTTACGATCTTTGCGGCGCGCTGAAAAATGCGCCGTATTTCGGCGGCGGCATGCGCGAATTGCCGGCCGGTTTCGCCAGCGACGACTACGGCCTGCAGCCAGTGCACTGCCGAACCTGGCAGGACTGGGTTTTCGTCAATTTCGCCGGCCGGCCGCGGCCGTTCGACGCCTATCTCGCGCCCCTCCTGCGCCAGCTCGGCGATATCGATATCTCCGCCTACGAACCCTTGCTGACACTCGAGTTCGGCGAGGTCGAGTGCAACTGGAAGCTGCTGATGGAAAACTTCATCGAGCCATACCATGTGCAGTTCGTTCACTCGACGTCGACCGAGCAACCGCTGGAGAACCATTACACGGTAATCGACGAGCATTGTCTCGGCAGCGCGGTCGAGCTCAGCGAGGCGCAGGCCGCGAAGGCGCGGGCCGGCGCCCTCGGTGTCACCTCGCATTACCTGGCGCTGTTTCCGTCTTTCGTCATCGCCACCTATCAACCGGACCAGCTCGGCGTTTACCTGCACGAGCCGATCTCGGCGGAGAGGACCCGGCAGACGCGGGTAATCTACGCGCACCGCGAATCGCACTACGGCGCCGCGCGGGTCGGCGAGCTCGAATCCCTGTGGCGCAGCGTGCATGCAGAGGACCACGCGATGTGCCGGCGCCTGCAACAGGGCCGGCTGTCGCCGCTGGCCGCCGACGGCGGGCTATTGTCGCCGCGCTGGGAAAACAGCGTGCGCCGCTTCCAGGAAATGATCGCCGACGCGGTCCGCCCGGCACTGTCAGGGCAATAAGTAGTCCGCGAGCCCGTCACCGGCCATCTTCCGTCCGCAACCCGCGGCGCTGCGCGTATTCGACCGGCAGCGAAGGCTCGATTTCCAGGCGCGCGTTCCCGCTGTAAAAGACCCGTGCCCGGACGATTGTCCGGGAGAAGGGCCCGTTAAAAATCTGCCCGGATCGTGCGCCGAAGACGCGTCTCCGGCCTCGGGCATGATCGCCAATCGGGTCAGGCGGATATCCTGTCAGATTACCGGTTTTCGATTCCGTTCGTCATATTTTTGACGCAAAAGCCCGATAGCGCGAAAGTTTCGAAAGAGTTCGGAATATGCCAAAAATTTCACCCGTTTAGGGGATGCGCGGAGAATTTATGTTCACTATCATTCTGGCACTAACAAAAATACGGACGGTCGTTTTATGAAGCTCAAATTCTGGCTTGCGCCGCTGGCTGCAATGACATTTTCACTGTTTTCGGCGAACGCGAGCGCGGTGATCTACAATTTCATCGATTTGACGGAGAATAATTCCACGGGGCTCGGTGAGAGCGCCTGGAGCACGCTCACGGTCGGCAACATGCATATTACCGGCCATGCCACCAATGACGACGACCCGCGGCAGTTCGCCTACCTCGACTGGGCCAACGCCGGGCTCGGTGTCTGCAAGGATGCTTCCAGTGTCGATATGGCTCACAAGGGCGACGGCACCAATCGTTGTAGCCCGAGCAACGACGACAACGTCACCAACCAGGAATATCTCGAATTCGTCTTCGACCAGGACGTCACCGTCGACAACCTGTGGTTCAACAACAACCACGACGGTGGTTTCGGCGCGGGCGATATGGTCACCATCGCCGGCATGGCCTACGCCGTCAGCACCGGTTACGCGGGCGGAGCCAACGGTATCGGTTCGTTCTTCGTGGCCGCCGGGGATGCGCTGCGCGTCGCCTTCAACAACGAGCAATTCTACGTCAGCGGCATCGAAGTCAACGCGGTCCCGGTTCCCGCGGCCGTATGGCTGTTCGGCACCGCGATTGCCGGCCTGGTCGGTTTCGGCCGTCGCCGTCGCGCCGCCGCCTGACGACAGCGCCTAACGACAGCAAATAACGATCCCGCCCAGGGGGTTACCTCGAAAGAGGGGGGAGAGAGGGCTAACGAGGCCCGGCGCGAAAACGCGCCGGGCCTTTTTTATGCCGATTACTTGAGCAGTTCATCGAGGCAGCTTTCGAGTATGTCCAGCCCCTCGTCGACCAGCGCGTCACTGATGTTGAGTGCCGGCAGGAAGCGAATCACGTTGCCGCGCGCGCCGCAGGACAGCAGCGCCAGGCCGTTCTCGTAAGCCTTGCCGACCAGCGCCCTGGTCAGCTCGGCGTCGGGCTGGCCGGCATCGCCGTTCTTGACCAGTTCCATCGCCAGCATCGCACCGTGCGCGGTGCGCAAGTGGCCGATGGTGTCCGGGTACTTCGCCTGCAACGCCTCGAGCCGCCCGGCGAAACGCGCGCCGACCCGGCTGGCGGCGCCGACCAGGTCTTCCTCGGCGATCACGTCGATCATCGCCAGTCCCGCGGCACAGCCGAGCGGCGAGCCGGCGTAGGTGCCGCCGAGACCGCCGGGCAGCGGCGCGTCCATGATTTCCGCCTTGCCGACTACCGCGGCGATCGGAAAGCCGTTGGCCATCCCCTTGGCGACGGTCATCAGGTCGGCCTCGACACCGGCGTACTCGGCACAGAACATTTTACCGGTACGCGCGAAACCGGTCTGGATCTCGTCGACGATCAGCACGATGCCGTGTTCGTCGCAAATCTTGCGCAGCGCCTGCAGGAACTCGACCGGGGCCGGGTAGAAGCCGCCCTCGCCCTGTACCGGCTCGACGATGATCGCCGCGCAATCCAGCGGCGCCAGGTCGACCTTGAACAGGTCGTCGACCGCGCGCAGCGCCTGCTCCACCGTCACGCCGTGGTAGTCGATCGGGTAGGGCGCGTGGTAAATCTCGGCCGGGAACGGGCCGAACAGGTTCTTGTAGGGCGTGATCTTGCCGGTCAGCCCCATCGCCAGCATGGTGCGGCCGTGAAACCCGCCGTTGAAGGCGATGACGCCGCGGCGCCCGGTGTGGGCGCGGGCGATCTTCACCGCGTTCTCGACCGCCTCGGCGCCGGTGGTGACGAAGATCGATTTCTTCTTCGACGGTCCGGGGGCGATTTCGTTGAGCTTCTCGGCGAGCCGCACCGAGACGTCGTAAGGCGTCACCATTACGCAGGTGTGGCTGAACTTGTTCAATTGCTCGGCCACCGCGGCGGTGATCTTCGGGTGGCAGTGACCCGCCGAACACACCGCGATGCCGGTGCCGAAGTCGATGTAGCGCCTGCCCTCGACGTCCCAGATTTCCGAGCCCTTGGCGTGCTCCACGTAAACCGGGGCGATATTGCCCTGGCCGCGGGCCACCGCGTCTTCCTTGCGCGCCTGCCAGTCGCTGTTGGACAGCCCTTGATACTCGGTCACTTTCAATTCCGCATTACTCATTGGTCTATGCCTCCGAGGCACATGTATTTGATTTCGAGATAATCGTCGAGCCCGTACTTCGAGCCCTCACGGCCCTGGCCCGACTCCTTGACACCGCCGAACGGCGCCATTTCGTTGGAGATGATGCCTTCGTTGATGCCGACGATGCCGTATTCGAGTGCCTCGGCGACCCGCCAGATGCGGCCGATGTCGCGCGAGTAAAAGTAACAGGCGAGCCCGAACTCGGTATCGTTGGCCATTTGAATGGCTTCTTCCTCGGTGCTGAACTTGAACAACGGCGCGATCGGTCCGAAGATTTCCTCGTTGAAAACGCGCATCTCGCCGCTGACGTTGGTCAGGATGGTCGGTTCGAAAAACTGTGCGCCGAGATCGGAGCGATGCCCGCCGGCGACCATTTTCGCGCCCTTGGCGAGCGCATCCTCGATGAAGCCTTCCATCTCGTTGGCGGCCTGCTCGGTAATCAGCGGGCCGATCTTGACGTCGTCGTCGGTGCCGGGGCCCATCTTCAGGCCGCCGACCGCGTCGGCGAGCTTGGCCGCGAAAGCGTCGTAGCAGCCTTCCTGCACCAGGATGCGGTTGGCGCAGACGCAGGTCTGGCCGGCATTGCGGTACTTGCAGACCAGCGCGCCGGCGACCGCGGCGTCGAGGTCGGCGTCATCGAAGACGATGAACGGTGCGTTGCCGCCGAGTTCCATCGACGTGCGCTTGACGGTTTGTGCGCATTCGGCCATCAATTGCTTGCCGACCGGCGTCGAGCCGGTAAAGGTCAACTTGCGCACGATCGGGTTCGAGGTCAGCTCCTTGCCGATCGCCGTGGTCTCGCCGGTTACCATGTTGATCACGCCCGGCGGAATACCGGCGCGCTCGGCGAGCTCGGTGAATGCGTAGGCCGACAACGGCGTCGCGTTGGCCGGCTTGCAGACCACGGTACAGCCGGCGGCCAGCGCGGGACCGATCTTGCGGGTCAGCATCGCGTTGGGAAAATTCCACGGCGTGATGCAGGCGACCACGCCCACCGGTTGCTTGATGCAGACGATGCGCTTGTCGTTCGACGGCGCCGGTATGGTGTCGCCGTAGATGCGCTTGCCTTCCTCGGCGAACCACTCGATGTAGTTGGCGCCGTAGGCGATTTCACCACGCGATTCGAACAGCGGCTTGCCCTGCTCGAGGGTCATGATCAGCGCCAGGTCTTCCTGGGCTTCCATCATCAGGTTGAACCACTTGCGCATCAGCGCCGCGCGTTCCTTGGCGGTGCGGGAGCGCCAGTCCGGCAGGGCCGCCTCGGCGGCTTCGATCGCGCGCCGCGTCTCGGCGGTGCTGCATTTGGCGACCTCGGCAATGACTTCGCCGGTCGCCGGGTTGGTCACCGGCACGGTTTCGCCACTGTCGGCGTCGACCCACTGGCCGTTGATGTAGGCTTTCGTCTTGAGTAGTCCCTGGTCGGAAATCGGTATAGTCATGGGGTTAAACCTCCTGGTTCAGCCGCGCAGGCGGAAAGCATAGCGATTTCGCCTGTAGCGGACAATGGATTGGATTCGGGGAAATCATGAAATGTTTATGGAGAGCCTATCTCTGTTAATATTGGGAGAAAAATTGCAATCACAAGATACGATACTGGGGAGGATCGATGCCCGACAACGGTACCCTGAAGAAGCGCAAAGAGCGCACCAACCTCGATTTTTACCACAGCCCGACGCAATTGCGCTTCGATACCTGGCACCGTCTCGAGGAGCACTCCAGCCGGCTGCGCGAAAAGCACATGCGCAAGGCGGATATCAATTCGCTGTCGAAGCGGATTCGCGAAGAACTGTCGACCATCGAGGTGATCGAGAATTACAGTGCGTTCCCGTCGACAGAAGATATCGGCCTGTTGTGGGAATTGTTCGATCAGCAGGATTTCGCGGTGCTGGCGCGCGTCGTCGCGCGCATCGTGCGCGCGTTGACCAACGGTACTTACCGCTCGCGCGAAATCAACCTGCGCGTGTCGAGCGAACTCGACGAACGCGACGAACTCTCCCCGGAAGCCGAGGCGCAGCTCCACCAGCGGCCGTACTTCGAGCTGCTGTTCGTCGACGAGAGCGGCGACGACGACGTGCGCCGCATGCGCGACAACCTGCGTTCGCTGCGCCGCCCCGAAGATAATTTCATTTACGACATCGTCGTGGTGCCGAGTTTCGAGGATGCGCTGATCGCGGTGCTGTTCAATTACAATATCCAGGCGGTGGTGATTCGCTACGGTTTTCCGTTGCATTCCGTCAATCACCTCGAAATCCTGCAGCGTTACCTGTCGAAAATCGACGAATCGGAGTACGAGGATGCGCTCGACATCGAACGCGGCCCGCTGCTCGGCAACGTGATTTCCGACCTGCGCCCGGAACTGGACCTGTACCTGGTAACCGATGCCGCGGTGGAGGACATCGCCGGCAACGTGACGCAGAAATTCAGCCGCATCTTTTACCAGCAGGAGGACTACCTCGACCTGCACCTCAACGTGCTGCGCGGCATCCAGGCGCGCTACGAAACACCGTTTTTCACCGCGTTGCGCAAGTACAGCCGGCAGCCGACCGGGGTGTTCCACGCGATGCCGATTTCGCGCGGCAAGTCGGTGACCAAGTCGCACTGGATCAAGGAGATGGTGCAGTTCTACGGCATCAACATCTTCCTCGCCGAAACCTCGGCGACCTCCGGCGGGCTCGATTCGCTGCTGCAGCCGCACGGCCCGATCAAGAAGGCCCAGGAACTGGCGGCGCGCGCATTCGGCGCGCGGCGCACCTACTTCGTCACCAACGGCACCTCGACCGCCAACAAGATCGTCGTGCAGGCGCTGGTCAAGCCGGGGGACATCATTCTCATCGACCGCGATTGCCACAAGTCGCACCACTACGGCATGGTGCTGGCCGGCGCGCACGTCTGTTACCTCGATTCCTACCCGCTCAACGATTTCTCGATGTACGGCGCGGTGCCGCTCCGGGAAATCAAGCACAAGCTCCTCGAATACAAGAAAGCCGGCATACTGCACAAGGTAAAGATGCTGCTGCTCACCAACTGCACCTTCGACGGCGTGGTCTACAACGTCGAGCGGGTGATGGAAGAATGCCTGGCGATCAAGCCGGACCTGATGTTCCTGTGGGACGAGGCCTGGTTCGCGTTCGCGAGCTTCACGCCGACCTACCGCCGGCGCACCGCGATGGCCACCGCCGCGCGCCTGCGCTTGCGCTTCGCGAGCGCCGAGTACCGGGCCGAGTACGAGGCTTATTGCAAGCGCATCTCGAAGGTCAAACAGGAAGACCTGGTAACCGAGCGCCTGCTGCCCGACCCGGACCTGGTGCGGGTGCGTGCCTACGCGACGCAATCGACTCACAAGTCGCTGACCTCGCTGCGCCAGGGGTCGATGATCCACGTCTACGACCAGGACTTCAGTCTCAAGGTGCAGGAGCCCTTCGACGAGGCCTTCATGACGCATACCTCGACCTCGCCGAACTACCAGATCCTCGCCTCTCTCGACATGGGCCGCCGCCAGGTCGAGCTGGAAGGTTTCGAGATGGTCCAGAAACAGATCGAGCTGGCGATGACGATTCGCGAGCGCGTCGCCTCGCACCCGCTGCTGAGCCGTTATTTCCGCTTCCTGTCGGCGCACGAAATGATTCCCGAGGAATTCCGCCCGTCGGGCATCGCCAATTACTTCGACCCGCAAAAGGGCTGGCGCAATACGCGCATGGAAGAAGCCTGGGAGACCGACGATTTCGTCATCGACCTGACCCGGCTGACGCTCTACCTCGGGCTGACCGGCATTGACGGCGATACCTTCAAGAACAAGTACCTGATGGACAAGTACGGTATCCAGATCAACAAGACGTCGCGCAACACGGTGTTGTTCATGACCAATATCGGCACCACGCGCTCGTCGGTCGCCTTTCTGCTCGAGGTGCTGGTGAAGATCGCCACCGAACTCGACCAGGAGCGCGAGGAAGCCAGCCGCGTCGAGCGGCGGCTGATCGACAAGCGCGTCAAGTCGCTGTCGCAGGAATTGCCGCCGCTGCCCGACTTCAGCCATTTTCACGCCGCGTTCTCGATGGGCGCGTCGAACAAGGTGAAGACCGGCGAGGGCGATATACGGCGCGCCTTCTTCCTCGCCTACGACGAGGAAAACTGCGAGTACATGACGATCGACGAGGAGACTATCGGCAAGGCAATGAAATCGGGGCGCGAACTGGTGTCGGCGAGTTTCGTGACCCCGTACCCGCCCGGTTTCCCGGTACTGGTGCCGGGGCAGGTGATCAGCGAGCAGATCCTGGCCTTCATTCGTGCGCTCGACGTCAAGGAGATTCACGGCTACGAACCCCAGATCGGCTTGCAACTGTTCACCGAGGAAGTCCTGCAAAACCTGCAACAGCAATAACCTTCGCGTAAATTGGGGTCAGAGTCATTATTCGTGGCTCCGGCCCCGGGCTGCTAATTGACTTTGACCCCATTTTTTGTGGCCTAGAACTGCAGCGCGGGCACCGGGGCCCCGGTATAAATTTCGCTGTAGGTCTGGGCTTTCTTCGGGTAGCCCTCGGGATCGACGAAATCGATCCGGTATTCCCGGTCGCTGAAATTATCGAAGCTCAAGCCCCAGCTGTGCTGCGGCCAGAAGTATTCGCAACTGCGGTGCCGCGGGTAGAACGCCGCGCTGTAGAGCGTGCCGAAGCCGCGCGCGAACTTGCTGCTGTAAAGCGGTGACTGCAGAAACTCGCGCGTGAACTGGTAAGCGCTGTGCCGGTGCGCCTCGCCGATTCCGGCGAGATACTCGTAACGCAGGTGAGTGGCGACCTTTTCTTCGTAGAGCGGCCAGCTACTGCCCGGCTGGTGGTTGGTGGCAAGCGCCGTGCCGAGCGATCGCGGCTGCTGGCCCGGGCCGATGGCGATCGTATCGAAACGATCTTCGGCATCGAGCAGGGTGATGTTGTAGGCGCCGTGCACCGGGATGCGCTGCAGTAACTCGGTCGCCTCGGCCACGTCGCCGGCGAATTCCAGCAGGCAGCGCATCAGCAGCGGAATGCCGAAACCGGTGCCGAATTCCTCGCGCCCGCCGAACGCCAGCGATACCGCGAGCCCGTCGGAATTGATACCGTCGAGCGCCCCCGACATGCAGTCCAGCATCGCGATTACGCCGCGCTGATCGAAACGGCTTTTCATGATCAGGCCGTCGAACACGTAGGGCGAGTAATCGTAGTTGCGCACCAGCACCGATTCGTCCTGCAGGTACACGGCTTGCGAGCAACCTCGAAACAGGGGCGGCGGGCAGTACTGGGACAGAAAACGCGCCGCGTAATCGCCGCCGCCGGCCAGGTCGGTCATCGCCTCGTAGTAGGGCAGGAATTCGGGAACATGCTTCTTCAGCGCTCGCGCCGACTCGAAATAGGTCGGGCGGTCGCGTTCGCCGTAACGCAGGAACCAGCGCCGGTATCCGGGCCAGAAACGCTTGAAGTGTTTCTGCCAGTGCGCGCCCGGCTGGTCCTCGCCAAAGGCGCGAAAGCTGAACTTCATGTGGATCGGCGAACTCATGCTAAAACGGCGAGAACGGCGGATCGAGCACCGCCGGCGAGGCCGGCAGTGCGGTTTCGTCGGGCTCGGTCGTCGCCGAACCGAGCGGTTCGAGGTCGTTGCGCGTCCACCAGTACCAGAAGCCCTGCTCGCGCAGCCAGCCGGCGAGGCGGTCGATACTGTTCCATTCGCGGCCGGCGCCGCGCGCGTTGAACACCCGGCAGGGCGCGCTGTCGACGTAGACCGCCACCGCCCAGGCCAGCGGATGCTTGTCCTGGTCGCCGTAGCCGCCGCCCTGGAACAGGCGCTCGACGCGGTAAACCAGTGCCGTTTCGCCCAGCCTGCCGGCGGTACGCAACGGGGCCAGGTCGGCCTGGGTGACCGATCCGACGATCCCAAGCCCCACATCTTGATTCATGATGTTGACTAATTAGCAAACGTTAACTACATTATGCTTCATGATGTAGGCAGTTACAACGCTCTGTTTACATTTCAGTGAATTTCGAGGGCTGGTTAGCCTCTAATGTATACACAAGACACTATGGAGCATATTGTGAGCAAGAAAGTTTCCCCCATCCCGCGCGGTTACCGCACCGCCACGCCCGTCCTGACCGTATTCGATATCGACAGTGCAGTCGGCTTTTACCAGGCCGCTTTCGGCGCGGAACTGCTGACCCGCAATGCCGGTGCCGACAATGTCGCCGTCAATGCCAGCATCAAGATCGGCAACAGCATCATCGTGCTGAATCGCGAAGCACCCCAACAGGGCATTTTTACCCCGCTGAGCCTGGGTGGCTCTGGCGGTCACACCCACCTCTACGTCGACGATGTAGACACCAGCTGGGAGCGCGCCATCGAGGCCGGCGCCCAGGTACGGGTAGCGCTCGCCGATACCTTCTGGGGCGACCGCAGCGGCGTCCTGGCCGACGGTAACGGCCACCTGTGGTCGATGGCCAGCAAGATCGAGAACGTTTCCCAGGACGAGATCGCGCGTCGCGCCCAGGCGCTGAGCGAGACCGTCGAAGCGGACGCACCGGCGGCGATCTACGACTTCGCCGATGCCGACTACCTCCCCGAGGCGATCCCGGCAGAGGAAGTTCTTGCAGGCTAAAGCGTTGCTGTCTAAGCTACTGACGCTGGTTAAAAAACCCAGGGGCCGGGAATCAACCCGGCCCGCTAACCCTGTATGTAAGCCTATGCCGGAAATTGCCCTGACCGCTGCCCAACAGTTGAAAAGTCTTGACTCAGGAAAAATTTCCGCCGTAGACCTGCTCGAACAAACCATCGCCCGCGCCGAGGAACTCGGTCCGCTGCTCAATCCGATCGCCCTGAAACTCTACGCCCGCGCCCGCCAGGCCGCCGTCGAGGCCGATCGCAAGCGCACCGCCGGCAAGGGCGGCCGCCTGTGCGGCCTGCCGATCACGATCAAGGATTCGCAATTCCTCGCCGGCTATCCCTGCGCCAACGGTTCGCAGGTGCTCTCCGATTTCATTCCCACGGAAACCTGCCGCGCGGTGGAATTGCTGGAACAGGAAGGCGCGGTGATTTTCGCCAAGACCACTTGCCCCGAATTCAGTCTCACCGGCGTAACCCACTCCGAGATGTACGGCCTGACGTCCAATCCCTGGAATATCGGCCGCACCAGCGGCGGTTCGTCGGGTGGCGCGGCGGTGGCGGTGGCCACCGGTATGGGCGCCTTTTCACTCGGCGGCGACGGCGGGGGCTCGATTCGCATCCCGGCCGGGTTTTGCGGCATCGTCGGCTTCAAACCCAGTTTCGGCGTGGTGCCGCGCGAACCCTGTTTTCCGTCCTGGCAATCGATCGTTTCCTACGGACCGATGACCCGCAGCGTCGAGGATGCGCGCCTGTTCTTCGAGGTCATCGGCGAAAAATTCGAGGGCAATACCAATCCGCGGCTCAACAAGCGCGGTATCGTGTTTTCCGAGGATCTCGGTTTCGCACCCGTCAACGCCGATGTGCGCGAGGCATTCCGTGCCGTCGTCGACAAAATGCGCCGGGCGGATTTCCAGATGATCGACGATAACCCCGGTCTCGAATCGTCGGTCGAAACCTGGGCGATAACCGCATGCTACGATGCCGCCGAAAACGCTCGCGACAGCGGCTACAACATGGATTACCTCGGCGAGGTGGCGCGCGGTTTCATCGACTTCGGCGAGCAATTCGATCAGCAGGACTTCGAGCGGGCGCAGGCCCGCCGCCAGGTGATTCGTGAGCATTACGAGGCCATGTTCAGGCGCCACAATGCGCGCATCCTGATCACGCCGACGCTGGGTTGCGAGGCCTTCCCGCACGGCACCATTCACCCGACGAAGATCGACGATACCCATATCGAAATGCCGTGGCTGGACTGGGCGAGTTTCCTCTACGACGCCAACCTGACCGGCATGCCGGCCTGCGCGATCCCGATGGGGCTCGGCGACGAGGGTTTGCCGCTGTCGCTGCAGATCCTCGGGCCCGTGGGCAGCGATTACGAAGTGTTGCGCGTCGCCGGGGAAATCGAGAAATTGATCGGCTGGGACAACGGCATCGTCACGCCGGCAACCGAGACCCTGGGCCAGCAAACCGCCTGACCCGAACTCCGCGACCTGCCCGCGGGTCATCCAATCCCTCCAACCCCGTATCCCCGCGAGTTTTCGGTCGGATCAATAACTTCCGTTATTGTCAGCACACGAATTTTTGCTCCGACCAAAAATTATGCGGGTGAAAGGCCTGCCCGGCGGGACGCGGCGATGGCGATCCGGCACGTTCATTCCGCTCACCAGGGGGCTACAGGGGGAACGATAGCCTGCGGATTTCGCAACCGGCGAAGGAAGGGTCGGCCTGCGAAACACATCCCGAGTGGACCCCGGCTCGAAGGCCGGGGTGGCAGCGGGAAAGTTTTCAGGAGCTCGCAAGAACCGGAAAACCCAAGCCCTGTTCAGAACAGCTTGGAGCGGTACGGGTCCTGGTAGATATCCGGAATCGCCTGCGGCGGATTGCCGTGAAACTCGGCGTTGATCGCCGCGGTCCACAGCTTGGCGCGTTCCAGCAACTGGCGGTTCTCGGTCTGCATGCGCCCGCGCGAGACGATGATGCCGAGATCGGCGCCCTTGTAGGTGTAATCGCCCTCGCGGTAAACGCGCAGGTAATAAGCCTCGTCGTTGTCGATGACGTTGGTCCAGTCGAGGTCGGGCCGGTCGAAGGTGATTTGCCCGTGGTTGTCCATGCTCCACACGCCGCTGCGCGGGGCATGGGTCAGCAGGCGTACCTTGTCCTCGGTCTGCTTCAGCACCAGCTGCGTCCAGAAATCGTACTCGTTCCAGCGGTTCTGGATCTTCTTCAGGTTGACCTCGTAATCGACGTCGAGGTACTCGAGCAAGTGGAACAGGAACAGCGGCACGCCGCCGTAGTGCGCCGTTATCAGGTTGGTCAGCGGGCTGGCGCCGCTGATGCGCGGGTTGACCTCGCCGAGGTAGGGCGTACCGTCGTCGGTGTCGAGCAGAAAGTCCATGCAGAACACGCCCTTGTAACCTTCCTTGAACATGCGGTTGCCGAGTCCCTCGGCCATGTTGCGCAGGTTGCGCCGCACCTTGGCGTTGAAAATATGCGGCCAGACGTCGTTGCCGCACCAGCCGCCCTTGTAGGGCGTGATCTCGGCGTAACCGGTGATGTCGGTCTGGATCGGACCCGACAGCGTGCCGTGGCGCGTGACGCAGACTTCCATGGTGCCCGGCATGTGATTGATGCGCTTCATTATCTTCAGCGGCTCGTCCTTCATGTCCTTGGCGTTTTTCTTGTAATCGGCTTCGCTCTTGATGAAGAAGGTCGTACGCCCGGAGTCGCCGTAGGGTGTCTGTACGACCAGGTCGTCGCCGAGCTTCGCCTTGTTGGCAGCGGCCATCAGGTCCTCGTAGGTATTGGCCTTGTCGACCAACACGTTCGGAGCGCTGTCGATACCGGCCTCGCTGGCCAGCCGCGTCAGCTCGATCTTCGAGTCGAGGCGCTTGCGCAGCTCCACCGGCGGCAGCGCGATGACGACGCCGAGTTCCTTGCAGATTTCCTCGGTCTTTTCGTCGAGCATCACGAACAGCACGCGCGCCGGGCCGTGACCGGCTTTCTTGATGCGGTCGATGACTTCCTTGTGCTGCAGCATGTAGTTGCAGACGTCTTCCATCGACTCGAACTCGGCATGGCTTTTCTCGCTCGGCACGAAGACCCGCGGATGGTGGCCGTCAAACGAGTCGAAGTAATTGATGTGGAAAAACCGGTTGACGAATTTTTCGAGGCCTAGCAGGTTGAATGCTGTCGGCGAAATGAAAAATATCGGCGTCTCGTTGCGCCTGAAATAGGTCAGAATATCGGATAAGCCGCGAATTTTTTTGGATCGTGCCATGGATGTCCTCTCGATTTCGACTGTCGGGTTTGTTATTGGCGCTTTTTTGAAGTCTATCTTAACGAATTACGACCCGATCCGTCACCCGTTAAGAATGCGTTGCATTTGCGAGCAGCGCGTTGCGACGCCTGGCGGCTAGCCCGGGCGGGTGAAATCGAGACCGGTAAGGCCGGGGAGAACGACATGGGCCGACCCCAAATTCGCTGCCGTGCACCGGGTAATTGGCCGATATTTAATAAAAACAGTCTCAATATCACAAGACTTGTGCTGCGACTCCGGCGACAATCCATAGCGAATTCCGCATCCAGGCAGGTAAAGCATGACCAGAACCCGAAGACGGCGTTCGCGCAGGCAGGCCACCGATACCGCGGGCGCCGTACACCAGCTCGACCGCAAGGTCCTGCGTAACCGTTTTCGCCCGCTCGAGGCGCTCGACGACGAACAACTCGAATTCATCCACGACGTTTCGCTGCGTATCGTCGAGGAACAGGGTATCGAGATCATCGGCGACATGGCGCTGGACCTGTTTCGCAACGCCGGTGCCGAGGTCGACAACAGGGGCGTCGTGCGCGTGGACCGCGGTTTGCTGCTGGAAACGGTCGCGCAGGCACCGTCCAGCTTCGACGTGGTGCCGCGCAATGCCGAGCAAATCCTGCCGGTGGGCGGCGACGTGATCAACTTCGGGCTGGTCTCGGGCACGCCCAACGTGCACGACAACATCAACGGCCGGCGCGCCGGCAACTTCGAGGATTACCGCAAGCTGATCAGCTTCGGGCAGTATTTCAACGTGCTGACCTTCTTCGGCAACCAGGCCACCGCGCCTACCGACCTGCCGGCCAACTCGCGTCACCTGGACACGACTTTCGTCAACCTGACGCTGTCCGACAAGGCTTTCTTCGCCACCGGCATCGGCGCCGGGCGCGCGCGCGATGCAATCGAAATGAGCGCGATTGCGCGTGGTCTCGGCATGGAGGAAATGAAAACCAACCCGTCGGTGATGACCAACGTCAACGTCAATTCGCCGCGCAAGCTCGACGACTCGATGGCCTACGGCGCGATGCAGATGGCACTCTTCGGGCAGCCGGTGACGGTGACGCCATTTACGCTGATGGGCGCGATGACACCGGCGACCATGGCGGGCGCGCTGGCGCAGCAAAACGCCGAGGCACTGGTCGGTATCGCGCTGCTGCAACTGACCAGGCCCGGCACGCCCTGCGTCTACGGCGGCTTTACCTCCAACGTCGACATGCGCTCCGGCTCGCCGGCCTTCGGCACCCCGGAAAACTCGCTCGCCAACATCGCCGGCGGGCAGCTCGCGCGCCGCTACAACCTGCCCTACCGCAGCAGCGCCTGCAACGCGTCCAACGCGGTCGACGCGCAGGCCACCTACGAAACCCTGATGGCGCTGTGGAGTTCGGTGATGGGCCACGGCAACCTGATCTATCACACCGCCGGCTGGCTCGAGGGAGGCCTGGTGGCGTCGTTCGAAAAACTGCTCATCGATTGCGAAATGCTGCAGCACATGAGCAAGATGCTCGAGCCGCTGAAGATCGATCTCGACGAGGTCGGCCTCGAGGCGATGGAGGAAGTCGGGCCCGGCGGCCACTTTTTCGGCTGCGCTCATACCATGGAACGCTACAAGACCGCGTTCTACGAACCCTTCGTCAGCGACTGGCAAAACAGCGAAAGCTGGGTCGCGGCCGGCAGCAAGGATGCGACCCAACGCGCCACCGAGTTGTGGCCGAAGATCCTCGAGGAATTCGAACCGCCGCCGATCGATCCCGCCGTTCGCGAGGCGCTCGAAGCCTACGTCGCCAGGCGCAAGGAGCAACTCGGCGGCGACGAACCGCTACTCGAGCCGACCGACTGACACACTGCCGGTCGGTCAGAATTCGCGGCCGAGCAGCTTTTCCTCGAACGGGAATTGAACCAGGTTCTCGAAACCGGTTTCGGTGATCAGTACCTGGTCTTCGAGCTTGACACCCTCGCGGCCGCCTTTTTCGCCGCAGTAGACCTCGACGCAAATCGTCATGCCGGGTTCGAACACGCCGTCGTAACCGTAGGCCTCGTGATCCTCGCGGTAGCGGATCGCCGGGTACTCGTCGCACAGGCCGACGCCGTGCATGACCACGCCGTAGCGGTTGGGCACGAAGCGCTCGGGCAGGCGGTGCGCCTTTTCCACGATCTCGGCGAAACCGACCCCCGGGCCCAGCAGCTCCATGTTGGTCATGATGTGCTCGTAGGAAATCCTGTAGAGTTCCTTTTGCTCGGCGGTCGGGCTGTCGCCGCACAGCCAGGTACGCGAAATATCGCAGCACATGCCGTAGGTGCCGACCATGTCGGTATCGAGGGCCACCAGTTCGTTGTCGCCGACGATGCGCGGCCCCGATTCCTGGAACCACGGATTGGTGCGCGGACCGGAAGAGAAAATGCGTGTCTCCAGCCATTCGCCGCCGCGCTTGATGTTGCCCGCGTGCAGCACCGACCAGATCTCGTTTTCGCTCTTGCCGGGCGCGATCGCGGCTTCCATCTCGAACATTGCCGCCTCGCAGGCGGCGACCGCGCAGCGCATCGCGCGGATCTCGTCGGGACACTTGATGACGCGAGCGATCTCGGTAACCGCCTGTCCCTCGAATACCTGCAGGCCCAGGCGCTCTAGCGCGCGCAGGCCGGCGATCTCGATCTTGTCGACCGCGAGGCGCCGGTTGTCGCCGGCATGGCCGCGCATCAGTTCGTCGATCTGCGCAGCGAACCTCGCCGCGTGCTCGTCGGTGCGATTGCCCGACTCGAAGTAAAAAAACGATGCGCCGCTGCGCACCTCGCGTACCAGCGGCAGGTGCGCGGACAGGTGATCGCCGCCGTGAAAGTCGAACAGCACGATGTATCCGTCCGCGGACACGAAGCAGGCGCGCGCCGGGTTATGCGTAATCCACAGCTGCATGTTGGTGGTATCGGTGGCGTAGCGAATGTTGAGCGGATCGTAAAGCAGCAGGCCGCCGTAATCGTTGCGCTGCAGTTCTCCCACCAGGCGCTGCAGGCGGGCCTCGCGAATCGAATCGAGGTGCGGAATCTCCAGGCCGAGCGCTTCCCATTCCTCGAATGCCAGTGCCGTCGGCCCGATTTCGACGCGATCGTTGTCGTTGGGCGTGCCGTCCGGCTTGAGGATTGCCGACGGCGCGCGCGAGGGATCGATCTTGCGCTCGGCGTCGGTGATGGAAAACGGCTTTCTGGAGGCCATTCGACAAATCCCGGTTAATGGAAATCTGCTGCAAGAATACGGGAACTCAGGTGTTAAGATAAATCATTTTTCGATGAATTTTTCGAATTTTCGCAAACGGAAAACCCGATGACCGATACCGACAAACCGACCCTGGAAACGCGCATCGCGCAGGCCTGCCACTATATCGACGCCGCCACCGGGGGCATCAGCCCGCCCCTGCAACTGTCGACGACCTATGCCCGCGGCGCCGATTACGAGTACCTCGGCGATTACGGCTACAGCCGCGGCGGCAACCCGAGCTGGTCGGTGCTGGAAAAAGTCTGCGCGGAACTCGACGGCGGGATCGGGGCGCTTTGCTTCGCATCCGGCATGGCCGCCGTCTGCGCGGTGTTCGAAACCCTCGAGGCGGGCCAGCACGTGGCCGCGCCGCGCGTCATGTACCACGGCACGCAGGACTGGCTGCGGCACCTCGCCGAGAACCGCTCGATCGGCCTGACGCTGTTCGATACCGCGGATCCGAACGCGCTCGAGCAGGCCGTGCAACCGGGTAAGACCGCGATCGTCTGGATCGAGTCGCCCGTCAACCCGACCTGGGAATTGATCGATATCGCCGCCGCGGCCGATGCCGCGCACCGCGCCGGCGCGGCGCTGGTGGTCGACGCCACCGTGTCGACGCCGGTGACCACGCGCGCGCTCGAGCTGGGTGCCGACCTCGTGTTTCACTCGGCGACCAAGTACCTGAACGGCCACAGTGACGTGGTCGGCGGCATGCTGGTCAGCGCCGCCGACGACGACCGCTGGCAACGCATCAAGTGGCTGCGGACTTACATGGGCGGCGTGCTCGGGCCGTTCGAGGCCTGGTTGCTGCTGCGCGGCATGCGCACGCTGTTTCTGCGTTTCGAAAAAGCCTCGGCCAGCGCCCTCGAAATTGCCCGCCATTTCGAAAAGCATCCCGGGCTGGAACGCGTGCTTTACCCGGGACTGGCAAGCCACCCCGGCCACGACATCGCGCGGCGGCAGATGAGCAACGGCTTCGGCGGCATGTTGTCGTTGCTGGTGAAAGGCGGCGGCGACGCGGCACGGCGCATCGCCGGCAACACCCGGCTGTTCGTGCGCGCGACCTCGCTTGGCGGCGTGGAAAGCCTGATCGAGCACCGCGCGGCGGTCGAGGGGCCGCACAGCGCGGTGCCGCAAAACCTGCTGCGGCTGTCGATCGGGATTGAAAATTGCCGGGACTTGATCGATGATCTCGAACAAAGTCTGGGAAAAGGTCAATAGAGAGGAGGGAGTATGTCAGTTCAAGAGTCCGTGGAAATCGCCGCCGAGGCCATCGCCAAGGCGCTGTCCAGGCACGAGTTGTCAGACGCTGAAAAAGCGGAAATCAGCCGTATCGTCGGCAGGTTGCTGGTCAAGACGGTCAAGAAAACGACCCGTAACCAGATCGAGACGGCGGTCAATTGCTGCGGTCCGGAGAAAGACCTGGCACACCAGCTCGCCGAGGAAATGCACCGTAAGAAAAACCTGTTGATTTCCAACCTGATGGCGATGCGCTGAGCGGTTTCCGCGTCGTCCGGATACGGCGCACCGGCAAGCATTCGGTACCGGCGGCAGCGCGTAGAGTTTGCTGCCCTGCCGTGGATGAAATAATAACCGCCGTGAAAAGGCTCGAGCCCGGGCGTGTCGCTTTTTTCGACCGGAATGGCGTGTTACGCGAACTACGCCTGTTGCGGCTGCTGATAGAATCGGGGTCGAATAACGCTTCGCTGCCACCGCCGCGTCGCGACTTCCCGGCAATGGAAACACTGACATGACTCGTTACTCTGCGTGGGCCGTGCTCAAGGCGGGCTTCAGCGGACAAAAAAACTGGGACCGCCAGTGGCGCGATCCCGAGCCGCAAAAGCGCTACGACGTGGTGATCGTCGGCGCCGGCCTGCACGGGCTCGCGACCGCTTATTACCTGGCGAAAAACCACGGCATTCGCAATATCGCGGTGCTCGAGAAGGGCTGGCTCGGCGGCGGTAACGCGGGTCGCAACACGACCATCGTGCGCTCCAATTACATGATGCCGGGTAACCGGCAATTCTACGAACACTCGCTGAAGCTGTGGGAAAACCTGAGCCACGAACTGAATTACAACGTCATGTTCAGCCAGCGCTACCACGTGTCGCTGTTTCACAGCCCGGCGGCGCGCGATGCCGCGGCGCGGCGCTACAACACCATGCGGCTGACCGATTCCGACGGCGAACTCTGGGACCTGGAGACGCTGAAGGCGAAGATTCCGCACCTCAACTACAACAACGCGCGCTTTCCGATCATCGGCGCGGCGGTGCAGAAACGCGCCGGTAACGCTCGCCACGACGCGGTCGCCTGGGGCTACGCGCGCGGTGCCGACGGTTACGGTGTCGATATCATCCAGAATTGCGAAGTTACCGGCGTGACGCGGTCCGATGGCAAGGTAACCGCGCTGGAAACCAGCCGCGGCACGATCGAGGCCGGCAAGGTCGGCTTCGCGGTCGCCGGCAATACCTCGCGGCTGTGGCAAATGGCCGGTCTCGGCCGCCTGCCGATCGAATCGCACAAGCTGCAGGCTTTCGTCTCCGAACCGCTCAAGCCGCTGCTCGACCACGTGGTCGTGTTCGGTGTCGGCGGCGCGCATTTCTACATCTCGCAATCCGACAAGGGCGGCATGGTCTTCGGCGGCGACCTCGACTGGTACAAATCCTACGCGCAGCGCGGCAACCTGCCGATCGTGCAGGACGTCTGCGAATGCGCGACCTCGATCCTGCCCTGCCTCGGCCGCGTGCGCCTGCTGCGCCACTGGTCCGGGGTCATGGACATGTCGATGGACGGCTCGGCGTTCATCTGCAAGACGCCGCTCGACAATCTTTATCTAAACGCCGGCTGGAACTACGGCGGCTTCAAGGCGAGCCCGGCGTCCGGCTGGTATTTCGCCGACCTGATCGCCAACGACCGCCCCGACCCGGTGATCGCCAATCTGGACCTCGACCGCTTTCGCCGCGGCGTCATCATCGACGAGCGCGGCGCCGGGCCGGATCCGAAACTGCACGGGTAGGAGAG
>Ga0210101_1000104_pt1 | contig 29341 bp, 24 predicted proteins | sample Muzzi_PWC_D1_FD_185534 | JGI IMG/M metagenome (GOLD analysis project Ga0210101, IMG submission 185534) | Wetland microbial communities from San Francisco Bay, California, USA, that impact long-term carbon sequestration - Muzzi_PWC_D1 (SPAdes) | ecosystem: Environmental > Aquatic > Marine >... | reverse complement strand
TTTTGTAGGAGCGGCTCCGCCGCGATGGGTTAGATGCATCCCGGATCTGTCGCGGCAAAGCCGCTCCAATAGGGTTCGATCTGGTTCCCACGCTCTGCGTGGGAACCCATACCTCACTGAGATAGCTGCCAGAATACCTCAGAATTGCACTGAATATATATTCATAACTTATTAAAAGATCGAGGGTTTAATAAACTGAGTCTGCATTCCCACGCAGGAGACATAGAACCTCCCTGTCGCGGCAGAGCCGCTCCTACAGGGTACGATCCGGTTCCCACGCTGAAATATGAGAATGATGGGAACGAACAGTTTTTGTAGGAGCGGCTCCGCCGCGATGGGTTAGATGCATCCCGGATCTGTCGCGGCAAAGCCGCTCCAATAGGGTTCGATCTGGTTCCCACGCTCTGCGTGGGAACCCATACCTCACTGAGATAGCTACCAGAATACCTCAGAACTACACTGAATATATATTCATAACTTATTAAAAAATCGAGGGTTTAATAAACTGAGTCTGCATTCCCACGCAGGAGACATAGAACCTCCCTGTCGCGGCAGAGCCGCTCCTACAGGGTACGATCTGGTTCCCACGCTGAAATATGAGAATGATGGGAACGAACAGTTTTTGTAGGAGCGGCTACGCCGCGATGTGTCCGCTGTTATTTGAGCTGTCGCGGCAGAGCCGCTCCAATAGGGTTCGATCTGGTTCCCACGCTGAAATATGAGAATGATGGGAACGAACAGTTTTTGTAGGAGCGGCTACGCCGCGATGTGTCCGCTGTTATTTGAGCTGTCGCGGCAGAGCCGCTCCTACATTACCCCCTATTCACTCCTCACCGAATTTTAACAATACTCGCCTCAATATCCGCCAGCGCCTGCAGCGGGTCTGCGGCGGCGGTGATCGGGCGGCCGATGACCAGGTAATCGGAACCGGCCTGCAGCGCCTTTTTCGGTGTCATCACCCGGCGTTGATCATCCTGCTGACTGCCGACCGGACGAATACCCGGTGTCACCAGACAAAAGCCCGGCGCCAGTCGCTGGCGCATCAGGCTGACCTCATAGGAGGAACACACGACACCATCGATCCCGCACTGCTGGGATAACTGCGCCAGCCGAATCGCATTATCAGCAGCATTGCCGGCAAAACCGATTTCAGCCAGTTCATCGTCACCGAGACTGGTCAGGATCGTCACCGCGATCAGCAACGGCGGCCTGGTAAATGTAGACAGGGATTCGCGCGCCGCTTCCAGCATCCGCCCGCCGCTGGCATGAACGTTGACCATCCACACCCCGAGCGCGGCCGCTGTATGACAGGCCCTGGCGACGGTATTGGGGATATCATGAAACTTCAGGTCCAGAAACACCTCGAAGCCCTGCTTCATCAGCGCTTCAACCAGCGACGGACCGCAGCTGGTAAACAGTTCCTTGCCGACCTTCAGCCGACAGTGTTGCGGATCCAGTTGGCCGGCCAGTGCCAGTGCCGGCGCCGCTTCGGAAAAATCCAGTGCCACGATGATCGGTTTATCAGATGCCATGTTCAAACAATCCTGCCATTAAATGATTCTCACGCCCCGGCACGTAACCCTTGACCGCCTCGATCGATTCCCAGTGATGACAACCCGGACATTGCCAGTGCCTTTGCTGGCTTGAAAATCCACAGTTTTTACAAAGATATAAAGGGCTATTTTCAAGCAGCCTCCCAAGTATATCCAGGCATGATTGACGGTAATCCGTACCGCTGTCGTGCGCTGCCACACCGTCCTGGTCCGACATCTGCAATAACAGGAATCGCCGCAAACCATGCAAGGACGGCTGCCGGTGTAGATAGGTATCGAGATAGTCCACCGCCGCCCGGGCGCCCTTCGTTTCCACCAGGTAATCAGCATACAACAATATCGGGTGAATGGCCGGTTGATCAGCGATATTCGCCTCGATCAGCGTCTCGAGTTCCCGCTGCCTACCCAGATGCCTGTAGGCCGTGATCAACATACCGATCACATCGGCCAGGTATTCGGGCGACTGTTGCAGGACCCGGCGACAGGATTTAACCACCGCGCGGTAACGCTGACTGCGGTCATCCATCTGCGCATGCAGGATTAAAGCCCGGGCACAGCCCGGGTGTTGTGCCAGGCTGCGCCGCAGCATCTTTCGGGCCTCGCTATAGACACCGGCCTTGAGATGATCAGCGGCCAGTTCACAATAATACTGCGCCATCACCGGGCGCAGGCTTTGAGAGTCAACCGTCTCGATCTTGCGTGCAGACTCGATCGCATTCGGCCATTCCTTTTCCTGTTCATAGATCCTCATCAACAGGCGTAAGGCAGGCAGATTGGCACGGTCACGCTCGACCAGTTCCTCAAGCAGGCTTTCGGCACGATCAAGCAGTCCGGCCTGAAGATAATCATGGCCGAGTTCGAGCAGGGCCTGATCCCGCTGCGATTTATCCAGATTGGGTCTGGCGATCAGATTCTGATGAATACGGATGGCGCGGTCGACCTCGCCCCGCCGGCGGAACAGGTTGCCCAGGGCTAAATGCGGCTCGACCGTGTCACTGTCAAGCTCGAGCATGCGGATAAAGACATCAATGGCCTTGTCGGGCTGCTCGTTGAGGAAATAATTAATGCCCGTGTAATAGTCAGACGGCACCGCCCGGGATTGCCGGGCCTGTGATTTTCGCTGCTGCCGGGCCGCCATCCACCAGCCGGATGCCGCGGCGACCGGCAACAGAAACCAGATCAGATCATAAGGCATATCAACGATTATCTTTCAGCGGCAGTGCACGTAGATTGGCGAGTTCCTGCTCTGCATGCCTGGCTTGCTTGCGCAGTTTAGCGAGTTGATGACGCAGGCGAATGATAACAGCAAGGCTGGCCAGCATCCCCAGGATCGCGCCAGCCAACAGGCTCAGCACCAGCGCAAGGGAGAATGGCAGCTGGAATGAACCCCAGTAATAATTCAGGATAACGGTCTCGGCGTTGATATTACCGAAAAACAGGCCCAGGATAATAATGACGAGGAGGACAATAAAACCGATAATGCGTGCCATTTACAGCCCCTCACTCCGGGCAAAGCTTGTTGCTGACGATAGACAGCCTAAAGACGGGAAACCAGGGTCTTGCGGTGGACGGAGCCGGCCATTATGCCAGGCCAGGGTAATAAAAAGGCGAACCCTGTCTGTCCGCTGATGTCGATCAGGCTTGAGATTATCCCGGCGATCCGCCATCAGTATTTTTTTGCATCGAGTTGTTAACACGCTCACGCAGTTCCTTACCCGGCTTGAAGTGCGGCACATGTTTGCCCTGCAGCGGCACCGGGTCACCTGTCTTGGGATTGCGGCCCATGCGGGGCGGTCGGAAGTGTAAGGAAAAACTGCCAAAACCACGAATTTCGATGCGCTCACCACTGGACAAGGCCTGCGCCATTTGCTCGATCATGGTCTTGACGGCAAATTCGATATCTTTGTATGACAGATGTTTCTGCTTTTGCGCGATGATTTCAATTAATTCTGATTTAGTCATCAATCAACCCCAAATGACAATATACCCGTTTATTATTTCAGTGGCATAGCCTGTAACTATACCCTTGTTACTGCTTAAAGCCTCCTCCCTGTCATGAGGCCTTGAATCCTTTCCGGCGTTTCACATTATTAAAACCGGCACCAGTCAATGATGGTGTGTTTAAAATGGCAGGGCACCGATAACACCCCTCTCAATATTACCGGGCCTGCCTGTACAAATCGTTTCAGTTGTTATCCATCTGTTCCTTGAGCAGATCACCCAGGGTTGTACCGGAGGATGCCTCACCCGGTGTCTTGCTGTAATCCTTGACCGCCTGCTGTTCCTCATAATGATCCTTGGCCTTGACGGACAGCGTCACGGTATGGCTCTTGCGATCCACGCCGATGATGCGCGCCTCAACCGTATCACCGACATTCAGTACCGAGCGGGCATCATCAACACGTTCACGTGACAGCTCTGACGCCTTCAATGACCCTTCGATATCATCATCCAGCTTGACGGTCGCGCCTTTGGCGTCAACCGCACTGACGCTGCCGCTGACGATACTGCCTTTCGGGTGTGCCGCCAGGAAGCCGTCAAACGGATCACGGTCGATCTGCTTGATGCCCAGTGAGATGCGTTCGCGTTCCGGATCGATACCGAGGATGACGGTCTCGATTTCATCGCCCTTCTTGAAATTATGCACTGCCTCTTCACCTTCTTCGGTCCACGACAGATCCGACAGGTGTAACAGGCCGTCGATGCCTCCTTCAAGGCCGACAAATATACCGAAATCAGTAATCGATTTGATCACACCGGCGATGCGGTCACCCTTGGCGTGGGTACTGGAAAAATCCTCCCAGGGATTGGTATGACACTGTTTCATACCCAGAGAGATACGCCGGCGTTCTTCATCGATATCGAGGATCATGACCTCGACTTCGTCGCCCATGCTGACAACCTTGGACGGATGAACATTCTTGTTGGTCCAGTCCATTTCCGACACGTGTACCAGACCTTCGACACCGTCTTCAATCTCGACAAAACAACCATAGTCGGCGATATTGGTCACTTTGCCGAAGACACGGGAATTGACCGGATAACGGCGGGTCAGGTTTTCCCACGGATCTTCACCCAACTGCTTCAGACCCAGCGACACACGGTTACGGTCCTTGTCGAACTTCAGTACCTTGACCTCGATCTCGTCACCGATGTTAACGATATCGGAAGGCTGCTTGACACGCTTCCAGGCCATGTCGGTAATATGCAGCAGACCATCGATACCACCGAGGTCGATGAAGGCACCATAGTCGGTCAGGTTCTTGACCACGCCCTTGATGACCTGGCCTTCCTGCAACGATTCCAGCAGCGCATCGCGCTCGGCACTGCCTTCCTGTTCAACAATGGCGCGGCGGGAAACAACCACGTTGTTACGACGGCGGTCCAGTTTGACCACCTTGAATTCGAGTTTCTTGCCTTCCAGATGTGAAAGATCGCGTACCGGACGGATATCAACCAGTGAACCCGGCAGGAAGGCACGGATATCACCGACCTCGACCGTGAACCCACCTTTGACCTTGCCGGTGATGACGCCCTCGATAGCCTCATCGGCCTGCATCGCCGTTTCCAGTTCGTCCCACAACTTGGCGCGCTTGGCCTTTTCGCGTGACAGACGCGTGGCGCCAAAACCGTCTTCGACGGCATCCAGTGATACCTCGACAACGTCACCGACGTTGACGTCGATCTCACCCTTGTCATTATAGAATTCGGCAACAGGAATGATGCCTTCGGCTTTCAGGCCGGCATTGACGACAACAAAATCGCGGCCGACCTCTACGATATTACCCTTGATGATGGAACCGGCCTTCATCTGTTGATTGGCCAGGCTCTCCTCAAATAATTCTGCAAAACTTTCACTCATTGATCGTTCCTTGGATTACACCAGTTACAGTAATCCGGGTTTGGCATCCGCGCATGGTTGTCACGGACGACTTATCAGTTATTAAAAAACAGTCTCCGTGATCGCTTCGTTTATGCTTCACACAGAAACCCCGTTCGTACAGTAGTTACCGGCCACAACCGTCTGCCAGCACGCCATAACGATATCAACGACATCGTTGATGCCTTTATCGGTCGAATCGAGCAAAACCGCATCCGCCGCCCGTATCAAGGGAGATACGCTGCGGTTACTGTCACGTGCATCGCGTTCTTCGATATCCGCCAAAAGGGAACCCAGACTAACACCGATTCCCTTGTCTTTCAACTGTTTATAGCGCCTTTTTGCCCGTTCTTCGGCGCTGGCAACCAGAAAAATCTTGAGTTCCGCAGTCGGAAAAACCACCGTTCCCATATCACGACCATCAGCGACCAGACCCGGCTGGCGCCGGCAGTCACGTTGCAGCTTCAACAAGGCCTCGCGTACCGGGGACATCACCGCGACGCGTGAGGCCGCTGCCGCACAGTCCTCGCTACGGATCGCGTCGCTGACATCCTCACCGGCGAGCAAAAAACGGGTATCGGCACCGCTGTCATGTTCCTCAAAGCGGATATCCAGCGCTGCGGCGACACGGGCCAGCGCCGCTTCATCCTCGAGGCTGACCTGCTGGCGTAACGCCGCCAGCCCGGTTATCCGGTATAAGGCCCCGCTGTCGAGAAAATGCCAGCCCAGACGGCCCGCCAGCAGGCGGCTGACGGTTCCCTTGCCCGAACCACTGGGTCCATCGATCGTGATTACTGGTGCCTCATCGGACACTGTTTTGGTCCTCCTCCCGAGAGACTGCGATTATAGTGCAATATCCTGCAAATACTAAGAAAACCTTGTCTTCGACGTATTGCTTATCCGGGCTCCGGGGTTCAAACCGCACTCAGCACTGATTTTCCCCCTCGTTACCACGCTAGCGTTCATGCCCTGTGGGTGTTCATGCCCTGTGGGTGTTCATGCCCTGTGGGTGTTCATGCCCTGTGGGTGTTCATGTCCTGTGGGTGTTCATGTCCTGTGGGTGTACATGGGAACCAAAACAGCGTTTGTAGGAGCGGCTCTGCCGCGATTGTTTTGGTGGAACAATGGTCGATCGCGGCAGAGCCGCTCCTACTAAGTCCTAAGTCCTAAGTCCTCACTGATTTTAAGCCCCGCCCGGGCCGCCAGCTCGACAAAACCCGGAAACGAGGTGGCGACGTTGGCACAGTCATCGATGTGGATATCAGCCGTCGCCCGCAATCCGGCCATCGCAAACGCCATCGCGATACGGTGGTCGCCGTGGCTGTCAACACGGCCACCCTGCAGCGGTCCGGGCTGGATGACCATGCCATCGGCGGTCGCCCGGGCATCGACACCCAGGGCCTGCAGGCCATCGGCCATGACCTGGATTCGATCGCTCTCCTTGATCCGTAGTTCGGCGGCGCCGGTCAGCCGCGTCTCGCCACGGGCACAGGCAGCGGCTATAAACAGCGCCGGAAACTCATCGATAGCCAAAGGCACCTGATCCTCGGGAATGGTAATGCCTTGCAGCGGTGCATAACGGATACGCACGTCGGCTACCGGCTCACCACCGGCCTCGGTCGCATTGATAATGTCGATATCTGCACCCATCAGGCGCAGGATATTGATCACGCCGATACGGGTCGGATTCATGCCGACATGGGTCAACGTCATATCCGAACCCGGGGCGATGGCGGCACCGACAATGAAGAAGGTCACTGAAGAGATATCGGCCGGAACGTCGATAGCACAGGCCGCCAGGCGACCGCCACCGTTAATGCACACCGTTGCATCACGACGAACAAGCGGATAACCAAAACCGGCCAGCATACGCTCGGTATGATCGCGCGTCGGTGCCGGCTCGGTGATGCAGGTTTCACCCTGCGCGTACAGACCGGCCAGTAACAATGCCGATTTCACCTGGGCACTGGCGACCGGCATTTGATAGTGAATCCCATGTAATGCGGAAGCGGGATGGATATGCAATGGTGGCGTGCCATCGGCCTGCGTGGTGATGTTGGCCCCCATCGCATTCAGCGGCTCTGACACCCGCCGCATCGGTCGTTTTGTCAATGAGGGATCGCCGCACAGTGTCACCGCAAACGACTGTCCGGCCAGCAAACCCGCCAGCAGCCGCATCGAGGTACCGGAGTTACCGACATCCAGTTCAGCGGCCGGGGCCCGCAGACCATCGATACCGACACCGTGTATCGTCACCCGCCCGTGATCGGGCCCGTCGATCTCGACACCCATGGCGCGAAAGGCATTCAATGTCGCCAGCGCATCCTCACCCTCGAGAAAACCACTGACCTCGGTGATGCCATCGGCCAGGGCCCCGAGCATGATCGAACGATGTGATATGGATTTGTCACCGGGTACACGCAACGTACCCTCAAGACGGCCGCCGGGGTGGATGAGGAAGCTAGACATAATAGAGTGCTGAGTGCTGAGTGCTGAGTGCTGAGTCATCAACACCAGGGGCTATACACCTGTATAAAATACCTGGTTTGAAGTCAGTAATATTTGTTGTTATCTGCATAATAATTGTTTACTGGTATTTATAGATACTTCTAACTTTCAGGTGATTCCGGATTTAGACCGAAAGCTGTCTTTACTCAGCACTCAGCACTCAGCACTATTTTATCCGATCCCTCGCCGCCTTGGCGCGCGTAAACACGGCCATCATCCTGTCGCCGTCGGCGCTGCGAATCGCCTGACCGAGTTCGTCGATGTGCTGGCTGAATTGATCCAGCAGTGTCAGGATCGCATCGCGATTGGCGAGGCAGATATCCCGCCACATCAGCGGATCACTGGAAGCGATTCGACTGAAATCACGGAAACCACCGGCGGCATAGCTGAATATTTCCTCGCTGTCATCCACTCGCAGCAGCGTGTCCACCAGTGCGTAGGCCAGTAGATGCGGCAAGTGACTGGTGGCCGCCAGCACCTCATCGTGATGCGCGGCATTCATGTCTACCACCTCGGCACCGCACAGAGACCACATTTTTCGCACCCGTTCGACATCTTCGATGGAGTTTTCAGGCAACGGTGTCACGATCACCCGGCTATCCTCGAACAGCCCGGCAAAAGAAGCAGCCACCCCGCTCTGCTCGGTACCGGCAATCGGGTGGCCGGGAACGAAAGACTGCAAATGCGGACCCAGGCCCGCGCGGGCGGCGTCGATCACGGCGACCTTGGCGCTGCCGACATCGGTGACGATGGCATCCGCGGCAAGGTGCGGACGTATCGCGGCGAAGACCTCTTGCATGGCCGAAAGCGGTACCGCCACCACCACCAGATCGGCGCCGGTTACGGCTGCGGCAACATCCAGTTCAAAGCGATCGATGACACCGAGATCCACGGCCTGCTGCAGATGCTCCCGGTCACGGCCATAGCCGACGATCTTTTCACAGGCATTGACCTGACGCAGGGCCCGCGCCAGCGAACCGCCGATCAAGCCAACACCGATTATGGTCAATTGTCGGAACATCGTCCTGTTCTTAAATTAGCGAAATTAAAAATTTATCGTTATAGGTTTCAGGGAAGCTCTGAAACATGTGCTTTTGTAATTTAGATCAAAGGTGACCTCGCTTTGCTCGAAATGACAATAATTCAGTGTTTCCTTAACTTGTAGGAGCGGCTCCGCCGCGATATCTCTGGTGGTTATATACCACCATCGCGGCAGAGCCGCTCCTACATCTTCTTGCTGTATGCTACCTGGTGTCATCTCGAACCGAAAGCCTTGCGGAACAAGGCTGAAGCGCGAGAAACCTACTGGAAAATGCTTTTACTTTTACATTTTCCGGCATAAATACTGGAAAATGACATGATTACATTTTCCGGCATAAATACCGACAAGCAGCGCCGAGATGACAACAAGGAGGGTATCATCACCAATTACTCATCACCCATAACTCAGCACTCAGCACTTAGTCCTAAGTCCTAAGTCCTAAGCCTACAGCGTCCGCCCCAGTACCCGGGCGATCCCCCCCAGTTCAACCATCAGTTCTTTCAGCTGCGACGGGCTCAGGGCCTGATCGGCATCACACCAGGCCTCGGCCGGCCGCGGGTGCATCTCCACCAGCAGGCCGTCGGCACCGGCGGCAATCGCGGCCCGCGACAACGCCGGCACCAGCCAGCTCTTGCCGCCGGCATGACTCGGGTCGACGATCACCGGCAGGTGTGTTTCACGTTTCAGCACCGGGATGGCGGTGACATCGAGCATATTACGATAGGCGGTCTCAAAACTGCGCACGCCGCGTTCGCAGAAAATAATATTGTGATTACCGCCGGCGGCGATGTATTCAGCGGCCATCAGCCATTCGGATATCGTTGCCGACAGCCCGCGTTTCAGGATTACCGGTGTATGGATACGTCCAACCTCTTTCAGCAAATCAAAATTCTGCATATTGCGCGTGCCGATCTGGATGATGTCGACACCATGTTCGAGAAAGGTATCGAGCATACGTACATCCATCAATTCGGTAACTATCGGCAGGTCATGCGGCCGTGCCGCATCCTCAAACATCTTCAGGCCATCCACACCGGCGCCCTGAAAGGCATAGGGGCTGGTTCGCGGCTTGAAGGCACCGCCGCGCATCAGCCGGCAACCGGCGGCGGCGACCGATGAGGCCGCACTGGCCATCTGTTCCGGTGTTTCGACGGAGCAGGGACCGGCGATGATCTGTATCGTATTTCCACCCAGCGGCACACCGCTGATATCGACGACGCTATCCTCCTGGTGGGATTCGCGCGACACGATCTTGTACGGCTTCATCACCCGCACAACGCGTTCTACACCCGCAATGGCCTCCAGCGTCTCATCATCGATGTCACGCTCGTCGCCAATGGCGCCGATGACGGTACGTTGGATACCGCGAGAGATATTATACTGCTTGCCCAGCGCCGTTAATTTGTCCACCACCAGCGACACATCATCGTCACCGGCGCCTGCTTTCATTATGATTATCATTAATGCAATCCGAAATAATTAAACTGTTATTCGATTGGTGAGAAGTCAGGAGTGAGGGGTGAGGAGAAACGACATTAAATCCACAATGGAATGCTAATCCTGTCTCATCACTCATTACACATCACTCATCACCCTTTGTTTCTCACTCCTCACCCAATTCTTACGTCACCAATATAACCCGTGGATAGTGCGGACCAATTTGTAGGAGCGGCTCTGCCGCGATACTTTGCGTTTCATCGTTGCTATCGCGGCGAAGCCGCTCCTACAGTTTAATACCTATTCGTATATGGAGGTGATATTTATACCTGACATTCATACCCCTGGTTTTATGCCTCTACCGTAGACCGTGGATAGGAACCGAGAATCTTGAGCATTGCCGCCGACTGTTCCAGTTCCTGTAATGCCGATGCAACCGCCGGCTCCTGCACATGGCCCTCGATGTCGATAAAAAAAACATAATCCCAGGCTCCGCGCCGCGAGGGACGTGATTCGATACGCGTCATCGATATGCCCTTTTCAGCCAACGGCGCCAGCAGGCGCTGCAGGGCCCCGGGACGATTCGGTGTCGACAGCAGCAACGAGGTCTTGTCATGACCGCTGGCCGCCGGCATCTTGCGGCCGATCACCAGGAAGCGGGTGGTATTGTCCGGATCATCCTCGATATTGCTGGCCAGCGTATTCAATTGATAGATCTCCGCCGCCGCCTCGCCGGCGATTGCGACGATGCCTTCGTGATCGGAGGCATATCGCGCCGCCTCGGCATTACTGCTTACAGGCAGGCGCGGAACACCCGGCAGGTTGGCATCCAGCCATTCCCGACACTGGGCCAGCGCCTGTTGATGGGCATGGACCCCGGTAATCGCAGTGAAGTCGCCCCCGCTGTCCATACGCCCCAGCAGGCAGTGATGGATGCGCATATCCACCTCGCTGCAAATCTGCAACGGTGAATTCAGGAACATATCCAGCGTATGACTGATCATACCTTCGGATGAATTTTCAACCGGCACCACGCCGTAGTGCGCAGCGCCGGCCTCGACCTCACGGAAGATTTCATCGATGGCCGCCAATGGCCGGCACTGGACCGAATGACCGAACTGTTTGTAGACCGCCGCCTGGGTATAGGTCCCCTCCGGTCCCAGGAAGGCCACCGTCATCGGATGCTGCAGCGCCAGACAGGCCGACATGATCTCACGAAACAGGCGTGCCATTTCCTCGTTCGACAACGGGCCCTGGTTACGTGCAACCACCGTGCGCAGGACATCGGCCTCGCGCTCGGGGCGGTAATACTCCGAATCATCACCGGCGATGTCTTTCTGCCGCGCGACTTCCTCGGCACAACTGGCACGCTCGGTAATCAGCGCCTGGATCTGTTCATCCAACTGATCGATACGCGCCCTGATGGCCTGGAGTTTGTCGCTGTCTGTCATGGTTCATCAATACTAGTATGTTAAATGAGCCCGCTGCAAGCAGCTCTCAGGGTTCAGATGTCAGATATCAGAGCTTCCCTCGTTCCAACGCTCCTGCCATAGAACCTCCTTCGGAGGTTCATGATGGGTTTTCTAGACTCGCTTCGCGAGTTCTGGTTAAGCCTTCGGGTTCAGGTCGCGTGGGAAACAAACCACCTTGTCATTCCGAACCAAGGCCTTGTAGAGCAAGACCGACGTGTGAGGAATCTTATGCCAGGTCATGAAACAAGTGAGATCTCTCACACTACGGCCCATGAAGACGGGCCTCCGGTTCGAGATGACACTAAATGAGAAGACTCATCATCCCTCGCCCCTCAGACCTTAGCCCCAAGTCCATCGCGGCGCAGCCGCTCCTACACCCATCACTTATCACTCAGCACTCAGCACTCAGCACTCAGCACTCAGGCTACGGGAAACTAAAAGACCCTGACCTTCAATACCCCGTCGATGGCCTCGATGCCCTTTATGACATCCGCCGGGATTTCGCTCTCGACATCGGCCAGGGTGTAGGCAAACGAGCCCCTGGATTTGTTCAGCAGATCGATCAGGTTCAGGCCGGCGGCCGCCATCACCGTTGAAATCTGACCAACCATATTCGGTACATTCGAATTGACGACGCCGATGCGGTAGCCTTCGGTACGCGGCATCATCACCTCGGGAAAATTAACCGAATTGCGTATATTACCATTCTCGAGAAAATCGCTGACCTCGTCGGCGACCATAATCGCGCAGTTATCCTCGGCCTCAACCGTCGAAGCCCCCAGGTGCGGCAGGGTAATCACCCGCTCATGGTTCTTTAACAGGCCATTGGTGAAGTCACAGACATAGGCATAGACCTTGCCATCCCGGATCGCCGCACTGACGGCCTGATCATCGACGATGCCATCGCGGGCGAAGTTCAGGATCACGACGTTGTCGCGCATCATCTGCAGTCGTTCGGCGTTGATCATATGACGTGTCGCCTCGACCAGCGGCACATGGAAGGTGACGAAATCGGAATGTGCCAGCAGATCATCGACGCTGCGCGCCTTTTCCACCGCCGAGGATAGCTGCCAGGCACCTTCAACGGTGATGCCCGGATCATAACCGATGACCTTCATACCCATACTCAGACCTGCATTCGCCACCAGCGCGCCAATGGCACCGAGGCCGACGACCCCGAGGGTCTTGCCCGGTAACTCGAAGCCGGCAAAATTTTTCTTGCCGGCCTCGGCCTGTTTATGGATGGCCGCGTCATCCCCTTCGAGGTGACGGGCAAAATCCCAGCCCTGGCAGATGTTACGACAGGCCAGCAACATGCCGGCGATCACCAGTTCCTTGACGGCATTGGCATTGGCACCCGGGGCGTTAAACACCGGGATGCCGCGTGTACTCATCTCCTCAACCGGAATATTGTTCACCCCGGCCCCGGCACGACCGACCGCCTTCAGTGAAGCCGGGATCTCCATGCCATGCATATTGAACGAGCGTAGCAGGATTGCGTCCGGGTTTTGTAGTTCCGAGGCGATCTCGTATTTATCCCGGGGCAGACGTTCCAGCCCGGCAACGGAAATATTGTTCAGCGTTTGAATCTTGAATACAGCCATTATCGATCAGCTCCTGTTTAGTCCTTGAGTCCCGGTCTATCAGCCATTGCTGCGTTCGAATTCGGCCATATACTCGACCAGTGTATCGACGCCCGCCTCCGGCATGGCGTTATAGATACTGGCACGCATGCCGCCGACGGAACGATGGCCCTTCAGTGACACCATGCCCGCCGCCTTGGCACCTTCAAGGAATTTGCCATCCAGCTCGGCATCGGCAAGTGTGAACGGCACATTCATCCACGAACGGTAGCGTGGTTCAACCGGATTGGTATAAAAAGCCGAGGCATCGATCGCCGCATACAGCTTGTCAGACTTGCGCTTGTTGATCCCGGCCATCGCCTGCAGGCCGCCTTTACCCTTGAGCCAGTCGAACACCAGCCCGGCGATATACCAGCTATAGGTCGGCGGCGTGTTATACATCGAGTCATTATCGGCGTGGATCTGATAGTCGAACATGGCCGGCATGCCTTCCAGCGGCTGACCGATCAGGTCATCACGGACAATCACCAGTGTCAGACCGGCCGGACCGATATTCTTCTGCGCCCCGGCGTAGATGACGCCGAATTTCGATACATCCAGCGGCCGCGACAACACCGTCGACGACAAATCCGCCACCAGCGGCACATCACCGACGTCTGGAATACCGTCGAACTCGACACCACCGATGGTTTCATTCGGCGTGTAATGGACATAGGCGGCATCGGCACTGAGCTGCCAGTCAGCGACATCAGGCACCGTGGTAAAACCGCTGGCCTCCGAACTGGCGACCAGGTTAACGGAACAGAATCGCTTGCCTTCGGCGATGGCCTTTTTCGACCACATGCCGGTATTGAAATAATCCGCGCCCGTTTTACCCCGCAGCAGATTGACCGGCACCATGGCAAATTGCGAACTGGCCCCGCCCTGCAGGAATAACACCTTGTAATTGGCCGGTATCGCCAGCAGTTCGCGCACATCGGCCTCGGCCTGCGCGGCAATCGACATAAACTCCTTGCCGCGATGACTCATCTCCATCACCGACATGCCACTGCCGTTCCAGTCGAGCATCTCCTCGGTAGCGCGGCGTATCACATCCTCCGGCAGAATCGCCGGCCCAGCACTGAAATTATAAACACGTGACATTGTCGTTCACCTTATCATTGTTTGTTAATAATCAAATTCTGTCGTCAATCGTCCAGTCCAGACTCTAAATTAGAAGTGCTGAGTCTTGAGTGCTGAGTGCTGAGTTAAAATCCTCAAGCCAAAACACTCAGTCCTCGGCACTCGGCACTCGGCACTTTGTCCTATTCTTCTTCCAGACTCTCAAACCGGTCCAGGCCCACTACCTTTTCACCATTATCCAGACGGATCAAGGTCACGCCCTGGGTGTTACGTCCCTGCACCGACACCTCGCTGACGTGCGTGCGCACCAGGGTACCGCCATCGGAAATCAGCATGATTTCGTCATCATCCCTGACCAGTCGGGCGCCGACGACGGCGCCGTTACGTTCCGAGGTCTGTATGGCGATGACACCCTGGCCACCGCGGCCATGTACCGGGTAGTCCTCGATCGGTGTGCGCTTACCATAACCCTTTTCAGTCGCCGTCAACACATAGCCGCCGCTCCTGACGATAATCAGCGAGATCAGGTCATGGGCGCTGTCGAGCCGGATGCCGCGCACCCCGCGTGCAACCCGTCCCATCGGGCGCACCGTCGTTTCATTGAAGCGTACCGCCTTGCCGCTGCTGCTGGTCAACAGGACATCCTGATGGCCGTCGGTGATAGCCACGCCGATCAGGCTGTCATCTGCGGTCAGATCGATGGCGATGATACCGCTGGAACGCGGGCGGGAAAAATCGATCAGCGGTGTCTTCTTGACGATGCCCCGCCGTGTGGCCATGAAGACAAACTCTTCAGGGGCATAGTCACGCACCGGCAATACCGCGGTGATGCGTTCATCATCATCCAGCGGCAACAGGTTGACGATCGGCTTGCCGCGGGAATTACGGCTGGCCTGCGGCAGCTCATAGACCTTTTTCCAGTAAACCTTACCCCGGCTGGAAAAACACAGGATCGTATCATGGGTGTTGGCAATGAACAGTTGATCGATGAAATCCTCATCCTTCATCGTCGTCGCCGATTTGCCGCGGCCACCGCGGCGCTGGGCCTGGTAGGTACTCAGTGACTGGGCCTTGGCATAACCGCCATGCGACAGGGTCACGACTACATCTTCCTCGTTAATCAGGTCCTCCAGCGTCAGGTCCTGTTGTGTAGACAGGATCTCGGTGCGCCGCTCATCAGCGAATTCATCACGGCTGGCGATCAATTCGGCGTGGATCACTTCCATCAGCCGTTCATGGCTGGACAATATATAGAGTAATTCCTCAATGTCCTTTAATATATTTTTGTATTCATTGATAATTTTTTCCTGTTCCAGGCCTGTCAAGCGGTGCAGGCGCAAGTCCAGGATAGCCTGGGCCTGGGCCTCGGAGAGGCGATAACCGTCATCGCTCAGACCCATCCCCTCGGCCAGCCACTCCGGCCGGGTGGCATCCAGATCAACGCCCTCGAGCATACTGGTAACAGAACCGGGCACCCACACCTTCGCCATCAGCGTGGCCTTGGCCTCAAGCGGACTGGTGGCCGCCTTGATCAGGGCTATGATGGCGTCGATGTTGACCAGCGCCACCGCCAACCCCTCGAGGATATGGGCCCGGTCACGGGCCTTGAACAGATCATACAGGGTACGCCGGGTGACGACCTCGCGCCGGTGCAGCAGGAAGGCCTCAAGGATCTGTTTCAGATTCAGCAGCTTAGGCTGACCATCGATCAGCGCCACCATATTGATACCGAAGACATTCTGCAGCTGGGTGTGCTGGTAAAGATTATTCAGCACCACCTCGGCGACCTCGCCGCGACGCAGACCGATGACGACCCGCAGACCTTCCTTGTCCGATTCATCGCGCAGCTCATTGATGCCCTCGATACGCTTGTCCTTTACCAGGGCGGCGATCTTTTCGATCAGGTGTGCCTTGTTTACCTGGTACGGGATCTCGGTGACGATGATCTGCTGGCGTCCGTTTTTTTCATCGGTCTCGATCTCGGTGCGGGCTCGGATATAGACGCGACCGCGGCCGGTTCGATAGGCCTCGTGGATACCGCTGACACCGTTGATGATCGCCGCGGTCGGAAAATCCGGTCCCGGAATATGTTCCATCAGGCCGGCCACGTCGATATCCGGGTTTTCAATCAGCGCCAGGCAGCCGTTGATGACCTCGACGATATTATGCGGCGGTATATTGGTCGCCAGGCCGACGGCGATACCGGCCGAACCGTTGATCAGCAGATTCGGTATCCGCGCCGGGAAGACCACCGGCTCTTCTTCGCTTTCATCATAATTGACAGCGAAATCGACCGTCTCCTTTTCCAGGTCGGCCAGCAATTCATGGGCGATACGGGACATCCGCACTTCGGTATAGCGCATCGCCGCAGCGGAATCGCCGTCGACCGAACCAAAATTACCCTGGCCATCGACCAGCATGTAGCGCAGCGAGAACGGCTGGGCCATGCGTACGATGGTATCGTAGACGGCGGTGTCACCATGGGGGTGGTATTTACCGATGACATCACCGACAACGCGGGCCGATTTTTTATAGGGCTTGTTCCAGTCATTATTCAGCCCGTGCATCGCATAGAGCACCCGGCGATGCACCGGTTTCAGTCCGTCGCGGACATCCGGCAGCGCACGTCCTACGATAACGCTCATGGCGTATTCCATGTAGGACTGCTTCATCTCCTCTTCGATATTCGTGGAAATGATTTCTTTTGCGATCTCGTTCATCTATTAGGTCAACCTTAACCAACCAGACTGCATCATCAGTCGAATACTACCCGCTACCGGCGTGATCCGGTTTCATGCTGTCACGTGTGGCACGGTAGCATATGCTTAAAAAAACAGGGTCAACGGCGTAAAACGCGGCCTTCGTTTTGTCTGGGAAACAGACCGTACTCAAACCCGGCGCGGCACAGTCACAAACCCTACAAGGCATGCACCCGGGCCCGCGATCACAGCCGAACACAAGCGCAGAATCTTAACACATCCGCGCCCTTATCGCACCTGATACCGACACCCGATAGCTGGATTATCCTGATGAAAAGCTTGAATTTTTAGACTTGACTATGAGCCGTTCATCAAGGCCGACATTTTTTTGCTGTCCGGCCGTTCAACCACGCCCTTTTCGGTGACAATGGCATCGACCAGGGCCGCCGGGGTGACGTCGAAAACCGGGTTCCAGGCGCTGGCGCCGGTCGCCGCAACGGTCTTGCCGGCACAACCCAGCAGTTCATGCCCGTCCCGTGATTCGATCGGTATATCTTCACCCCTGGCCGTGGCCATATCTATCGTCGAGGTCGGCGCCACGACCATGACGCGGGCGCCATAATGACGGGCTACTATGGCAGCGGTACAGGTACCAATCTTGTTGGCGACATCACCATTGGCGGCAATACGGTCGGAGCCGACGATCAACCATTTCACTTCACCCTGCTTCAGCAGATGGGCGCCCGCACCTTCAGCGACCAGGGTTACCGGGATGCTATCCTGTAGTAATTCCCACGCCGTCAGCCTGGACCCCTGCAGCCAGGGCCGCGTTTCATCGGCATAGACACGTGACAGCTTGCCGGCGGACCAGGCTGCGCGGATGACACCCAGGGCCGTACCATAACCACCGGTCGCCAGGGCGCCGGCATTGCAATGGGTCAGGACCGCACAGCGATCCTCATCGATCAGCGCCGACCCAAGCTCGCCCATGCGCCGGTTGGCGGCGATATCATCGTCATGGATCGCCTGGGCCGCCTGCAGCAATGTCGGTACCGGATCCCCATCGCCTTTGAGACTGTCAATCAGCGTACGCATCCGTTCCACGGCCCAGAACAGGTTGATGGCCGTCGGCCGGGATTGCGCCAGCAGCTCCAGATCCGCCTTGATCGTCCAGCGCCAGTCCGGGCCGCTGCGGTGGAAACGATCCCTGGCCGCCAGTACCACGCCATAGGCCGCGGTGATACCTATTGCAGGCGCCCCGCGCACCACCATATCGGTGATCGCCTGGGCCACACCCTTTACATCATGATAATTATTGTATTTGATCTGTTGCGGCAACTGGCGCTGGTCCAGCAGATGAAGCGTGCCATTCAACCAGTTGACCGCACGTACCGTATCAAATTGTTCCGTCATTAACCTGCCCCTTTACACATGAATCCACAGCCGACGATTATCGACGCACTCTAAAGCCCGTTTGCACCCGTGCCGATAGTCCATTTACTATGAACATTCTCGCCCCATTGACACTGCTGGCCGCCCTGATCTCGACGATCCTGTTTTTTTCACCGGCCACTGCGCACGCCGTCAGCACTGACACATCCGCAACAGACATATTGCCGCTGCTGACCACTAACGTACAGCAGGCCGATCAGTTGCCGGTCGTGGAGACCCCGCTGCAGCGGCCCGAAGGCCAGGTCGTCAATGATAATCCGGCCTTTCCTATGCAAACGAAACGGAGTTGACCCGGATGAGCCGGTCAGTTGCTGCCGGTGAACTCGAATTTATAACGCTGGCGCACATCTGCTTTAGTCAAACGGCAGCACATTCAACACCCAGGCAACCGAAATCCTCACCGTTGCAGCCTAATTTGTTTCTGCTAATGATACCACGGTCAAGCGCATCATTATCCATGGACATACCGATGACATCGCCGATCAGAACTATAACTACCGCCTGTCCGATCGCCACGCCTATGCGGTCTGGGACTACCTGGCGGGAAAAGGCATACCCACGGAATTGATGGTCGTCACCGGCATGGGCGAGAGACGGCCCATCGATGAAAACTGGACCCGCGAAGGCCGTCAGCGCAATCGCCACATCGAGATCGAGATTATCCTGATAAAATAGTGCTGAGTGATGAGTGCCGAGTGCTGAGTGATGAGGGTAGGAGCGGCTCCGCCGCGATGGGTTCGTCGCAACCCTGAGCAATCGCGGCGGAGCCGCTCCTACATTTTTACCCGGTTCCCACGCGACCAGAAACCCGAAGGGTTCAGAAAGCCCATCATGATCCTCCGCAGGAGGTTCTATGTCTCCGGCGCGGGAACCCATACGGTAACTTAACGGGAGGCATAAAATATTCACATAGCCTTGATCTCTCAGTCGCAGCATTCTGAATACACTGGTCGCACTGGTCGGGGATGGTATGCGTTCCCACGCAGAACGTGGGAACGAGAAAAAAACAGGACTGAGTGCTGAGGACTTAGGACTGAGTAAAACCCTTAAATTTGTAGGAGCGGCTACGCCGCGATGGGTTCGTCGCAACCCTGAGCAATCGCGGCGGAGCCGCTCCTACACTCATCACCCATAACTCATCACCCATAACTCATTACTCAGCACTCAGCACTCAGTCCTGTTTTTCGCTATACTGCCCTTTTCGAGCCCGGCAGCGCTGAACCCATGCAATCGATAGACACCCTGCTCCATGCCCGCTGGATCATCCCGGTCGAACCGGATGATCGGGTACTGGAAAATCACAGCCTGGCGATCCACCAGGGTCGTATCGTTGCCATCGTACCCAGGCAACAGGCCGAACAGGATTACGCCGCCCAGCATACGCGGCAGCTACAACAACATGTGTTGTTGCCCGGCCTGATCAATACCCATACCCACGCGGCGATGACGCTGTTTCGCGGTCTCGCCGATGACCTGCCGCTGATGGAATGGCTGCATGAGCATATCTGGCCGGCCGAGACCCGCTGGGTCAACAGTGAATTCGTTCATGACGGTACGCAACTGGCGCTGGCCGAGATGTTGCGCGGCGGCACCACCTGTTTCAATGACATGTATTTTTTCCCCGACGAGGTCGCACGGGTCGCCAGTCAGGCCGGTATGCGGGCAATGATCGGCCTGATCGTCATCGATTTTCCGACCGCCTGGGCCAACGATGCCGATGAATACCTGAGCAAGGGTCTGCAACTGCACGACCGCTACCGCAATGACCCGTTGATTCGTACCGCCTTCGCCCCGCATGCCCCGTACACGGTGTCGGACCAGCCGCTGCAGCGCATCCAGACCCTGGCCGAGGAACTGGATATACCGATTCACATGCACATCCATGAAACCGCTGACGAGGTCGACCGTTCTATCGAACAGCACCGCTCCCGCCCGCTGCAGCGACTGGAACAGCTCGGGCTGCTGTCCCCGCGCCTGCTGGCCGTGCACATGACCCAACTCGAAGACTATGAGATCACCCGTCTGGCCGACGCCGGCGTCCATGTATTGCACTGCCCGGAATCCAATCTGAAACTGGCCAGCGGTTTCTGTCCCGTCCACCGCCTGCATCAGGCCGGCGTCAATATCGCCCTGGGTACCGATGGCGCGGCCAGCAATAATGACCTGGATATGTTTGGCGAGATGCGCATGGCGGCGTTGCTGGCCAAGGCCGTCGCCGGCGATGCCTGCGCGATACCCGCCGCCACTGCCTTACGCATGGCGACGATCAACGGCGCCCGGGCCCTGGGGATTGATGATGAAACCGGCTCGTTGATACCCGGCAAGGCCGCCGACGTCATTGCCGTGCAGCTCGACGACATCGAGGCCGAGCCGCTGTATCACCCGCTCTCGCACCTGGTCTATGCCTGTAACCACGACAAGGTCAGTGATGTCTGGATCAGTGGCCGCCATTTACTCAGCGACCGCCGCCTGACAACACTGGATGAGGCTGTGATCCGGCAACGGACCCGGGTGTGGCAGGAAAAGATAGGACAGAGTGATTCAGGCGTAAAGGGTGATGTGTAATGAGTGATGAAATATAATATTCATAACCCATTACTCATGACTCATTACTAGACAATGACTACCCAGACCCCCAACATCGACCCCCAGGAAGTGGCCAAGTTTGATGCGCTGGCATCGCGCTGGTGGGACACCGGCAGTGAATTCAGGCCCCTGCACGAGATCAACCCGCTGCGTCTCGATTATATCGACGCCCACTGTGGCGGCCTCGATCAGCAGCAGGTGCTTGATGTCGGCTGCGGCGGCGGTATCCTGGCTGAATCGATGGCACTGCGCGGTGCTATCGTCACCGGCATCGATATGGCTGCGGCGCCACTGGAAGTGGCCCGCCTGCACCTGCACGAATCCGGCGCCCGGGTTGATTACCGGCAGATGGCGGCCGAGGAACTGGCCGGTCAGCAAGCGGGACACTGGGATGTCGTTACCTGTATGGAACTGCTCGAACATGTGCCGGATCCGGCGCAGTTGATCCAGTCCTGTGCCGAACTGGTCAGGCCCGGGGGACACGTCTTTCTATCGACGATCAACAGAAACCCGATAGCCTATCTCCAGGCCATCGTCGGCGCCGAATACCTGTTGCGGATGCTGCCCAGGGGCACCCACGATTATGCCCGCTTCATACGTCCGGCCGAGATTGGCCACTGGCTGCGTCAGGCGGGACTGGAACTGCAGGACATGACCGGTCTCAGCTATAACCCGCTGAGCCGTCGTTATCGTCTGGGCCGGAATATCGATGTCAATTACATGCTCCATGCCCGGCGTCCGCAATGAGGCCGATATGAGCAGTCGTTACAAAAACCTGCTGGATACCATCCTGTTCGATCTCGACGGCACCCTCGCCGATACCGCCCCGGACCTGGCGCAGACACTGAACCTGCTGCTCGAGGAACAGGGCCGGCCGTCTTTACCGTTTGCCACCATCCGTCCGCATGTCTCCAATGGCGCCACGGCGCTGGTGACCCTGGGTTTCGGCCTGACCAGCGAGGATCCTGACTTCGATGCGCTGCGCCGGCGTTTCCTCGACATCTACGCCGACCACCTGTGCCGGCATACCACGCTGTTTCCGGGCATGGATGAACTGCTGCAGCAGATCGAGCGGCAATCGATGCGCTGGGGGGTGGTGACCAATAAACCGGCCCGCTTTACCGAACCTTTACTCGAGGCGCTGGGTCTCGGCCAGCGTGCCGCCTGCATCATCAGCGGCGACAGCACCGTCCAGCGCAAACCACACCCGGAGCCGATGCTGCTGGCGTGTCGGCAGTTAGGCGTTGTACCTGGTAATTGTCTCTATGTCGGCGATGCCCGGCGCGATATCGATGCCGGCCGTAACGCCGGTATGCAAACCCTGGTCGCCGGTTTCGGCTATATCGGCGAACACGATCCGCCGGACGACTGGCAGGCCCACGGCATCGTCGCTTCGCCAATGTCGATCCTGGAGTGGCTGCAACAATACAACCAGCGCCTGACCGCCGCCTCATGAACATGACCCAGATCATCCTGACCCTGGTGGCCGTAGCCGTAGCCCTGCTTATCGGTGCACTGCTGGCCCACCTGCGCGCCCAGCGGCATATCGCCAAGCTGCAACGGGAAAACGCCAGCCTGCTGACGACACTGGAACTGGAACGCAAGACCGCCGCTGATCGGATCGCCCAGGCTGAACAGGAACGCGACAGCCTTGATGAAAAGATGGGGGAAAAGCTCGGCGTCACCTTTTCCGATCTGTCCAGCAAGCTGCTGAAGAACAACAGTGAACAGTTTCTGAAACTGGCGCAGGAGAAGCTGACCCAGTTCAGCATCGAGGCCCAGAATGATCTGGGTAAAAAGGAACAGGCCATCGAACACCTGCTCAAACCGATGCGCGAGACACTGGAAAAGACCGAGAAGCAATTACACGCGCTGGAACGTGATCGCAAGGAGGCCTACGGCTCGATCAGCAAACACCTCGAATCGATGAACGAGGCCCAGCGACTGCTCCAGGACGAAACCCGTAACCTGAGCCAGGCACTGCGCCGCCCCGAGGTCCGCGGTCAATGGGGCGAGTTGACGTTAAAACGCCTGGTCGAACTGGCCGGCATGGTCCAGCACTGCGATTTTTTCGAACAACAACACACGACGACCGAAAGCGGCGCCATCCGTCCCGACATGATTGTGCGCATGCCCGGCAATCGCGAGATCGTCGTCGACGTCAAGACACCGCTGGATGCCTACCTCAGCGCCGTCGAGGCCCGCAACGACAGGGAACGCGAGCAGTTCCTCGAACACCATGCGCGCAAGGTGCGGGAGCGGGTACGGGAATTATCCAGCAAGGCCTACTGGAGCCAGTTTGCCAGCAGCCCCGACTTCGTGGTGTTGTTTATCCCCGGCGACCAGTTTCTCAGCGCCGCCCTGGACAAGAGTCCCGACCTGCTGGAATACGCGTTGCAGCAAAAGGTCATACTGGCGACACCGTCGAGCCTGATTGCGCTGCTGCGCGCCGTCGCCTACGGCTGGAACCAGCAGTCGGTGGCCGAAAACGCCGAACAGATCCGCGCCCTCGGTGTCGACCTGCTGAAACGCCTGAATACCTTTACCAGCCATCTGGCCCGGGTCGGCAAGCACCTGAACAGCAGCGTCAATAACTACAACAGTGCCGTCGGTTCGTTTGAACGCCAGGTCCTCAGTGGCGCACGCAAATTCACCGAGATGGGTATCAGTGCTCCGAACAAGGCCACCGAGACCCTGGAACCCATCGAAAAAACCGTACGCTCAGTGGACGAGCCGGAAACGACATCAAACGCCTGAGCGGCATGAACCCGGCCGGCCTGTCCACGACATCAGCAAGCCCGGAGCGTATCGACCAGGCCTATCACCACTGTCTGGCGCTGGCACGCTCGCACTATGAAAACTTTCCGGTCGCTTCACTGCTGGTACCGAAAACATTGCGCGCCCCGATCGCTGCCATCTATGCCTTTGCCCGCAGTGCCGATGACCTTGCCGATGAAGGGGATGTCGAGGCCAGTGTCCGTCTGGCCCGGCTACAGGATTACCGCGACCGGCTGCAGGCACTGGCCCGCAGTGACGCCGTTGATGATCCTGTTTTCATCGCCGTCGCCGACAGTGTCCGGCGTTATATGCTGCCGTTATCGTTGTTTGATGACCTGCTGACCGCCTTCATCCAGGATGTCAGCACCACGCGCTACGCCACCACCACCGAGGTGCTGGACTATTGCCGTTACTCGGCCAATCCGGTCGGGCGTTTACTGTTACACCTCAATGGCGTCGCCAATGAACCCAACCAGCGCGATGCCGATGCCATCTGTACTGCGCTGCAACTGATCAACTTTCTCCAGGACCTGGAACAGGATTATGTCGAAAACAACCGTATCTATATCCCGCAACAGGCGATGCAGCGGCATGGCGTCGATGAAAGCTGGTTTGCCCGGCGCCGCTGCGACGCGGCGATGCGCGCACTGATCGATGAGCAGATTGACCAGGCGCGAACATTACTTTTGCTTGGAGCACCACTGGCCTGGCGGCTGTCGGGACGATTTGGTCTCGAAATCCGCCTGACGGTCGCCGGCGGATTGCGTATACTGCAACGACTGGCGCAGGCACGTGAAGACGTCTTCTCCCGTCCGCGCCTGCAACTAGCGGACAAACTGTGGATGATCAAACGGGCATTGATGCGCCAGCCATTGCCTCAAGGCCGTAACTAACTTAGGGGATAGACAAAGCCGCGAATCAAGCGCGTGCTATGCCGGGACGACCATGACACCCGAACAATATTGCCAGGATAAGGCCGCTAAAAGCGGTTCCAGCTTTTATTACAGTTTTCTGTTCCTGCCAGCGGAACAACGCGCGGCCATTACGGCGTTGTATGCCTTCTGTCGCGAGGTTGATGACGTTGTTGATGAAAGCAGCGATGAACAGGTTGCCCGCGTCAAGTTGAACTGGTGGCGTGATGAGATCGGCCGCCTGTTCGCCGGCCAGGCCCAGCATCCGGTAACCCGGGCACTGGGCGGCGCCATTCAGGCGTATAACCTGCCCGAGGAGCACTTCCAGGAAATCATAGACGGCATGGAGATGGACCTCGACTACGACAGTTATCCCAGCTTCAGGGAACTGAGTTTATATTGTCATCGCGTGGCCAGTATCGTCGGTATCATGGCCGCCGAGATCTTCGGCTTCGAAGACCGGGCGACGCTGAAGTATGCCCATAACCTTGGCATGGCCTTTCAATTGACCAATATCCTGCGTGACGTCCATGAAGATCTGCAACGCGGCCGTTTATATATCCCGCTGGATGAACTGGAACAGCACGGCGTCACCAGCGATGATCTGGTGAGCGGCAACTATACCCCCGGTGTCAAGGCACTGCTGGCCGCCCAGGCTAAACGCGCCCGCCACTATTACCAACTGGCCTTCGACGGCCTGCCCGAACAGGACCGCTATTCGCAGCGCAGCGGCCTGATCATGGCGGCGATCTATCTGGCCACGCTGGACGAAATCGAAGGGGATGGCTACCAGGTACTGACCCAGCGTATCTCACTGACACCGCTGCGTAAATTGTGGCTGGCGTGGAAAACGGCGCGGCAGGAAAAGAAACGCTTTCGCAGCCAGGCCCGCGCCGCCTGACCATGCACACAGTGATCATTGGCGCCGGTTGGGCCGGACTGGCGGCGGCCGTGGAATTGAGCCGGGGTGGACAATCGCGGGTGACGCTGGTGGAAGCGGCCCGTCAGGCCGGTGGCCGTGCCCGCAGCGTCAGTTTCGGCGACAGCCAGGTCGATAACGGCCAGCACCTGCTGATCGGCGCCTATCACCAGACCCTGCAGCTGCTGGAATCCATCGGTATCGACGAAGCGGCGGTATTCACCCGCCGACCGCTGCAGTTGCTGGTACGTAACGCCACTACAGCGACGACGCATCACACGGCCGTGCACATGCGTACCGCGCGCCTGCCGGCCCCGCTGCATATGCTGTGGGCGCTGGCGGGCGCCGGTGGACTGAGCTGGTCCGAACGCTGGCGGGCCCTGCGTCTGTGCGCCGCGCTGCCCGGATTTAAACCGGGCGCCAACGCTGACGACGATATCAGCGTCTCTGATCTATTACGGCATTATCGTCAGCCCCCACGCCTGATCACTGAAGTGTGGGAACCGCTGTGCCTGGCGACCATGAATACGCCGGTACAGTCGGCCTCGGCGGCGGTCTTTGTCCGCGTACTGATCGATGCCTTCATCCACCATCGCCGCGACAGTGACCTGTTGATACCGCGCCATGATCTGGGCGCGGTAATCCCGGCCCCGGCGATCAACACCCTGCGGAAACTCGGTGGCGAGGTCATTCTCGGTTGCAAGGTCAAAGCCCTGGATATCGACGGCAGGCACATCGGGGCCGCGGTACTCGGCGATGATTCACGCATCGAGGCCGATCAGTTCATCATCGCCACCCCGCCGCAGGCCAGCCAGCGGTTATTCGACGCCCAGCCGCTATTTGCGGACACACGGCAACAGTTGTCACAATTCGACAGCGCACCGATCTGTACCGTTTACCTGCAGTATCCTGTCACTGTTTCAGCGGAACTACCGATGGTCGGTCTGACCGGCAGCGTCGGCCAATGGCTGTTCGACCGCCGCGAATGCGGGCAGCCTGGATTGATGGCGGTCGTCATCAGCGGCCGGGGTGCCCATGAGCAACTGAACAACGAGGCCCTGGGTCAACAGATTATCAGCGAACTCGCACTCTTCTACCCGCACTGGCCGGCACCGTTGCGAACCTTCGTCATCCGTGAGAAACGCGCGACCTTTGTCTGTCACCGGGGCATCAACGCCCAGCGCCCCGGCCACCGGACTGCCGCCGACAACGGCTGGCTGGCCGGAGACTATACCGACACCGGCTACCCGGCCACCCTCGAAGGCGCGGTCCGTAGCGGATATCGTTGTGCGGAATTGGTTAAAACAGTGCTGAGTGCTGAGTGCTGAGGGATCAACCCTCGTTCCCACGCTCCGCGTGGGAATGCGTATTCTGATAAATGCTTACTACTCCCTCAGGTCTGGTATGGATTCCCACGCGGAGCGTGGGAACCAGAAAAACCCATTACTCGTCACCTTTTCTGGTTCCCACGTACACACAGGGCATTCATACCCAAGGGGCATAAATCCTCGAAGGGGATAAACTCCGCGTGGGAACCAGAAATTGTAGGAGCGGCTCCGCCGCGATAAGCCAGTCACACCCGAACCCATCGCGGCGAAGCCGCTCCTACTTAGTCCTAAGTCCTCAGCCCTAAGTCCTCAGCCCTAAGACCTCAAGTTCATCATCTCCTCGATCGTGCTATGCCCGTCCCGCACCAGTGTCCAGGCCTGTTGCAGCATCGGTTTCATCCCCCGGGCTAATGCATGCTGGCGTAATAACGGTAGTGGCGCATGGCGATTGATCAACAGGGCCATCGCCTCGTCAACGCCCATCAACTCGGCAATGACCCGCCTGCCATTATAACCACTGTGGTGGCATTGCCGGCAGCCCCGGCCTTTGACGAAGGTCATCGATCCCCCCTGTTTCAGGCCCAGACGTTGCAGGACCGCGGTATCGATCGTTTCCTCGACCCGGCAATGGCGGCAATTGACGCGGATCAGCCCCTGGGCCATCACCGCCAGCAACGTCGAACCCAGCAGATAGGGTTCGACACCCATATTCAGCAAACGCATCACCGTCGCCGGCGCATCCCGGGTATGCAGCGTGCTCAATACCAAATGGCCGGTCATCGCCGCCCGCACCGCCAGTTCGGCGGTCGACTGGTCACGAATCTCGCCGACCATGATGACATCCGGATCATGGCGTAAAAAATGACGCAGGACATTGGAGAACAGCATCCCCTTGCGTTCGTTGACCTGGACCTGTTCAACCCCTTCGACCTGATATTCAACCGGATCCTCGACACTGAGGATATGACGACCATCACGGCGTATCCGATCCAGCAGCGCATACAGCGTCGTCGACTTGCCGGCACCGGTCGGACCGACGACCAGGATCAGTCCACTGCGCTGGCTTGCCAGTACCTGCAGTGCCTGAAGCTGATCCTCGGGCAGACCCAGGTCGGCCAGCTGTTTCACCCCGGTCAGGGGATCGAGCAGGCGGATGACGACACTTTCCCCGTGGATCGTCGGGATCACCGACAGGCGCAGATCGGTCTGGTGTTGTCCCCGCTGAAACCGGGCATGACCGTCCTGCGGCAAGCGACGTTCGGCTATATTGAGCCGGGCGAGGATCTTGGCCCGACTGACCAGCGGCGCCAGCAAGGGCTTGGCCAGTGTGCGCATCCGTTGCATGCGGCCATCGAGCCGGAAATAGACCTCGATGACCTGCTCGGTGGGACGAATATGGATATCCGAGGTACGGCGCTCCAGCCCCTGAAGGATCAGCGTGTTAAGCAAACGGACAATCGGTCGTTTATTGGCCTGCTGTTCCAGCGATTGCAGATCCGTGGCCCCTGGCACCTGCGCGCGCTGGAGGCCGCTGTCCTGCAAGGCCTCGTCTTCATCGCATTGACTGAAATAGCGTCCCAGGGTGGCGGAAACATCCTCGCTCGAGGCCATCAGCCACTCAAGCTGCAGGCCGGTATGGAAGCGCAGCAACTCCATGCCCTCGTTGTCCCACGGTGTTTCGCTGGCAACCAGTAGTCGTTGCCCGACCAGGGCCACCGGAACCAGTTGGTATTGCAGCACCAGGTGGGCGGGCACCCGCGATACGACCTCAACGGGTATCTGATACTGCTCGAGGCGTACACAGGGAATACCGAATTTCCGCGCCAGCAAGGTATTGACATGTTGACGACTGACCAGGCGTTGCTGGATCAGCAGTTCACCCAGGCGCTGATGGGATGAACGCTGCTGTTGCTGTTGGTTCTGGATAACTAGCGCCTGTTCAAGCTGACCCCGGTTGATCAGCGATTCGGCGAGCAGTATCTGGCCCAGGGGGCGTTCGGCGTCAGCAGGGCTGGTCTGTGGCTGAGTGAAACCGGCTGACAGGCGGGTCAGTACCGCCCCCACTCCGGGG
>Ga0210101_1000103_pt1 | contig 29373 bp, 28 predicted proteins | sample Muzzi_PWC_D1_FD_185534 | JGI IMG/M metagenome (GOLD analysis project Ga0210101, IMG submission 185534) | Wetland microbial communities from San Francisco Bay, California, USA, that impact long-term carbon sequestration - Muzzi_PWC_D1 (SPAdes) | ecosystem: Environmental > Aquatic > Marine >... | reverse complement strand
CTTCTCGCCGCCGTACCTCATCGCAAGGCTGCGGCTCGCCCCCTCGATCGTGGCGGTGCAGAGCAGGTCGTAAAGCGGTGCGAGGCGGATCGCGCCGGGTCCATCGAGCAACAGCGAGTAGTTCTTCGCGTGGGCGTCGTTGTTGCCGATCAGGAAGTTGAAGAGGAGAGCGTCGAGGAAGGCGATGATGTCGCGGGCGGGAGCGTCGGAATGACGATGGATCAGCCGCGCGCAGTCGGCGACGTTCGGCCCGCCCTCGTTTTCGTACTTGACGGCAGGCACCACGCCGAGCGCCTGGCAGAAGTCCTCCTGGTGCAGCCGCCCGTCCGGCTCCGCAGACGGGTCGCGGTCGTAGCGATGGACGAGGAGATACTCGCGGCGCTCGGCGGAACGCGGTTCCGCCCGGGCAACGTCGAGATTCGCATGGGCGGCGAGGATCATGCAAAAAGCCTCGTTGGCAGCCGGATCGACCACGCCGGGGATCGGCGCCTTGACGATGTCGGTGCTCGGGGGGTTGCCTCGGCTGAGACCGATCCGCCTCCCGTCGAACAGAACCCCGACCTTGTCCTGAGCCCCGGCGAGTGAGATGCGGAAACCCTCTTCCTCGTCGACCGTCGCGAGCAGGGGCCGGTCGGGCAGGTCGCCGAGCAGTCGCCCCAATTCCTCCTCGCCGAGCCATCGCGGCGCGCGTTCCGCTCGCCCCGGCACCGGCCCACCGACGGGACCGACCGAGATCGCCCCGGCGCACTCGCCGCCGATCTCAGCGAGCAGCTGGAATGGATTGCGCGCCGAGACATGGAGGGTCCGGGAGATCGCTTTCAGGAAGTCGCCCTCCGGCAGGAGGCCCTCGAAGAAGGGTGCGCATCCGTCGTGCTCGTAGGTCCGTTCGCGCACCGGGAGGCTGAGCGAGATCGGGGCGCGACCCGCCTCCACCCAATCGCGGCTGTATGTGAAGCTCAGTTTCGCGAGGGACTTCCGCTCCAGGGTGCCGGCGCGATCGCCGTGCAGGTGGACATCGAGCGCGTCGCTCATCCTGCCCTCGCATCGAGCTTGAGCCCGAGGGCGGCAAGCACCCGGAGAACGCCGTCGAGCTGAGCCGTCGGCTTGCCGCGCTCGAGTTCGCTGACGAAGCGGAGCGTCGTGCGGGCCACGTCGGCGAGGTCGGTCTGGTTGAGGCCGAGCTCCTTGCGTCGCCTCCTGATCAGGTCACCAAGGGCCTCTGGGCTGTCGATCGCGATCGGCTCCATTTTCCCGTTCGGGTGAAAATAGCGAGCGGATCGGCCACGGGGAGTCCGATTACCCCGTCCGGGAAAATCCCTGCATTGCGGGGTGCTCGTCTTCGTAAATTCACCCGTTCGGGAAAAGGTATCTGCGCTGCGGGCGCGCGCTCGCGGTTACCGGCGATGGCCTGGGCGATCACCAGGAGCGGTCGATCAGGTCTGCAAGCTCCTCATGCGTCGGAGGTTCCGGCGTGAAGGCCAGCTCGGGGCGCTGGAGCATCGCCTCGAGGGCTTCGTCGAGCTTGCCGCGTTCGGCGCCGAGCTCGCCGAGGCCGGTCGGGTTGCCGCCGAGGGAGACGATGCGAGCCTCCAGGCCTCCCAGGTCGGTGGAGAGGGACTCGGCCAGGGATGAGAGCTGCTCTGGGGCTCGGGGGGCGAGGAAGGGCAGCGAACGGGGGAGGATCGCGGCGTTGGTCTCCGCATGGGGGGTGCCGCAGACGCGGACCAGGGTCTGGCAGATCACGTGGTGGACGCCGAACAGGGCAGAATCGATCGCGTAGGCGCAGAGCAGGGAGCCCTGGGCGAGGGCGGCGCGGTCGCGCCCGGCGCGGTCCTCGTCGAGGGAGGTCGCGATCAGCTCGGCGCCGCGCAGCGCGGTCATCCGCGAGACCGAGTTGGCGAGGGGCGTGCAGAGGGAGTCGGCCCCGTGCGCGAGGCTGTTCATCGCGCTGGCCCGCAGCGCCCGCTCCGCCAAGCCGGTCATCGCCTGCGGATCGGCGATCGCCAGCTCCGGGCGCACCATCGCGCGGACCCGCCCCTCGGCGCCGGCCGGCAGGCGGTGGATCACCGTCATCTCCGCCCCCGAGAGGGTGGTCGGGATCGCCGCGACGCGAGCGCCCGTCACCGAGGCAACCGCCTTCGCGGTGTCGATCGCCCGGCCGCCCCCGAGCGCGACGAGGCGCTCCGCGCCTACCCGGTCGAGCAGGCCGGCGGCGAGCTCCGGCACCGGGCCGCTGCCGACCGCGTGCACAGCATCGGCAGCCGCCTCGAGCTCGGGCGCGCCGAGCAGGGCGCGCGGCGTGGTCAGCAGCTCGAACCCGGCGAAGCCGTGCTCGTGGAGCAGCTGGGGCGCCTGCTCGACGCCCCCCTCGCGGAGGACGACGACCCGTCCGGCGTCCCTCCAGACGAAGTTCCCATTCACCCGGTTCGCGCGACCCGTGGGTTGACGACGGGGCGAAGCTGCGGCTCGACCTCGGCGCGCAGGTGCTCGAAGTCGGGCGGCAGGGAGAGCTTCTCGCCGAGGCGCTCGAGCGGCTCGTCGACCGTGAACCCCGGCCCGAGCGTGGCGATCTCGAAGAGGACGCCGCTCGGCTCGCGCAGATAGATCGAGCGGAAGTAGAAGCGATCGATCACCGGGGTCGGCCGGGCGCCGGCCGAGATCGCCCGCTCCCGCCACTGCTGGTGCTCGTCGATCGCCGATGCCCAGGCGACGTGGTGGACGCTGCCGGCGCCCTGCAGAGGCCGCTCCGCGGGCGGCTCGTCGTAGAGGTAGAGGCCGCCGCGCCGCTCGCCGCGCGCCTCCCAACCGTCCGCGGACGGCTCGAACTCGAGCGCCTCGAGCAGGCGGCGGCTCGCCTCGGGGGCGCCGCCGTAGGCCCGCACCGCGTGGAAGCCCTGCAAGGCCAGCTCCGCCGGCACCTCGGGGTGGTCGGCGATCAGCGGCTCGTCGTCGACCGCGGCAACCAGCAGCTCGTGCTCGAGCCCCTCCGGGTCGGAGAAGCGCAGGCTCTCCCCCGCACGCTGCGTGTCGAGGCTGCTGGCGCCGAGCCGCTTCGCCCAGAAGTCGAGCGAGTCGGTCGAGCCGACCCGCCAGACGATCCGGTGCACGTCCCCCGACCCGGCCCTCCCAGGCGGCACGCCCGGGAACTCGAAGAAGGTGAGGTCGGAGCCGGCGCTGCCCTGCTCGTCGGCGAAGAAGAGGTGGTAGACGGCCGGGTTGTCCTGGTTGACGGTTTTCTTCACCAGGCGAAGGCCCAGCACCCCCGCGTAGAAGTCGACGTTCTGCTGGGCATCGGCGGTGATCGCCGTGATGTGGTGGATTCCCTCCAACTTCATCGAGTCCACGTATAGCATCACCTGTGATGAGCCGCGCCCGGCGACGCACGGTCAGAGCCCTGGTGGTGCTCGGCTCGGTCCTGGCCTTCCTCAGCGTCTTCGCGATCTGGATCGAGCGCCAGGCGCTCGACACGAACGACTGGGTCGACACCAGCGGCCGGCTGATCCAGAACCAGGAGATCCGCTCGACCCTCGGCGACTACCTGGTCGAACAGCTCTACGACAACGTCGACGTCGAAAAGGAACTGGAAGGCATCCTGCCCGGGGAAACCAAGCAGCTGGCGGGGCCGGTGTCGGGCGGGCTGCGGCAGGTGGCCGGCGCCGGCGCCGAAAAACTGCTGGAAACCTCGACCGCGCAGACCCTCTGGCGGGACGCCAACCGGGCCGCGCACGAACAGCTCCTCGCGGTTCTGGAAGACAAGAAAGAAGCCGTCTCGACCGCAGAAGGCAAGGTGACGCTCAACCTGGGGGGCCTGGTCACCAACCTCGCAGAGCAGGTTGGGATCGGCGTGCAGCTCGCGGAAAAGCTGCCGCCCGACGCCGGGCAGGTGACGATCCTCCGCTCCGACCAGCTGAAGACCGCCCAGGACATCGTGGTCGCCATCAAGGGCCTCGCCCTGCTGCTCTCGCTGCTCACCTTCCTCAGCTTCGGGCTGGCGATCTACCTCTCGCGCGGCGGGCGCTGGGTGACGGTGCTGTTCTGCGGCGTCGGGCTGGTCGCGGCCGGCTTCGCGGTGATCGTCGCCCGCGAGGTCGCGGGCGGGATCGTGGTCGGGCAGCTGGTCAGCGAAGAGAGCGTCAAGCCCGCCGCCGAACAGGCCTGGTCGATATCGACCTCGCTGATGACCAGCATCGCGACCACCGTGATCGTGGTCGGGGTCCTGTTCGGGATCGCCGGCTGGCTCGGATCGCCCACCGGTTCGGCCCGTTCGAGCCGCAGGCTGATGTCGCCGGTGCTGCGCGACTATCCCGTCTACATCTACGCCGCGCTGGCGGTCATCGTCTGCATCTACTTCCTCTCCTCGCCGACCCAGAACCTGCGCTCCTTCCTGACCACCCTGGCGATCGCCGCCCTCGCCGCCTTCGGCATCCACGAGCTGCGCCGCCAGACCGAGGAGGAATTTCCCGAGGTGCAGATCGACGACCTCTTCGGCCGCACCAGGGAGCGCGTCGCCGGCGCCGTGAAAAGCGCCAACATCGGCGAGCGGGCCGCGAAACTGCGCCTGCCGGAGATGCGCAAGCCGGGCGGCGCCCCGCCCCCGGAGGCCGCCGGCGACGAGGAGGACAACCGCCTGCGCCGCCTCGAGCGCCTCGCCGAGCTGCACGACAAAGGCGCGCTCAGCGAGGAGGAGTTCGCAGCCGAGAAGGCTCGGGTGCTGGAGTGAAGCCCGCCCCCGGATTTGAACCGGGACAACCTTCCTTACAAGGGAAGCGCTCTGCCAGTTGAGCTAGGCGGGCGCGATGCCGACTGCAGATAGGATGACCGATGCGTCGGGCACGGGTGGAGTCTCGTTCGGGAACCTGCCGCTCGAGGGGAGCGATCGCGCTTGAAGGTCGCGGTGGTTGGCGGCACCGGGGTGCTGGGAGGGCTGGTGGCGGCCGAGCTGGCGGGGCGGGGCGACGAGGTGCGGGCGCTGAGCCGCTCGCCGGCTCCGTCGACGCTCCCGGCCGGGGTCTCGCACCGGCGCGCCGACCTCGTCACGGGGGAGGGGCTGGGCGAGGGGTTGGCGGGAGTCGAGGCGGTGATCGATGCCTCGAACGCGCTCAAGGAGGCGCGGGAGGTGCTGGTCGAGGGCACCGCCGGGCTGCTGCTCGCCGAGGCGGAGGCCGGCGTGGGACACCACGTGGCGGTGTCGATCGTCGGTTGCGACCGGGTGCCGACCGCCTACTACCGGGCCAAGGTCGCGCAGGAGGAGACGGTCGGGACGGGGCGGGTGCCCTGGAGCCTGCTGCGGGCGACGCAGTTCCACCCGCTGCTCGACTGGGCGTTCGGAAGAGCGGCGCGGTTTCGCCTCCTCCCCACCGGCGCCGCCCGCCTGCAGCCGATCGATCCCGCGGTGGTGGCGAACCGCCTCGCAGACGCCGCCCACGCCGATCCGGGTGGGCGCCTGCCGGCCGCGGCGGGCCCCGAGGTGCTGAGCCTGACCGAGCTGGCTGGGAGCTGGCGGCGCGCTCAGGGCCGCCATCTGCTGCCGGTGCGGATCCCGATGGTCGGCCGGCTCGCCCGCGCGGTCCGCGACGGCGGCCTGTGCGAGCCGCAGGCGGCGGTGCAGAGCCGGACGTACGCGGAGTGGCTCTACGCGCGCCGCGCTCCGGGGCCGGCCCGATGAGGTCGCCGGGCGGCGCCCGGGCGGCGCTGACGATCCTCTGCTTGGTCGCGGCCACGATCGGCCTCCTCGCCGCGCTGGCGCCGCACACCTTCTACGCGGACTTTCCCTTCTTCGCCCACTGGGTCGACCTGCTCCCCCCCTACAACGAGCACCTCGTCACCGACGTCGGTGGCCTCTACCTGGGCTTCGCCCTGCTCTTCGCCTGGGCGATCTGGACCCTGCAGCCCACCCTTGTTCGTGCCCTATCGGTCGCCTGGCTGCTCACCGCGATCATCCACCTCGCCTTCCACGCCACCCACCTCGAGGATTTCGGTGCGGTCGACGCGGTTGCCGAGCTGGCCTCCCTCGCCGTCCTGCTGGCGCCGCCGGCAGTCGCGATCTGGGCCGTCGCCGACCCGGCCGCCGGATCGGCGCGCTAGAGCTGGGCCTCGCGCGAATCGAGGTGGGTGGCCACCTTGCGCTTCACTCTCTGCAGGGCGTTGTCGACCGTCTTCGTGTCGCACTCGAGACGCTCCGCCGTCACCTCGTAGGAGTGGCCGTCGAGGTAGAGGGAGAGGACGCGGCTCTCGAGCTCCGAGAGGACGCCCGAGGCCCCCGCGAGACAGGCGACGAGGCTCTCCAGCTCCTCGGCAGCGATCACCTGGTTGACCGGGTCAGAGACCGCGGGGCCGGGGAGGATCTCCTCGAGGGCGGTGTCGGAGTCGCCCGCCGCGGCCGGCGTCTGGCTGAACGAGACGTACTGGTTGAGCGGCGTGTGCTTGTTGCGGGTCGCCGTCTTCACCGCGGTGATGATCTGGCGGGTTATGCAGAGCTCGGCGAAGCTGCGGAAGCTCGACTCGCGGTCGCTGCGGTAGTCGCGAATCGCCTTGTAGAGGCCGACCAGGCCTTCCTGGATCAGATCCTCGCTCTCCCCGCCGAGCAGGAAGTAGGAGGAGGCCTTGAGGCGGACGAAGCCGCGGTAGCGGCGGACGATCGCGTCGTAGGCATCGGTCCGCCCGTCCTTGGCGAGGGCGACCAGATAGTGATCATCAAGTTCAGGTTGAGGGTTAGTATGAGCGCGGATGGAGCCGTTGAGGCGCCCGGTAGGGAGCCGCAATTCCTGCGTAGGCGTCGATAGAGCCACAGATCCTTCTCCTTTGGAACGAAGGGTCGTGGCGCCGCTTACCTCCCCTGAGGCGCCCTTCTGACTGGGTTCTCTCAGACTCAAGCTGAGGTTCACCCTTTATGGCGCGCTAGTCTTACCGCCGGGCGGAGTTCTGTCAACCCCGAACTGAGGTTCGTGCAACCGCCGTTGCAGCTGCTATGCGTGTCCCCAGCGCCGGCGGACCGCCTCGAAGAGCAGCGCGGTCGCCGCGGCGGAGACGTTCAGCGACTCGATCTCGCCGCGCCGCGGCAGCGCGACCAGCCCATCGCAGACCGAGGCGACCCGCGGCCGGATGCCCTTGCCCTCGCCGCCGAGAACGAGGACGGTCGGGCCGCTCAGGTCGACGTCCCAGGGCGCCTGGGTCGCCGCGGCATCGGCGCCCCAGATCCAGAAGCCGGCCGCCTTGGCCTCGCCCAGCCAGTCGGCGAGGTTGCGGACTCTGCCCACGTCGAGGTGCTCGACGGCCCCCGCCGAGGCCTTGCAGGCCACCGCGGTGACGGCGGCGGAGCGCCGCTCGGGGATGACGACGCCGGCCGCGCCGGCGAACTCGGCGGAGCGGCAGACGGCGCCGAGGTTGCGCGGGTCCTGGAGCTGGTCGAGCGCGACGATCAGCGCGTCCTCCCTGCTCAGCAGCGCACCGGGATCGGCGTACGGGTAGGGGTCGACCTCGGCGACGACCCCCTGGTGGTCGGGCGACCCGCAGAGCCGCTCGAGCTCGCCGCTCGGGGTGTCGGGCGACCTCCAAACCCGAATCACCTGTCGCCTCCCCCGCTCCGCCTCCTCGACCGGGCGGCGACCGTAGATGATCTGACCGGCCACGATCAGGCCTTGGGAACCAGCCTGGCTCCGTCGGGCGAGTCCCTGACCTCCCAGCCCAGATCGGCCAGCCGCCGACGGATCTCGTCGGCGCGGGCGAAGTCCCTGGCGGCCCGCGCCTCCTCCCGCTCGGCCAGCAGCTCCTCGGCCGCGGCGTCCGCCCCCGCCTCGGCCTCGGCGAGCGAGCCGAGCCCGAGCAGCTGGAGCATCTCCCCGACCGCCTCTGGCGCACCGGGCACGTCCCCCCGGTTCGCTTCCCCCACCAACTCGAACACCTCGGCCATCGCCCGCGGCGTGTTGAAGTCGTCGGCGAGCGCATCGCAGAATGCAGCCAAGCGCTTCGCTGCCGGGGAGTCCGGGGGGCGCTCCCCACCTGCAGAGTGCTCCCGAAAGAAGTTCCGCAACCGCTCGCAGCGCGCCACGGCCTGCTCCATCTGCTCGACGCCGAAGGCCAGCGGCTGGCGGTAATGGCCGGAGACCAGGTAGTCGACCACCGCGTCCCGCCCGTAGCGATCGAGAGCCTCCGAGAGCTGAAAGATGTTCCCCTCCGACTTCGACATCTTCGCCGCGTCGGTCTCGATCATCCCGTTGTGCATCCACGCCCGCGCGAACGGCCGTCCCGCCGCCTCGGACTGGGCGATCTCGTTCTCGTGGTGCGGAAAGACCAGATCCGACCCCCCGCCGTGGATCGCGAACGACGGCCCCAGCTCCTCCTCCGCCATCACCGAGCACTCGATGTGCCAGGCCGGACGGCCGGGGCCCCAGGGCGAATCCCAGCGGGTGTCCTCGCCCTCCTTGTGCGCTTTCCAAAGCGCGAAGTCGAGGGGGTCCTCCTTGAGGAGCTCCGAGCCCGCCTCCTCCCCCTGGTCCATGTCCTGCGGCTCGCGGTTGGAGAGCTTGCCGTAGCCGTCGAAGCTCCGCACCCGGAAGTAGACGTCCCCCCCGGACTCATAGGCGTGCCCCGACTCCACCAGCTCGGCGATCAGGGCGACGATCCCGTCGATCGTCTCGGTGGCCAGCGGCTCCGCGTCGGGCCTCCCCAGCCCGAGCCGCTCGGTGTCCTCCAGATAGGCGGCGGTCATCCGCTCCGCGAACTCGGCCGAGGGCTCCCCCGCCTCCCGCGCCGCGTCGTAGATCTTGTCGTTCACGTCGGTGACGTTGATCACCAGCTTGACGCGATAGCCCTCCGACCTGAGAAAGCGGGCAAGCAGGGAGAAGACGACGAACGGCCTGGCGTTGCCGATGTGAATCCGGCTGTAGACGGTCGGCCCGCACGCATAGATGCCGACCTCCTCCCCCGAGGAGAGGGTGCGCAGCTCCCCGCTCAGCGTGTCTCGTATCCGAACCTCCCGCACGGGCACGGATGGTATGCGGCCTCTCCCGCGGGTGGCGCCGGGGCCAGGGACATGGTCCCGCGGACCTACGGCGTGATCCCTTAGAACGTCCGGTACCCGGCGCCGGAAGCGCCCGACGCTTCCCGCCGCGCCCAATCCGGCGCCGTCTCGTCGGCCGCCGCCAGCACCTCGCGCCGCGCCCGCTTGGCGCTCGCCTCGATCTCCTCCTCGGCGGCACCGCGCAGGCGCTTCTCGCGCTGCTCGGCCTGATCGCGAATCCGCGCCGACTCGGCCTGCAGCTGCTGCTCGGCGCGCGCCCTCGCCTGCTCCTCGGCCTCGCCTTCGACCCTCGCGACCAGCTTGCGCACCCGCTCCTCCGCCTCGCGGCGGACGTCCTCGGTCCCCTGCATCACGCGCTCCTCGATCTCCGCCTCGAGCCGCACCGCGATCTCGTGCGCCTCGGCGGCCTTCGCCTCGGCCTCGGCGGCGCGCTGCTCGGCCGCCGCAACCCGGCGGTCGGCCTCCTCCTGCGCCTTCGAGAGCACCTCGCGGGTGCGCTCGGATGCTTGCGATTCGACCCGCTTGACCGCGCTTTGGAGTGCCTGGTCGGACTCCGCCTTGCTGGCGGTCATCTGCGTGGCGAGCGCCTCGCGGTCGGCCTCGGCCCGCCTCTGGGCGCGCTCGAAGGCCTGCTCGGAGCGCCGCTTTCCCTCCTCGGCGCGCGCCGCGCGCAGCTCCGCCTCGCGCCGCTTGGCGCGTTCGGCCGCGATCCGCTCGCGCCCCTCCTCGCTCAGCCTGCGCAGCGTCGCGAGCGCCCGATCCTTGACCTCGGAGCGGCCCGCCTCGGCCCGCTCCGTCGCCTCCGCGGCGCGTTTCTCGGCGGCGGCAACCCGCGCCTCGCTCACCCGCACCCACTCGAGGGCCTGCTTGGCGACGCCGTGCAGCTCCTCGGTCGCCTCCCCGACCGCGCTCAGCTGGACTGCCCGTTCAGCCATCCGTGGCAACCTACTACCAGTTGCGGAGGCCCCGCCACCCGCAGCGCAGCTAAAAGTCCGCAATTAGCGGGAGTCCGACTGGGCCAACCTCTCCGCCTCCCGCGCGCTCAGCTCGCGCTTCAGGATCTTGCCGGTCGCGTTGCGCGGCAGCTCGTCGATGAACTCGACCTCCCGCGGCGCCTTGTATCTGGCGAGGTTGGCCTTGACGTGGGCCTGCAGCTCCTCGGCGGAGACCTCGGCGTCCGCGGAGGCGACCACGAACGCCTTCAGCCGCTGCCCGAACTCCTCGTCCTCGACGCCGATCACCGCCACCTCGACCACCGCCTCGTGGTCGGCGAGCAGATCCTCGACCTCGCGCGGGAAGACGTTCTCGCCGCCGGAAACGATCATCTCGTCGTCGCGGCCGTCGACGAACAGATGCCCGTCGGCGTCGAAGTGCCCGACGTCGCCGCTGGACAGCAGCCCATCGATCGTCTCTTTGCCGCCGCCGCCGGTGTAGCCCTCGAAGGACATCGCGTTGCCGACGAAGATCCGCCCCACCTCGCCGCGCGGCACCTCGCGCCCCCTCTCGTCGACGATCCGCACCACCGTGCCGCGCGGCGGCAAACCGGCGGTGCCGGGCGCCGCTCGCAGGTCCTGCGGCGTGGCGACGGTCGCGTAGGCGACCTCGGTCGAGCCGTAGAGGTTGTAGATCGAGTCGCCGAAACGGTCCATCCACTCGATCGCCAGCTCCCCGGGAAGCGCCGAGCCCGAGAGCGCGGTTATCCGCAGCGAGGAGAGGTCGTGGGAGGCGAGCGTCTCCTCCGGCAGCTGCAGGATGCGCTGCAGCATCACCGGCACCACGGCCAGCACCTGGGCGCGGTGCTCCTGAACCGCCTGCAACGTCCCCTCCGGGTCGAAGCGGCGGCGCAGCACGAGCGTCGAGGCGGTCGGCAGGCCGATGATGAAGTGGAAGAAGCCCCAGGAGTGGAAGAGCGGTGCGGCGATCATCATCGTCTCGCGGCTGCGGTAGGGGATGCGGTCGAGCAGCGCCGCCACGGCGAGCAGCCCGTCCGGGCTGGAGCGCTGGGCGCCCTTCGGCGCCCCGGTGGTTCCCGAGGTGAGGATCACGAACCGCGCGTCGTCGGGCGGCGGCTTCAGGTTCGAGTCGGGGGCGGAGGAGATCAGTGAGTCGAGGGTCGGCTCGGCGGTCTCGTCGTCGCTCCAGCCGACGATCCGCTGTATGCCGCCGTCGAGCCCCTCGAGCAGCTCGGTGAACTCCGCGTCGTGGACCAGCGCCTTGGGCCCCTCGCGAAGCGTCACCTCGGCGAGCTGCGGGCCGGCGAACATCGTGTTGAGGTAGAGGGCGCTGGCGCCGAGCTTGGCCGCGGCGAGGGTCGCCTCGACGAAGCCGCGGTGGTTGCGGCACATGATCCCGATTCCGTCCTCGTGGCCGATCCCGATCCGCCGGAAGGCGTGGGCGAGGGCGTTGGAGCGGCGGTGGAGCTGCTCGAAGCTGAGCGTGCCTCGCTCGTCGATCAGCGCCGGCTCGTCGGGGTGATGGATAGCCGCGGTGGCGATGCCGGTGGCCGGCGAGGCGCCCCAGCGCAGGAAGGTGGCACCTATCTTCGCCGCCTTGTCCGGGCGGATCAACCCGAGGATCCCCGCTTCGCGCAGCACCCTCGCCTCGAAGGCTGCGTCGGCGGCCGACTGACGGGCGCTCGTCACTATCGAGCTGAGCTTGGCCATCGCGCCAGGAAGCCTATTCGCTCTCCACCGACGCCACCGCCAGGCAGGCGATCCCCTCCCCGCGCCCGATCCAGCCCATGCCCTCGTTGGTGGTCGCCTTGACGCTGACCCGGGCGGAGGTCGCCTCGGCGAGGACGCGCTCCATCTCGCTGCGGTAGGGGGCCAGCCGCGGCTCCTCGCAGACGACGGTCGCGTCGACGTTGACGATCCGGCCGGCGATCGTGCCGACCACCGTTCGCAGCAGGTCGATCGAGTCGGCGTCGCGCCAGCGCTCCTCGTCGTCGGGGAACAGGGTGCCGATGTCGCCGCGGCCGGCGGCGCCGAGCAGCGCGTCGATCGTCGCGTGGATGACCACGTCGGCGTCGGAGTGGCCGGCGAGGCCGCGCTCGTGCTCGATCTCGACCCCGCCGAGGACCAGCCGGCGGCCGGCGGCAAAGCGGTGGCTGTCGTATCCGATCCCCACCGGGCTCATCTCAGGAACCCCCGCCGACCCGCTCGCCCAGCGGCTCGAGGCGCCGCCGCCGTCCCTCGAACACGCAGATCTCCCCCACCCCGAGGCGGTCGAGCAGCTCGATCGCCCGCCCGTAGCCGAAGCCGACCTGCTCGGGCAGGTGGGCGTCGGAGGAGAGCGCGAAGGGAGCACCCGCCTCGACGCACAGCTCCGCGAAGGCCGGCGCCGGGTACAGCTCGCCCACCGGCTTGCGCAGGCCCGCGGTGGACAGCTCGACCGCGATGCCGCTCGCCGCGATCGCCTCCACTGCCGGCTCGTAGAAGAAGCGCGGGTCGCGGCTGGGGAGCGGCCGGCCGCGCCCCCAGACCTTGACCAGGTCGGGGTGGGCGAGAACGTCGAAGAGGCCCGAGCGGGCGCAGCGGGCGACCGCGTCGAAGTAGCGGCGCCAGACCTCGTCGGCGTCGCCGTCGGCGTCCCAAACGTCCCAGCCCTCGTGGTCGACCGCCCTCTCCCCGACGAAGTGGACAGAGCCGACCACGTAGTCGAGCTGGCGCGCCTCGAGCAGCGCCGCGGTGCGCTGCTCGGCCCCCGGGACGAAGTCGCACTCGATCCCCACCTTCAGACCCGCGCCGCGGACGAACTCGCAGTAGGCGTCGAGGTCGTCGCGCGCTTGCTCCCGCCAGAAGGGATGGCGCCAGAGGTCGAGCGCCTGAGTGAAGCGGTAGACGTGCTCGGCGACCCCCAGCTCGTCGACCCCGGCCGCCGCCGCCGCCCGGCGGTAGCGCTCGACGTTCTCGGCGGTGAAGTAGCGCTCCGGCGGCGTGTCGGGCTCGTCGGGACGCAGGTGGAGGTGATAGTCGGTCAGCATCGACCCCCCACGTTACCCTCGCGCAGACATGGTGCACCTGCGGATCGTCGTCCCCGGCTCGCTCTCGGCGCGTGCGGTCGATCTGCTGGAAGCGACCGGCTCGATCTCCAGCCTGGCGGTGTTGGCGGGCGCCGCACGCAAGCCGCCCGGCGACGTGATCCTCTGCGACGTCGCCCGCGAGGACGCGAGCGTGGTGATCGGCGACCTGCGCGAACTGGGGGTCGCGGAGGAGGGCTCGATCTCGATCGAGGAGATCGACTCGCAGATCTCGCTCGCCGCGGCGCGGGCGGAGCGGGCCGCTGGCGGCCTCTCCGGCGACGCGGTCGTCTGGGAGGAGGTCGAATCGCGCACCTCGGAGAGCATCGAGCTGAACGCCAACTTCCTCGCCTTCATCGCCCTCGCCTGCCTGATCGCCTCGGTGGGGATCATGCTCGGACAGCCGGTGCTGATCGTCGGCGCGATGGTGGTCGGCCCGGAGTTCGGCCCGCTCGCCGGGCTCTGCGTGGCGATCGTCCAGCGCCGCCCACAGGTCGGCCTGCGCTCGCTTGCCGCGCTCGCGGTCGGCTTTCCGCTCGGCATGACGGCCGCCTTCCTGTTCAGCCTGATCGCCAAATGGACCGGCATCGTCGACGCCGACTTCGTGCTCGACGAACACCAGCTGACGGCGTTCGTCTCCGAACCGAACGCCTTCTCCTTCATCGTCGCCCTCTTCGCCGGCGCCGCGGGGACGCTCTCGCTGACCGCGGCCAAGTCGGGGGCGCTGGTCGGCGTGCTGATCTCGGTGACGACGATCCCCGCCGCCGCCGCGATCGGCGTCGCCGCCGCCTTCGCCGACTGGCCCGACTGGCGGGGCGCGATGGCTCAGCTTGCGATCAACCTCTGCGCGATCCTGCTCGCTGGCGTGGCGACCCTGCTGGTCCAGCGCAGGGTCTTCAAACGCCGCAGCGAGCGCCACCGCGGCGACCTCTCGCGAGCTGCCGCCGGGCTGCCGATCGAGCCGCTTCTGCGGCCTCGCTCCAGGACTCGCGGACGCCATGGCGCCTCCCCGGGTCGCAGCGGCTCCTAGTGCCGCGTCAGGCAACGTTTGCCCGCTTCTGGCGAGCGAAAGGCAAGCCTGGGTAGAACGCAGGGAGGCGGAGTAGCAGCGCTACTTCGCCGACTGAGGACGACCCCAGGTGCAGCCTTGCAGCCGCCAGAACGGGGTTTACGTTGCCTGATGCGGCACTAGACTGCCGCCCACGATGGGTCGCCAGCTCCTCCTGCTCGGCGCCGCCTTCGCCGGCGGCGCGCTTGTCGCCGAGGCGTTCGGCGCCGTCAACCTCGGCACCGCGCTGGGGGTCGGCCAGGTCTGCTTCGCGGCGGCGCTCGTCTGGGTCCTAGTGTCCTGAGCGCTCGGCGAGCAGCAGCTCGGCCAGCTTCAGGTCCGTCGGCGTGGTCACCTTGAGATTCCCGGGTGGAGCCGGGTGGATCAGCACCCTCCCCCCGGCCGCCTCGACCAGCATCGCCTCGTCGGTCGCCGCCGCAACCAGGCCCGGATCGCCGGCCAGCGCCCGCCGCAGCGCCTCGACCCGGAACGCCTGCGGCGTCTGCGCCGCCCAGAGCGACGCTCGGTCGACGGTTGCGCCGACGACGCGGTCCGCGGCCCGCTTGATCGTGTCGACCACCGGCGTGGCGGCGATCGCACCGTCGGCCTCGGGATCTGCTGCCAGCGTCCCCACCACCCCCTCGACCAGCTGCGGCGTCAGCAGCGGCCGCGCGGCATCGTGGACGACGACCAGGTCGGTCCCTACCGCCTCCAGGGCGTTGGCGACGGACTGCGAGCGGGCGGCGCCGCCCTCGACCACGCCGAGGTCGCGGCCACCCAGCTCGTGGACGTGGCCGGGCGGGCAGGCGACGACGATCGAGCGCACCCCGGCGGCCGCTCGCAGAGCGGCGATCGACCACTCGACCATCGCCCTGCCGGCCAGCGGGACGAAGGCCTTCGGGCCGCCGGCTCCGAGCCTCTCCCCGGAGCCGGCGGCCGCCACGACCGCGGTGACGGACGCGCTGGGAGAGTTCATCCGGAAGTCCCGCGTGTGCGGCTGGCGAGCGCCGGACCGAGCGGTGCGAGGACGCAGGGGGCCGGCCAATGTCGGAAGCATTGCCGGTCGCCGAGGACGCCGCACCGCGACGGTCCGCCGCCGCCAGACGTGCGCGGGGGGCTTTCGGATGAACTCTTATGCCGTGGCGACGAAGCGCTCCTCCAGCAGCTCGTCGAGGTACCTCTCCGCGCCGTCCTCATCCTTGTCGAGCGCGTACATGAACTCCGACGCGAGGATCTTCTTGGCGCGCGTGTACATCTGCTTCTCGCCGGTGGAGAGGCCCTTCTCCATCTCGCGAATCGCCAGGTTGCGGACCACCTCGGCCAGCTCGAACACGTCGCCGGTCTTGATCTTCTCGCGGTTGTACTTGAAACGCCGATTCCAGTTCTTCGGCATCTCCGAGACGTCGTCGGTGAGGACGTCAGTGACCTTCTTGATTTCCACCTCGTCGATCACGCGGCGCAAACCAGCCTTGCCCGCGTTCTCGCAGGGAACCATCACCGTGAGCTCGTTGTGGAGGATTTTGATCGTGAGGTATTCACGCTCCTCGCCCATCAGCTCGCGGCTCTCTTTATTCAGCACGAGGCCAGCCCCGTGGTGCGGATAGACGACCTTGTCGCCCTCCTCGAAGTCGCAGACGTACGGGACGTCCTGCTCGGGGCTTGCCTCTATGGCCTCCTCTAGCTGGGGAATCGCTTGCTCCTTTCGATTCGCGACGGCGCCATTCGCCGTCAACTCTGCAAGTACCGGTCGATTGGGTCCACCTCCTGGAGCCTCCTCAGGCCCTCGCGGATGTCCTTGGCCCTGGTCGGGCCGACTCCGTCGACCGCCTCCAGGTCGGCGTCGGAGGCGGCCAGGACCTCCTCCAGGCCGCCCAACTCGTGGACGATCTTCTGAACGACGAGCTTGGGGATGCGGGGGATGCGGCCCATCACGCGGTAGCCGCGGGGCGCAACCGGGAAGTCGAGGGTATTGAGCTTGCGGTCGTAGCCGAGCAGCTCGGCGAGGCGGCCGAAGTCGAGCACGTCCTCGTGCGGCATCCGCCCCAGCGACTGCAGCACGGTCGCGAGGTTCTGCTCGGAGTCGACGACCGAGTAGTCGCGGATCAACGCCGTCTTGTCGGAGACCACTCCGACCATCGTCTCCTCCAGCTGCATCTCGATCAGCCGACCCTCGGTGCCCAGCTCGACGATGTAGCGCTCCACCTCGACCGCCATGCGGGTGACCAGCTCGGCCCGCTGCAGAACGGTGAGGGCGTCGTAGAGGACGCCGCCGCCCTCGAACTCGAGCACGTTGAGGCGGGTCGAGACCCCTTCGAGCCGCTCCCTGTACTTCTCAAGGGTCGCCAGGCCCTGGTTCGCCTTGGCCAGCACAGCAGGGATCTCCTGGAGGATGTACTTGGTGCCCTCGACGTAGAGGGAGACGACGTCGCGACGCTGGGAGATCGCGATCACCAGCGCGTCGGTCTGTTTGGAGACGCGCTCAGCGGTGCGGTGGCGGGTGCCCGTCTCGGTCGAGAGGATGGTCGGGTCCGGCATCAGCTGGACGTTCGCCCAGATGATCTTCGTCGCCTCGGGGTTGAGGACGATCGCACCGTCCATCTTCGCCACCTGGTAGAGCATCGCCGGCGTGTAGTCGACGTTGAGCTTGATCCCGCCGGACAGCAGATGGGAGATGTCGCCCGGGTCGTCGACGACGATCAGGCCACCGGTGCTGGCGTGGACTATGTTGTCGAGGCCCTCGCGCAGCGAGCCGCCCGGCGCGACCACGTCCAGGGCCCTCAGCAGCCGGGGATCCTGTCGTTTCGCTAGCTCGTGAAGCTCATCCCCGGGCAGCGCAGACATCCCCTCTAGGATGCCAAATTTCGCTCTGCAATGCGGTCTGCCCAATGCCTAGTGGACAGGTCGGAATGGACGTTGTCAAGCCAATCGGTCACGCGGGCCCCGGTTTTTGGGCATTGAAGCGCGTCAGAGGTGGAAGCGGCGGTGATGGAGGTGGTGGTGGATCTGCTCGGGGGGCGGCTGCCCGGCCATCGCTCGGTCGGGGCCGGGGCGCTCGGGGTCGCGCACGAAGCCCCAGGTGAGCGCGGTGCCGATCGCGGTGAGGGCGACCAGGACCCAGGTCGAGCCGGCGATCGCGGCGGTGAAACCGTCGCCGCCCGCCTTCAGGGCGTGGAAGGCGGCGCCGGCCGCCGCCAGGGCCAGCGCGCCGGCGACGATCCGGTCCATCGCCAGGACGCCGGCGGCGATCCCCACCTTCTCGCCCGGCATCGCCGCCATCGCCGCGGTCGACATCGGCGCGTAGACGAGGCCGAGCGCGATCCCGAACAGCAGGTAGCCGGCGAGCAGCAGGCCGTAGGAGCTGTGCGGGCCGATCTGCGTCAGCACGACGAGCCCGGCGGTGCCGCACACCATCCCCGCGGTCATCAGCCTGCGCGAGCCGAAGCGGCCGATCAGCCGCCCCGAGAAGGGAGAGATGAAGACCATCGGCGCGGTCACCGGGAGGATCAGCAGACCGCTCTCGATCGCCGAGTGGCCGCGCGCATCCTGCAGGTACTGCGGCTGGAAGAACATCACCGACCAGTAGGCGCCGACCAGGGCGAAGGCGGCGGCGCTGGCGCCGAAGTAGGGGCCGTTGCGAAACAGCGCGAATTCGACGATCGGCTCGCGCGCCCGCTGCTCGATCCACCAGAAAGCGATCAGGGCAACGAGCCCGAGCCCGGCCAGCAGGGCGACCGCGGCGGCGCCCCAGGCGCCCGCCTGGATCATCGCCAGGACGACCGCGGTCAGGCCGATCGTCAGAGCGAGCAGGCCGGGGAGGTCGACCCGAGTGCCGGCGCTCGGGTCGGTCGACTCCGGCGCCACAGCGACGATGATCGCCACCCCGAGCGCGACGATCGGCAGGTTCACCCAGAAGATCACCCGCCAGTCGATCGCGATCAGCAGGCCGCCGACCAGCGGCCCGATCGCCAGCGCGATCGCCGAGACGCCCGCCCAGATGCCGAGCGCCCGCGGCTGCTCGGCCTTGGGGAAGACGTTGCAGACGATCGCCAGCGAGAGGGTGAGCATCGGCGCCGCCCCCGCCCCCTGCAGGATGCGGCCGCCGATCAGCATCTGCGCGTCCTGGGCGGCGCCGGAGAGGATCGAGCCGGCGCCGAAGAGGAGCAGGCCGAAGACGAAGACCCGCTTGCGCCCGAACATGTCGCCGAGCCGGCCCGCCGTGACGACCAGCACCGCGATCGTCAGCAGATAGCCGTTCATCACCCATTGCAGCTGCTCGGAGCTGGCGCCGACGTCGCCGCGGATCGAGGAGAGGGCCAGCGCGACCACGGTCGAGTCGAGCATCAGGATGAACAGGCCGAAGCAGGCTCCGGCAAGCGTCCACCAGGGTCTGTTACCCGCGTCGATCCCCGGCATGGCGCGAGCCTACCGGGGCGTGCCGTCGCCAAGCGGCCTATATGGGCACCGAAGCGACGGCACGTCTGGCTGTGCGCGGCGGGTCAGGTGCCTGCGCCGGCGAGGTCGCGGCCGGGATCTATTCCCCAGCGCTCGCCGACCGCGGCGAGACCCTCGTCGAGCGGCCAGCCGTCGGCGCGCTCGTCGCCCTCGTGGTCCGGGCTGGCCCCCTTCAGCGGCATGCAGCCGGTGTTGTCGCCGATCGCCCGGATCGCCGCGATGTCCTCACGGCTGAGCCGCAGCTCGGCGGGCAGCGCCGCCAGTTCGACCCGCTTTGCCTCGATCGGGCAGGCCTCCGGGCCGGCCTCCTGGACCAGGGTCGGCGCCACGCACTCCACCGCCGGGTGGGCCAAATTCCACTGGCAGGCGAGCTGGATCGGGGTGAGCCGCGCCCGTTCGGCGATCGGCAGAACGCGCTCCAGCTTCTCGACGCCCTCCTCGATCCAGCCGTCGGGACGGAAGCCGCGGTGGTCGCCCTGCGCCAGCTCCATACCGGGCCGCAGGTCCCCCCAGAAGATCCCCCCGAAGTCGGTGACCCGGGTGATCACCCTGACGTCGTGGCGCGCCGCCGCCTCCAGGCACAGCTCGCCGGGCCAGGGCTCGAACGGGTTGAGGATGATCATCGCCCAGTCGATCCGCTCGCCGAAGCGCTCCAGGCAATCGATCAGGTCGAGGGTGAAGCCGTTGGCCGGGCCGGGGGCGACGCCGATCCGCGCCGTCATCCCCGCCTCGCGCAGCGCCTCCATTCCGTCCCAGACCGCCTCGCTCGAGTAGCCGATCCGGTCCGGATTGTGGAGGAGGAGCAGGTCGAAGCGTTCGGCGTCGAGCCGCTCGAGGCTGCGTTCGGTGGCCATCCGCAGGTAGTCGGCATACTCGTCCGTCCGGCGCAGCCGCGGGTCGGTGAAGCGGGGGAAGCCCTTCGGGCCGTCGCGCTCGCCCGCGTAGAAGTCGTGGCCAACCGCACCGACCAGGCAGTAGTCGGCGCGCGGCACGCCGCCCAGCGCGCAACCGAGCATCCGGTCCGCCTCCCCCTGCCCGTAGACGTCGGCGCTGAGCACGGTGTCGATGCCCTCGCCGGGGCGCAGCAGCGCCTCCAGCCGCTGCTCGGAGATCGCCTCGCCGAAGCGCATGAAGCGGCCGCCGCTCCAGGTGCCGATCGCGCTGCGTCCGGGGTCGCGCATGCGCTCGGTCGAGAGCTCAGCCCTGGACTTCGCCGCCGGGCTGCTCGCCCTGCGGCGGCTCGCCGTCCTCGCCGTCGGCCTTCTTCGCACCGACGCCGACCTTCTCGGGCTCGGGCTTCGGCTTCTTCGGGGACGGCTTCTTCGGCGCGATGATCGACAGCTTCAGCGGCCGGTCCTCCTCGTCGCCGGACGGGTCGCGCTCGACCATCACCGTCGAGCCCGGCGCCATCTCGCCCTGCCTCAGCACCTCGTCGGCCAGCGGGTCCTCGATGTAGCGCTGGATCGCGCGGCGCAGCGGCCGGGCGCCCATCGACGGGTCCCAGCCCTTCTCGACCAGCAGGTCCTTGGACTCTTCGGTGAGCTCCAGCTGCAGCTCGTGCTCGGCCACCTGGACGCGGACCCGGTTGATCATCAGGTCGATGATCTCCTTGACCTCCTCCTTGGCCAGCTTGTGGAAGACGATCACCTCGTCGATCCGGTTGAGGAACTCGGGCCGGAAGACTTTTTTCAGGTCGCCCATGATCCGGTTTTTCATGTCGTCGTAGGACATCCCGGTCTCGTCGGCGACGGTGAAGCCGATCGAGGTGTTCTTGGCGATCTCCGAGGCACCGATGTTCGAGGTCATGATCACGATCGCGTTGCGGAAGTCGACCGTGCGCCCCTGGGCATCGGTCAGACGCCCGTCCTCGAGGATCTGCAGGAGGATGTTGAAGACGTCGGGGTGGGCCTTCTCGATCTCGTCGAGCAGCAGCACGCTGTACGGCTTGCGCCGCACGGCCTCGGTCAGCTGGCCGCCCTCGTCGTAGCCGATGTAGCCGGGCGGCGAGCCGACCAGGCGGCTGACCGCGTGCTTCTCCATGTACTCGGACATGTCGATCCGGACCAGCGCCTCCTCGTCGCCGAACAGGAACTCGGCGAGGGTGCGCGCCAGCTCCGTCTTGCCGACCCCGGAGGGGCCGAGGAAGATGAACGAGCCGGCCGGCCGTTTCGGGTCCTTGATCCCGGCCCGGGAGCGACGGATCGCTTTCGAGACGGCGGTGATCGCGACCTCCTGGCCGATCACCCGCTTGTGCAGCTCCTCCTCCATGCGGATCAGCTTCTTGGTCTCGGCCTCGGTCAATTTGAAGACCGGGATCCCGGTCCACATCGAGACGATGTCGGCGATCTCCTCTTCGCCGACGTCGGGGCGGTCTGCGCTGTCGCCCTCCGACCACTCGTCTTCGAGCTGGCGCTTGCGGGTGGTCAGCTGGCGCTCCGTGTCGCGCAGGTTGGCCGCTTTCTCGAACTCCTGGGCCTCGATCGCCGACTCCTTTTCGCGCCGCGTCTTTTCGACTTCCTCCTCGAGGTCGCGGTAGACCGGCGGCGCGCTCATCGACTTGATCCGCATCCTCGAGGCGGCCTCGTCGATCAGGTCGATCGCCTTGTCGGGCAGGAAGCGGTCGGAGATGTAGCGGTCGGCCAGCTCGGCGGCGGCGCCGAGCGCGTCGTCGGTGATGTTCACCCGGTGGTGCTGCTCGTAGCGTTCGCGCAGCCCCTCGAGGATCTTCACGGTGTCCTCGACCGAGGGCTGGTCGACTTTGATCTGGGCGAAGCGGCGCTCCAGCGCCGAGTCCCGCTCCAGGTATTTGCGGTACTCGTCCAGCGTCGTCGCGCCGATCGTCTGCAGCTCGCCGCGGGCGAGCGCCGGCTTGAGGATCGAGGCAGCGTCGATCGCGCCCTCGGCGGCGCCGGCTCCGACCAGGTTGTGGAGCTCGTCGATGAAGAGGATGATGTCGCCGCGCTGGGTGATCTCCTTCATCACCTTCTTGAGTCGCTCCTCGAACTCGCCGCGGTACTTCGAGCCCGCGACCAGCGCCGCGAGGTCGAGCGTGTAGATCTGCTTGTTGCGCAGCAGCTCGGGCACCTCGCCCTTGTTGATCCGCGCCGCGAGGCCCTCGACCACGGCGGTCTTGCCGACCCCCGGCTCGCCCAGCAGCACCGGGTTGTTCTTGGTGCGGCGGGAGAGGATCTGCATGATCCGCTCGATCTCGGTTTCGCGCCCGATCACCGGGTCGAGCTTGCCCTCCTCGGCCAGCCTGGTCAGGTTGCGGCCGAACTGGTCGAGCAGTTTCGAGGACTTTTTGCCGCCGCCCTCGGCCTGACCGCCCGGGCCGCCGCCCTGGCGGCGGCCGCCGGGGCCGGACAGCATCCGGATCACCTCGTTGCGGATCTTGTCGGAGTCGGCGTCGAAGTCGAGCAGGATTCGCGCCGCGACGCCCTCGTTCTCGCGCACCAGGCCGAGCAGGATGTGCTCGGTGCCGATGTAGTTGTGGCCGAGCGAGAGGGCCTCGCGCAGCGCCAGCTCCAACACCTTCTTGGCCCGCGGCGTGAACGGGATCTGGCCGGAGGTGACCTCCTCGCCCGAACCGACGATGCGGACGACCTGCGAGCGGACGCGCTCGGTCGTGATGTCGAGCGACTCGAGGACGCGAGCCGCCAGCCCCTCCTCCTCGCGCAGCAGGCCGAGCAGGATGTGCTCGGTGCCGATGTAGTTGTGTTTCAGCGTGCGGGCCTCTTCCTGGGCCAGGACCACGACCTGCCGGGCTCGCTCAGTGAATCTCTCGAACAAAGGGCTTCCTCAACCTCTCACTTGGTCAACGCAGTTGGTGGTCGGAAGTACCGCAGACGCCCTTCGGGTATCGGGAGGCGCCCATGTGCCCTACACACGATACCGAGCGCGCCGCCCCGGCCCCGGTCCCCCGATTGCCGCTGATAGCGGCTTTTCGGGCCTCGTTCAGCGGCGCTCAGGGCCTATCCCGGTAGGGAGCGTGCCACTGGGGCGGCCTGGGGGCGAGCGGGGCGCGGACGCAGGGAGGCCAAATAGTCGTGCGCTATTTGGCCGACCGAGGACGGCGCATTCGCGAAGTCATCCAGGCCGCATCCAGGGGTGCGGGCCCGACCGGGATAGGCCCTCAGGAGCGCATCGCCGGAAAGAGGACGACCTCGCGCAGGCTGCTGGCCCCGGTGAAGACCATCGCGAGCCGGTCGATGCCCAGCCCGACGCCACCGGTCGGCGGCATCCCGTGCTCGAGCGCCTCGACGAACGCCTCGTCGTAGGGCTGCGCCTCCTCGTCGCCGCGGGCCAGCTCGGCAGCCTGCTGCTCGAAGCGGCGGCGCTGCTCGTCTGGGTCGTTCAGCTCGCTGAACGAGTTGGCGATCTCGATCCCGCCGACGAAGGCCTCCCAGCGCTCGACCAGGCCGGGCTCGCTGCGGTGCGCCTTGGCGAACGGCGACAGCTCGACCGGGTAGTCGACGACGAAGGTCGGCTGGACCAACTCCGGCTCGACCGACCTGGAGAGCAGGCCGTCGACCAGCTTGCCCCAGCCCTCGGCCGGGTCCGGCTCGGCTTCCATTGCCGCGGCGAGCGCCTCGCGGGTCGGGTGGTCGGCGATGTCGACGCCGGTCCGCTCCCGGATCGCGTCGCGCAGCGTCACCCGCCGCCAGGGGGGCGCCAGGTCGATCTCCACGCCCCCCCGCTCGACCCTCGTCGTCCCCAGCACCCGCTCCGCAACCTCGGCCACCAGCAGCTCCAGGTCATGGGCGGTCTTCTCGTAATCGACGTAGGCCTCGTACCACTCGAGCATCGTGAACTCGGGGTTGTGCTTGTGGGAGACGCCCTCGTTGCGGAAGTCCTTGCCCAGCTCGTAGACGCGGTCGACGCCCCCCACCACGAGTCGCTTCAGGTACAGCTCGGTGGCGATCCGCAGGTAGAAGTCGCGGTCGAGCGCGTTGTGGTGGGTGACGAAGGGGCGCGCCAGCGCGCCGCCGTAGAGAGGCTGCAGCACCGGCGTCTCGACCTCCACGAATCCCCATTCGTCGAGCTGGCGGCGCACCTCGGAGATCATCTGGGCGCGGACCGCGAAGATCCGGCGACTCTCCTCGTTGGCGAGCAGGTCCAGCTCCCGCTGTCGGTAGCGGGTCTCGACGTCCTCGAGACCGTGGAACTTGCCCGGCGGTGGCCGCAGGCTCTTGGCCAGCAGGCGCCAGCGGTCGATCGCCAGCGAGAGCTCCCCGCCGCGCCGGGTAGCCAGCGCCGTGCCCTCGACGCCGACCAGATCGCCCAGGTCGAGCTGGACGAGCAGCTCGTAGGGACGCTCGCCGAGCAGGTCCTCGCGAGCGTGGAGCTGGATCTGGCCGCTGCCGTCGCGAAGGTCGAGAAAGCAGGCCTTGCCGTGGCCACGGCGAGCGACGATCCGCCCCGCTACCCGGTGGCGGGACTCGGTCTCCATCCCCGGCGCCAGGCCCTCGTGCGCGGCCCGCACCTCGGCGATGTCCTCCCGTCCGGCGAACTCGTGCGGGAACGGATCGACGCCCGCGTCCCTGAGGCGCTCGAGCTTCTCCCGTCGATCGCGGAGGACGTCGGAGATTTCAGATTCTCGATTCACGTTCTGAGAGGCCGCGAGAGCAAGCAGGTCGGGGGAAGCAGCCCGCAGCCGTGAGCGAGCCTATTTCAATAGGTGAGCGAGCGGCGAGGAGCGATGACCCCGAGATGCGCCGCTATCGCGGTCTCTCAGGCGCTCTCGATTTTCGTGATTTTGAGTTTCTTCTTCGGCCCGCGCGGCACGTCGACCGTGACGATGTCGTTGCGCTTGTGGCCAAGCAGCGCTTTGCCGATCGGCGACTCGTTGGAGAGCTTCTGCTCGAGCGGGTCGGCCTCCGTCGAGCCGACGATCTGGAACTTCTGCGAGTCGCCGCTCTTCTGGTCTTTGACGTGGACCACCGAGCCGACGCTGACCTGGTCGGTGTCCACCTCCTTCTCGTCGATCACGGTGGCGCGCCGCAGCCGCTCCTCGAGCTGGGCGATCCGCTGCTCGAGCAGCGCCTGCTCGTTCTTGGCGTCGTCGTACTCGGCGTTCTCGGAGATGTCGCCGAACTCGCGCGCCTCCTTGATCCGTTCGGCCACCTCGCGCCGCTTGGCGGTGGTGAGGTACTCGATTTCCTCTTTGAGCTTCTCGAGCCCTTCCGGGGTGATTACGGCCTGCCGAGTCACTTTGCTGACCTCGCTTTGCTTGCTGGACGGTGGGGAGCAGCACTCCCAGATCGAAAAAAACGCCCGGATGCGACGCCTTGCGCACGCCGCACCTGGGCCCGAAGTCGCGGGATTATAGCGAGGGGCGGCGACCGGCACTCAGGCTTTTTCCGGGCATCGCCGCAGGGCTCAGGCAACCGGCTGCGGCGCCGCGAGCGCGGCGATCAGCCGCCTGGCCCGCGGCAGGTCGGCGCTGCGCTGCAGCTCCTCGGCGACCTCGGCGGGGGCACCGAGCGAGTCCACGTACCAGGGATAGAACTTGCGCAGGTAGCGCGCCGCCCGCTCGGCACCGAGATGCTCCTCGGCGCGGTCGATCGTCCAGAGCAGCTCCGCGACGACCTCCTCGCGGTCGGGCGGGGCGGCGCGGCGTCCGGTCAGCTCCTCGAACAGCCACGGGTTGCCGAGTGCGCCGCGGGCGATCATCACCGCGTCGGCGCCCGACTCGCGGAAGGCGCGCCGCGCGGCCGCGGCGCTGTCCAGCCCGCCGGAGACGATCACCGGCACGTCGAGCCGCCCGACCAGCTCGCGGACCAGGGCGTAGTCGGGGCTGCCCTTGTGCTTGGTCGCCGCGGGGCGCGGGTGGAAGCCGATCGCCGCCGCGCCGCCCTCGCCGGCGAGGCGGACGGCGAGCTCGAAGCCCGAGCGGTCGCCGGGCCGCAAGCCCGAGCGCAGCTTCACCGTGACCGGCAGGCCGCTGCCCTCGCGGGCGCCGTGCAGCAGCGCCAGCGCCAGATCCTGGTCGGCGAGCAGCTCGACCCCGGCGCCCGTCTTGCGCACCTTGCGGACAGGGCAGCCCATGTTGATGTCGATCAGGTCGGCGCCGGCCTCGGCGGCGATCGCCGCGCCGGAGCGCATCACCTCGGGGTCGTGACCGAAGAGCTGCACCGAGACGGGATGCTCGTCGGGATGGATCCGCATCAGCTCGCGAAGGGTGCGCTCGTTGCGGTGGTGCAGGCCGAAGCTGGAGATCATCTCCGAGACGGCCAGCCCCGCCCCGTGCCGCTTCGCCTGCAGGCGGACGAACCAGTTGCCGATCCCGGCCAGCGGCGCCAGCAGGACGCGGTTGGCGATCCGCACCCCACCGATCTCGAAGGGCTCGGTCAGCTCATGCGTTGCGCTCATGGATCAACCGTAGACCCTTAAGCGTCAGCATCTCGTCGACCTCGTCGATCGTCTCCGTGAAGGGGACGATCGACGCGGCGAGGCCGCCGGTGGCGACCACGCTGACCTCTCCCAGCTCCTCCTCGATGCGGCGCACGAGGCCGTCGATCATGCCGGCGAAGCCGAAGACGAAGCCCGACTGGATCGCGGCGCGGCTGGAGCGGCCGATCGCCGTCTCCGGCTCCTCGAGGTCGATGCGACCGATTCGAGCGGCGCGTTCGACCAGCGCCGTGAGCGAGACTTCCAGGCCCGGTCCGATGGCGCCGCCGAGGTAGTGGCCGTCCTCGGAGACCGCGTCGATGTTGATCCCGGTGCCGAAGTCGACGACGACGCAGGCGCCGCCGAACCGCTCGTATGCGGCGATCGAGTTGACGAGGCGGTCGGCGCCGACCTCGAGCGGGTTGTCGATGCGGATCGGCATTCCGCTCTTCACCCCGGGCCCGATCGAGAGGCAATCGGCCTCGAGATAGCGGGCGGTCATCCGCTCGTACTGGACGCCGAGCGGCGGCACGACCGAGGAGACGCAGACGGCGTCGAGGTCGGAGAGGACCATTCCGCAAAGGCCGAGGAGGCCGGCGATCTTCGCCGCCAGCTCGTCCCCGGTCGCCCCGGAGCGGGTCTGGAAGCGCCAGTGCTCGACCAGGCGCTCGCCGTCGAAGGCGCCGAGGTGGGTCTGGGTGTTGCCGACGTCGACCGCGAGAAGCACGGCGCGATTATGCTGCTTTGCGGTGAAGGCCCGGCTCTACGTCATCCCCGCCTCGCACCCGAGCCTCGGCGCGGAGCTGATGCTGCGCCACAAGGGGATCGACTACAAGCGCACCGACCTGATGCCGGTGATCTCGAAGCTGGTCCTGCGAGGCATGCGGTTCCCGCGCAATACGGTGCCGGCGATGAAGGTCGACGGCCGGCGCATCCAGGGCTCGCGGGAGATCGCCCGCGAGCTGGATCGGCTGCGGCCCGAGCCGCCGCTCTTCCCCGCCGACGCGGAGCGGCGCGCCGCGGTCGAGGAGGCGGAGCGCTTCGGCGACGAGCAGCTCCAGCACCCGGTCCGCCAGCTCCTCTGGTGGTCGATCAAGAAGGACCGCTCGCCGCTGCGCAGCTACTCCGAGGGCGCCCACCTGGGAATCCCGATCGATCTCGCGCTGGCGACCGCGGCGCCGATCGTCGCCCTCTCGGCACGCTTCAACGAGGCAAGCGACGAGAACGCCCGCCGCGCCCTCGCCACGCTGCCGGCGATGCTGGACCGGATCGACGCCTGGATCGCCGCCGGCGTCCTCAACGGCGAGCAGCCGGGCGCTGCCGATTTCCAGATCGCCCCCAGCCTCGGGCTGGCGATGACCCTCGACGACCTGCGCCCGGCGATCGAGTCGCGGCCGGCCGGGGAGCTGGCGAAGCGCCTGGTTCCCGACTACCCGGGCAGGACGCCGCCGATCCTGCCGCCGGCCTGGCTGCAGCCGCTGCGCAGCGCCACCGCGTCCGCGTAGGCCCGGTCCCGGCAGGGGTTCCACTTAACTTTTTCTGAAGACGGTGGTCGGTTGTCCGCGGGCGTCGGCGCAGAAAAAGTACAAGACGTTCCACCCCCACCGAGACCGGGCCTACACCAGCGGTCCAGCTCGATCGACTCGCTGCTCGAAGCCGAGAGACGCGAGAGCTTGGGTGAGGCGGGTGCCGTCGGGGAGTGTCAGGTCGGGGTCGAGCTCGAGGAGCGGGGCGAGGACGAAGCGGCGGCTGGTGACCTCCGGATGGGGCAGGGTGAGGCGGTCGGTGGAGAGCTCCAGGTCGCCGAGCAGCAACAGATCGACGTCGAGCGGGCGGGGGCTGTGGCGGGGGGCGCTGAGGACACGGCCGCGCGCCGCCTCGAGCTGCTTGCAGACGACGAGCAGCGCCTCGGGCTCCAGCGCGGTGCCGATGCGGATCGCCGCGTTGAGGAAGTCGGCCTGGTCGAGCAGCTCGCCGACCGGCTCGGTCTCGTAGGCGGAGGAGACCGCCTCGACCGCCACCGCCCGCTCGCCGAGCAGCTCGATCGCCGCCCGCAGGTGCGCGGCCCGATCCCCGACGTTGGAGCCAACTCCGAGGTACCCCGTCCGCATCATGACGTGCCGTCGCTAGGGGGCCCATATGGGCACTGAATCGACGGCACGTCCCTACGCCTCCTCGCCGTTCTCCTCGTCCTCCTCGTCGTCGCCGCGTTCCTGAGTCACCTCGACGCCGACCTCCTGGATCGCCAGCGGCAGCGGCGGCTCGGGCTTCGAGGCGCGCACCCGCACCGACTCGCAGCCGTAGCGCTCGATCAGCCGCTGGCCGACCACCTGCGCAAGGCGCTCCAGGGTGCGGTAGCTGCGCTCGGTGGCAGCCAGGGCGACGATGTCGCAGACCTCGCCGTAGTCGACCGTGTCCTCGATCCGGTCGGTGAGCACGGCGTCGCAGTCGGGCACGTCGAAGGAGAGGTCGAACTCGAGCCGCTGGCCGATCTCCCGCTCGGCGTCGCTGACCCCGTGGTGGGTGTAGATCGAGAGGCCGCGCAGATCGACCTCGACCCGCGACTCGATCCCGTCGTCCGTCGGTTCGTCCATCGGCGACCCTGAACCTACCCGAGGATCGCCTCGGCGACCCTGACGGCCTGAGCGGCCTCGGCGACGTCGTGGATGCGCAGCACCTCGGCGCCCTCGGCGGCGGCGAGGACGGTCGAGGCGATCGTGCCGCCCAGCCGCTCGCCGACCTCGGAGCCGTCGACCTTGCCGATGAAGCTCTTGCGCGAGGTGCCGACGACCAGCGGCCGGCCCAGCTCGCGCAGCTCGCCGAGCCGCCCCAGCAGCTCGAGGTTGTGCTCGAGCGTCTTCCCGAAGCCGATCCCCGGGTCGAGCCAGATCCGCTCCTCGGCGACTCCCGCCGCCACCGCTGCCCGCAGCCGCTCCGCGAGGAACGCCTTCACGTCGTCGACCACGTCCACGTAGCTGGGGCCCTCCTGCATCGTCCGCGGCGTGCCCTGCATGTGCATCAGCACCAGCCCAGCGCCACGCTCGGCGCACAGCGCCCCGATCTCCGGATCGCCGCGCATCGCGGTGACGTCGTTGACGATCGCTGCCCCGGCATCCAGCGCCGCCTCCGCCACCGCGCACTTCGACGTATCGATGGACACGGTCGCGGTCCCGGCCAGCCCCGCCACCACCGGGACGACCCGAGCCGCCTCCTCCGCGGCGCTCACCTCCTCCGCCCCCGGCCGCGTCGATTCGCCGCCCACATCGAGGATCGCCGCCCCATTCCTTGCCAGCTCTTCTCCATGCCGGACCGCCGCCTCCGCATCGAGGAACAAGCCCCCGTCGGAGAACGAATCCGGCGTCACGTTGACCACACCCATCAGCCTCGGGGTCATGACGGAAGTATCGCCGGGAAGGTTGCGTTCGCAGTTTTCCCCGCCATACGAGG
>Ga0210101_1000102_pt1 | contig 29431 bp, 28 predicted proteins | sample Muzzi_PWC_D1_FD_185534 | JGI IMG/M metagenome (GOLD analysis project Ga0210101, IMG submission 185534) | Wetland microbial communities from San Francisco Bay, California, USA, that impact long-term carbon sequestration - Muzzi_PWC_D1 (SPAdes) | ecosystem: Environmental > Aquatic > Marine >... | reverse complement strand
CGGCTCATCACCGGCGACGCACGTCGAGGTGGGGACAGGCCATGAGTACAAGCCTGGAATTACGCGCTTGACATCAGTCAACCTCCAATCGCGTGTTCTCTCGTCGGCGTGCGACCTCGTGTCGCAAGCCCTTGTAGTTGCCGGCGGCGCCCTCCTTCTCGGAGTGGGCGCCGAGCAGGGAGGCGTCGACGTCGACGATGGATTGCTCGGGGCCGGCGCCCAACTCGAAGGCCTGCTCGCGCGCCGCCTTGCGCGCCGCTTTGATCCTCTCCAGCTCCGCCGGGCCGATCCGCTCGATCGCGCGGAAGGCGGTTGCGTCGGAGGCGACCTCGCCGAACAGGGCGGGCTGGTCGCGGAGCGCCGCCTGGTCTGAGAGGTGCTCGCCGCCCTGGGCCAGGGTGACGATCAGGTTGCGCAGGATCTCCCCGTCCTCATGGGCGGATCGCCGCTGGCGGGTCGGAGCCAACGCTTCGCCCAGCGCCTCGGTCAGGCCGAAACGATCACAGAGGTTGGTGAGCAGAAGCGCGCCCGCCTGCGAGCAGAATCCCTCGCCGTCCGCTGTGACCTCTACCGTTTCGGATCGTCCGTTTCGATTCACCTTCAAGGTGAAGCCTCCTGAGTTGGGAAATGGGTATCGACAACCACATTTTCCCTGCTCAGGAGGCGGAAAAGCGCCGCTCAGGCTTGCTCAAGCGCTGGCGCTTGGCGCAGGATCTGGGTTAGGCGATGTGCTTGCGGTACCGCTACTGCTTTGCGCGAGGAGCGAAAAGGGAAGCGGTAGTCTCAAGCGGTCCTTTGGACCGGGACTATCGGCCCCGATGTCCGACCCTGGGGCCGCCCGCATGATTGATCTGCATCGCGTTCTACTCTGGTCGCATGGAGTACACCGAGGTCAAGAAAGCGCACATAGTTCCCCGCTTCTACCTGAAGAACTTTGCGGTCGAAGACTCAGTGATGATGAGCGTGGACAGCGCCCCGCCTATTGGGCCAGTGTCGATCGACAACGCGGCTATTCGGCGGAGCTTTTACCGACGCTTCCGGCCGGACGGGAGTCCGATCTACGACGTCGAGTGGTCGCTGTCTGAGCTCGAGAGCTTCATCGCACCCCTGCTTCCTCACGTCAGAGAGGGCTGGCCGCTGACCTGCATCCAGGTTAAGGCGGCGTTGGCCGAGTTCTTCGCCTTCCAGTTCGTCCGGGGGCCGCAGTGGAAGAAGTGGCGTGAGGAGCTCGCGCAGGAAGCTGCCAACGACTTCCGTCGCAACCCCGAGCCTGTTCTTCACAACGGGATCTGGATCCCAGCAACCCAGCAACAAATCAACGAGACCGAGGAAGAATTTCTCAGCGAGACGGAATGGCTTAATCGGATGATGATCATTGCCAACAGGTTGATCACCGCATTCGGTTCGATGCGCTGGTATCTGATCGAGTTCGAGGCACCCCTCCTGGTGATTTCCGACCAGCCCGTCGTGGCATGGCCGATCGATTCGCCATACAGGCGACCGGAACCGACGCCTGCGGGATTGGGTGTCCTCAACTTCCTCGAGGTTCGCGCGCCGATATCGCCGACTCTCGGCCTCCTGATGATGTGGCAGGAGCCACCGGACCACGCACAGATACACCGGGGCTCCGAGGAGATCGCGGCGAATTTCAACGCCTTCACGATTGCGAACGCCGACCGGCAATGGATGCACAGGCCAGGGAGCCCCCCTCCGGTCGCCGACGGCCACCTCGATCCAGTCAGCAAGAAGCTGATCGATGGGTATAGCGCGGACGAGGCGAAGATGGCAAAGGTTCGAGATCAGGTGACGGACCTGCTGGAACGCAAGCAGGGTCAGGACATCCACGAAGCCGTAGACGAGCACGGACGGATGCACGCCGAGATAGTGACCCCGGACAAGCAACCCTAAAAGCCATTCCACCCACCAACTCCTCGGCAACCGCGTCCTGCGCACGCACTCCTGCTTCGCGCGAATTGCGAGCACGTCGCCTCCGAGCCGTAGACGGTCGCTTCGGACGAAACGCGAGCGTCTCCGTGGTGGCGGCAGACGTCCCTACGGGACGATCATCGGCAGTCCTCCGCGGAGGACGTTGCTTTCTCATTTCCCCGGACTCAGGCGAGCCACGGCCCGCTCGACTCCGTCGATCTCCGCTCGTGAAGTCAGGAGCAGAAACCTGACCAGCGGGTCGCTCGGGTTGCTCGGGACGGCGTCGTCCGCGTCCGCAGCCCGCGAGTATTCGCAGGCCACGTCTTGGCGGTCGCCTCGGACTGAAGTCGCTAGCGCCTCCAGTCTCAGGACGTCTTCCGCCATCGGGGTGGCGAGGGTTCGCCGCATGGGTGGAGCGAGTCCGCGGATCGTCGTGCCGAGCTCGATCAGGCGCTGCGATGCGCGGCCCAGCTCGTAGAGCCCGCCGCGGTCGAGCCCGAGGTCGCCGGGCTGGCGAACGTAGAGACGAGCGGCGGAGGCATAGCGGAGCAGCGCCTCGGTCGCGCCGTCGCAATCGCGAGCCCAATCGGAACCGGCCTCCCGCGAGGCCGCGAGGCAGCGACCGCTGGCATCGATCAGGTTGGCAGCCGAGGCGACCAGAGCCCTGTGCAGTGAGCGCGGCCAGAGCGCGAACGTCGCTGCCGCCGCGATCGCGAGCCCGATCGCCGTCCCGGTGAGCCGCTCCAGGCCGGTGCTTGCGCCCGCGGGCTCGAGCAGATCGAAGAGCAGGAGGACCGAGAGGGTGATGAACACCACCGCGACGGCGTAGTCGATCCGGCCGAGATAGACGACCGCGAAGAGCAGGAATGGGAACAGCACGACGATTGCTACCTCGTCGTCCTGGATCAGGGCCAGCAATCCGAGAGCGATCGCCACGCCGACCAGCGTCCCGCCGATACGCTTGAGCGCCCGCTCGACCGATGCGCCAAGCGACGGCTGCAGCACGACGATGATCGTCACCGGGATCCACAGCCCGTGCGCGTCGCTCAGCCCCAGAGCCAGGTACAGCCAGGTCCCCGCGGCGACGGCAATCCCGAGCCGAAGCCCGAACAGGAAGTAGGGCGATTCGCGGCTCAGCTCCCGGCGCAGGGCGTCTCGGTATGCGCGTCGCTCGGAGCGCCTGCCGTATACCTCGCGGCTTCCCAGGTCGCTTACCCGCGCGACTCCCGCGCGGCTGAGGGGCCGGGCGATCGCGGTTGCGTTCGCCGCCGCGCCGATCACGTCGTCGGCCAATCCTCGAAGTGCGACCAGGGCCGGGCTCGACGACTCGTCCCCCGGCTCGCCGACCGCGCCTGGCAGGCCAGCCACCTCCGCCGGGCGATCGTCGCGGATCGAGCCCGCCAGCTCCTGGATCGCCTCGACCACGGCCTCGACCGCCGGCGCCACGAGCTCGCGCTCATCCTGCCCGAGCGGCTCCTCATCGAGCAGCGCCGCCAGGCGCCCCACGTCGCCGGCGATCCGCTCCGCGTCATGGATCAGCGCCACCCGAAGATGCTCGGCGGGAGCGCGCCCCGCTGGGGCCCACGCGTTGTCGGCCAGGAAGTCCCTCGTCTCGTCGAGCTGGCTGCGGAGCGCCCCGAGGTCGAGGACGCCGCTCCCTCCAGCCGAGCCCACCGCCGCTCCGCCGGCTCTCGCTGGCGTCAGGCGGCCAACAGCGTCGGCCGTGGCCTCGAAGCTCGTCGCCAGGCGGTGGCGGAGTCCAGCGGATCCGGCCGTCCGAACTACAAGCAGTCCGGCGAGCGCCGCCGCTCCGCCGATCAGGATCCCGACAGCCGCCTCGACGCCGGTCTCGATGTCGCCGGGGAGACTGACGCTGATCACGAATACGATCAGCGCAAGCGGTCCACCGACTCGCCAGTAGTCGCTGAGCAGCCCGAGCCATCCCGCCGCGAAGCCCGCCACGAGAGTGGTCAGCACCACCGCGGCATCCGAGTGGGCGATCAACGGCCCAGCCAGCGCGCCGGCCGCCATCACCAGGGTCAGCGCCGTCGTCGAGAGCACGATCAGGCGCCGCGAGCCGCCGAATCCGCTGATCACGATGTTCAGCGCGCCGAGCATCGCCCAGATCGCGACCAGTTCGGCGCCGGCGAAGTAGAGCGCCAGGAACGGCACGACGACGACGACGGCAAGACGCGCCGCGGTCTCGAGGGCCGCCGGGTCCCGATACCAGCCCGCGTCCCTGGGAACGCGATCCGAGATCGCCGCTGCCATTGTCCCAAGGAGCCCGCGCACGCCGCTAGAGCAAATCACGCCCGCGGCGACCCCGTCAGCGGGCCAGGAACCGGTCCACCGTATGCGCGAAGGGGCCGCGGTCCTGGAAGAGGAAGGCGTGCGCGCCGGGGAGGATCCGCAGCTCGGCGCGGGGAACGCGGGCGGCGATCCGCCGCAGGTTGACGGCCGGCGTCACCGGGTCGGCGGCGCCGCCGGCTGCCAGGGTGGGGACGGCGAGGCCGCCGAGCTGGCGGTAGTTGCGGTTGCTGCGCAGCCAGGGGTCCTCGGCCGCGACCTGGCGGCGGGCGGTGGCGGCGGGGACGCGGAAGTCGTCGGGGATCTCGCCGCTTCGGCTGGCCCGTTCGAGGCGGCGCAGGAAGCGCCGGCCCTCGGCCTGTCGGCCCGGCGGGTAGAGCTGGCGGAGGATCTGCGCGTCGGAGGGATGCGACTCGCTGTCGATCGCCTGCGCCCGCGGCGTGCCGAGCACGGTGCGGCTGCCGCCCGGGTTGGTGCCGGCGAGGATCAGGTGGGAGACCCGGCCCGGGTGGTCGATCGCCAGGCGCTGGGCGACGAACCCTCCCATCGACCAGCCGAGGACGTCCGCCCGCGGCGCGCCGATCGCCCTGAGGAGGCCGGCGGTGGCGGCGGCGAGCGAGTCGAAGGAGCCCCCGTGCCAGGGCCCCGACAGTCCCACCCCGGGGTAGTCGAAGAGGATCAGCCGGTGGCGCTTGGCCAGCAGCCGCAGCAGCGCCGGGTCCCATTCGGCCATCGTCGAGCCGGTGCCGATCAGCATCAGGAGCGGTGCTCCCCGCCCGCGTTCGTACCAGGCGATCTCGGTGTGGGCGGTGCGGGCGACGTGCACCTGCGCCCGGAACGGCCGCGCCGCGCTCTGGCCGCAGCCGGCGCCAAGCAGGGCCAGGCACAGGCAGATGGCAAGACGCGCTCTCATCCCGCTCTCGCGGACTTCAATCGACCTGGGCGCTCTCCGGGTGGCGGGGCAGCCCATCGTCGGGGATCGGCTCCCAGGCCGCCGCGTAGGAGACGAACTGGCGCACGCTGGGGCGAATGCCGGGATCCGCGTCGAAGGCTCCCATCCTGATGCTCATCCGCTCGTGATCCTCCGGGTTGCGGCTGAAGACCGCGGAGCCGCACTCGCCGCAGAACAGCTTCTCCCAGCCACCCTCCGGCCTCCAGGCGCGCAACGCCTCCTCGCCCGCGAGCAGACGAAACGAGCCGCGCTCGGGCCGCGCGTTGGCCGAGGCGGCGGTGCCGCTGCGCCGTTGGCAGCGCCCGCAGTGGCAGTAGTTCGCGGCGACCAGCGGGGCGGTCACCTCGAAGCGGACGGCTCCGCAGCCGCAGCCGCCGGTCAGGGGATGCTCGGAGTCGGCAGTCACCTCGGTGGCCAACGATACCGCCGCCCTCGAGGCCGGCTCAGCCGGCGAGCCGCTCGGCCAGCCCGCGGGCGTTCATGTGGGCGACAGACTGGATCGAGAAGTGCGGGTTGACGCCGACCGCGGTCGGGAACGCCGACCCGTCGCAGACGTAGAGGTCGCGGACGTCCCAGGTCTGGCCGGTGGGGTCGCACACGGCGGTCTCGGGCGAGCCGCCCATCCGGGCGCTGCCCTGCAGGTGGAAGCCGAGCAGCTGGATGCGTCCGGCCCCGTAGCCGCGGGCGTCGGCGTCGGCGATGAAGCGGGCGCGATCGCCGTCGCGACCCGGCTCGTAGCCGACCCACCCCGCGTGCGAGGAGAAGATCCGCTCGGCGCCCGCCGCCTCCAGCAGCTGCGCGGCGCCGTCGATCCCGTCGCGGAGGTTGGCCTGGTCGAACTCCGACAGCCCGTAGCGCACGAAGGGCTCGCCGTCCCGCCCGACCTTGACCTCGCCGCCGCCGCGGTCGCGCAGGATGACGCCGACCGGACAGGTGTGCGACATCTCCTGCATCAGCGCCAGGTGCTCGCCGCGGCCGCGCCACGGCGAGAGCGGGATGAAGAGGTGGGGGTGCAGCGGCCCCGTCTCGTAGAGGACGCCATGGCCGTCGCGCAGGTTCGTGTGCTCGTCGACGTAGCGCGCCTGCATCGTCCCCTCCCAGCCGTTGACCTCGGCGTCGAAGGTCCCGAACACGGCGGCGACGGGGTGCACCTTGAGGTTGCGGCCGAGGTTCGCGTTCCGCAGCCCGGAGCGCTTCAGCAGCGCGGGCGTCTGAATCGCGCCGCAGGCGGCCACCACGGCGCGGCTGCGGACCCTGAGGCGATGGCCCGAAGCGGTGCGCCCCTCGATTCCGCGCGCCGCGCCGCCGTCGACCAGCACCCGGTCGACCTTGGTGCGCACGACGAGCCGGCCGCCGCGGTCGTGCGCGTCCGCCAGCCACGTCTTCGTGGTCGACATCTTGGCGCCGATCCGGCAGCCGAGCCCGCAGTAGCCGCACTCCTTGCCCTGGGCGCAGCCGCGGACGTTGCGCGGCTGCATCCCACTCGACCAGCCGAGGCTCTGCGCCCCGTCCTGCAGGAGGCGGTCGCGCACCCCCGGCTCGCAGTGCTCCTGGTTGACGCCGAGGCGCTCGGCGACGGCGTCCAGCGAGGCGTCGAACTCCGCGGAGGTGAAGGCGGGGACGCCGTGCGCCGCCCACTCCTCGCGAATCGGCCCCGGCGTGCGGAAGGAGGAGGTGTAGTTGACGACCGTGCCGCCGCCCAGGCAGGAGCCGGCGATCAGGCCGACCGACTCGTCCCTGCTGGCGGTCGGGGCGTTGGCGTAGAAGCCGGTCAGCGCCGTCAGCTCGGCGCCGTCGAAATCGGCGTCGTCGTAGTAGCCGCCCGTCTCGACTAGCACCACGTCGAGCCCCGCCTCGGTGAGGACGCCCGCCACCGGCCCGCCGCCGGCGCCCGACCCGACGACCACCACGTCGCAGTCCAGGGTCATCTCGGCGCCGGGCTCGAGCGGCTTCAGCGGCTTGGGGGGTGCGTCCTCGCGCCGCCCGAGCGGCCCGGGGTACCCGACCGCCTCCCAGGCGGGGTTGGGGCTGCCGTCGCGGCTCGGCAGCGCCCAGTAGAAGAGCAGCGACGCCTTCCGCAGGGCCTGGAAGGCGGCGCGCCGCTGGGGCAGCCGCGACTCGCCCCAGCTGCGCAGGATCCGCTCGCGCTCCGGGGAGGGCAGCTCGGAGAAGCGCTCCCAGCCGCCGTGGCCGAGCAGCGCAGTGACCGGCTTGCTGTCCCAGACGGAGAGGAGCTGTTGCAGCTGGCTGCGCTCGGCCTTGCGCGGGTTCAGCGCGGCGGCGTCCAGCACCGCGTCCGCCACGCCGAGCTCCCCGGCGCCGGGAATCCCGTTGGCGGGCGGGCAGAAGGTGTCGCAAATCGCCTCGAGGGCCAGCTGCTGGCGGCGGGAGAGCCGCATGGAGCGACTGTATCGTGCCGCGGCTCAGCTGCCGGAGCGGCGCAGAAGCGTCAGCAGCCCGCGGTCGAGGAAGGTCACGCCGTGGATGACGGGCGCCGCAGCCAAGGTCAGCAGCAGCCCGGCCAGCGATGAAAGCGCCAGCTGCCACGGGTGGGTCCAGTGGTAGCTGTCGCCGATCGCTGGGCCGTGGTGCGGGAGCGCCCACGCCCAGGCCGGAAGCGTGAGCAGCCCGAGCGCGGCGGCCCACCAGGTGACCGCGACGGTGAACGTGACGATGCCCACCGGCAGCATGAGGGCGAAGTAGGCCGTCGCCCGCCACGCGGCGGCGTCCCGGATCGGGGCGAAGAGGCGCGCGAGCGCCGTCTCCCGCCGCGGCAGCGGCGCCGGCGCAGGAAGCTCGCACTCGAGCAGCGCGCCAGCCCGAGCGCGCTCCGCGCCGCCCGCCAGGCGCGCGAGCAGCAGCGTCGCCGCGAGCAGCGGGATGCCGATCAGGGTAATCAGCAGCCCGAGCGACAGCGACAGCCCCGTGACCACCAGCGTGAAGCCGACGACGCCGACCGGAAGGTCGAGCAGCAGGTAGAGGGTCTCCTTCCAGGTGCGGGCACGCAACGGGCTCATCAATGCGCCGTCGGCCTCGCGGACGAGCCGGCTGGCGTCAGTAGCCGGTCCATACGCGCCAACGGCCACTGCGGTAGCGGACGACGAACGCGTGCAGGTTGCAGGCCGAGCAGCGCTGGCCGATCGGGTGGACGACCACGTAGACCGACTTGCCGAGCACGGCGGCGCCGCACTGGCGGCGAGCCGGCGCGGCGTAGGGGGAGCGCTTCCCCCGCTTCACCTCGAGGACTCGCCCGCGCGCGCCGAGCGCTTTCTTCGCGGCCGGGATCGCGCCGCGAGGACTCTCGATCGAAACGAGCTGCGAGGCCTTGGGGCACGACCCGCCCCGGGAACCCTGTGCGTCGGCCGCGCCTGCGACGGCGAGAGCCGCGAGCAGGAGCAACGAGCCGCAGGCCGCCAACGCGGCGCTGCGCAGGTCGATGAAGTTCCGGGATCTGCGAGTCCTTGTCATCGGCAGCGCGGCGATCCTATAGCTGTATCGCCTTCTCAGCATTCGTGACGGAGAGTCAAGCAGCGGCGCGGAAAGTGACGGTCTCGCGAAGGTGCATGCCGGTTGCGTCGACCACCTCTTGGAGCCGATCGAGCCCGACGCCGGGATAGAGGTTCGCCTCCCAACGCTGGACCTGTTGCTCGTGGACGCCGAGGCGGTCAGCCAGCTCCTTCTGGGTCAAGCCAGAAGCGATCCGAGCCTCGATCATGGCGGTGGGCAGGTCCCTCAGGCTTTCAAGCTCGCGCTCCTTGAAGCGCCCCTCGCGCAGGTGCTCGTAGTGGCGGATTTCGGCGCGGAGCGTCTCTGCCTGACCTTCGTGAGCGGCATCCATCACCTCCTTCATTTGCGGGTCAGCTCCCTTGCTCGGCGTGTAGTTCCCGGCCGCCTCGTCGAAGCGGCGAAGCCAGGCTCTGGTGATCCGGTACTGGCGCTCGTTGGCGATCACAGCCCGGCCTCCAGCTCGATCTGCACGATGCTCGGATCGAGGGCCGCCAGATCCAGCTCATCCCAACTTGCCCTGTGAACGCCCGGCGGCAAATTCCCCCTCCTGTCGAAGGGAGGAATCATAACAAAAGAAAAGAGTTGTGTTGATTACAGCGGCGCCCCGGTCCCGGTCCATGTACCTCCAAGGGCGGGTGGCCCGGAACTCGCCCCCCTGGCCCGACTACGAGTGTGCGCTCACGCTTCGCTAAGCTGTCGCACATAATTCGGGTGGGCGGGGAGTTGCGCGCCCGGCGGTGCGGAGGAGTCACCCTGTACCCGAAGAAGGTCCCCCGGGCATGGCGAGAGCGAGAAAGCGGAAGAAGGCGGAGGCGGCGGCGCGGAGCAGGCGTCCGGGCGGCGCGCCGATCGTCGAGCTGCGCGACGTGGTCAAGGTCTACCCGGGCGGCCACATGGCGCTCGACCGGGTCTCGCTGGCGATCGACCGGGGTGAATTCGTCTTCCTGGTCGGGCCGACCGGCTGCGGCAAGTCGACCCTGATCAAGATGCTGATCCGCGAGCTGGAGACGACCGAGGGCAGCGTGCGGATCGCCGGCCGCGACATCGGCGAGCTGTCGGACAAGAAGATCCCGCAGCTGCGGCGCAACATCGGCACGGTCTTCCAGGACTTCAAGCTGCTCCCCGACCGCACCGTCTACGACAACGTCGCCTACGCCCTTCAGGTGATCGGCGCCAGCCGCGCCGAGATCCGCACCCAGGTGCCGGAGACGCTGCGCCTGGTCGGCCTCTCGACCAAGCTGCACAGCTACCCGGACGAGCTCTCCGGGGGCGAGCAGCAGCGCGTCTCCGTCGCCCGCGCCTTCGTCAACCACCCGCCGCTGCTGCTCGCCGACGAGCCGAGCGGCAACCTCGACCCGGTCACCTCGATCGGCGTCATGCAGCTGCTCTACCGGATCAACAAGACCGGCACCACGGTCGTCGTCGTCACCCACGACCGCGAGATGGTCGACAGCATGCGGCGCCGGGTGATCGAGCTGTACGAGGGCCGCGTCGTCCGCGACGAGGTGAGCGGCGGCTACACCGAGGAGTCGACCAGCGAGTTCGGGATGCGGATGCGGGCCGAGATGGGCGTCGCCCCCGAGGGCCAGACCAACGGACACGACTCGCTGATCTGAACATGTCGAGGCTCTTCTTCTTCATCCAGGAGGCGTTCCGGGCGCTGCGCCGCAACGGCGCGCCGAGCATGGCGGCGATCGTCACCACGATCGTCACCGTGATCCTGCTCGGCGTCCTCATCCCGGTCTTCCAGACCACCCAGGCGAAGAGCAACCAGGTGCGCGAAAGCCTCGAGTTCCGGGTGGCGATCTATGACGACGCGACCCGGGCAGAAATCAATCAGCTCGAGCGCAAGCTGGCGGCGATCCCCCACATCGCCTCGGTGAAGCTGATCACCAAGGCCGAGGCGCTGGACGAACTGAAGCAGGATCTGGGCAAGGAAAAGAGCGGCGAACTGCTCACCCAGCTGCATTCCAACCCACTGCCGGCGAACTTCGAGGTCAAGGCCGACGACGCGGGCAACCTCGAAGCGGTGCGGGCGGCGGTGACGCCGCCCGGCCCGAACGGCAAGCCGCAGGCGATCTCGCCGATCGTCCAGGACGTCTTCGACCGCCAGGAAGACTCGAAGAAGATCGAGCGGGTGACGAGCGCGCTGAAGATCGTCCTGACGGTGATCACGGCGCTGCTGATCGTCGCCTCGCTGATGCTGGTCGGCAACACGATCCGGCTCTCGATCTACACCCGCCGCCGCGAGGTCGAGGTGATGCGCCTGGTCGGCGCCACCCGCTGGTTCATCCGCTGGCCGTTCATGATCGAGGGGGTTGTGGTCGGCTTCACGGGCGGCCTGGTGGCCATACTGATCCTGTGGCTGGGCAAGCTGACCATCGTCGACCCGCTGAGCGACAGCATCGGCTTCCTCGCCGCGCAGAACAGCACCACGCTCTCCTTCCCGGCGCTGGTCGCGATCCTCTTCGGCGCCTCGGTGCTGGTCTCCGCGCTCGGCTCCGGCGTCACCCTGCGCCGCTTCCTGAAGGTTTGAGCGCCGACCCGGCGAGGCAGGGATGAGGATCGGCCGGACCCTGGTCCTGGCGGCCGCGCTGCTCTCGATGCTCGCCGCGGGGCTGTGGATCGGCGGCCATCCCGCCCGCATGCCCCCGGCCCTGCGCGACCTCTTCGCCGACGAAGCGGGCGGACTGGTCGCCGAAGCGACCGAGCTGATCGAAGACGACTACTACCGGTCGGTCTCCAAGGGCGAGCTGATCGACTCCTCGCTGCAGGGCATGGTGCGGGGCCTGCGGCGCCGCCACCACGACCGCTTCACCGAATACTTCTCCCCGGCGGCGCTGGTCCGCTTCAACGAGGAGATCGAAGGGCGCTTCTCGGGGGTCGGCCTCGGGGTGACGCGGGCCCGCGACGGCCTCCGCGTGCAGAGCGTCTTCAAGCGGTCCCCGGCCGAACGGGCCGGGATCGAGGCCGGCGAGACGATCGTCGCGGTCGACGGCCGCTCGATCGCCGGGCTCAGCGCCGAAGCCGCGGCGGCGCGGATCAAGGGACCGGAAGGGACCGAGGTGACGGTGGGCGTGCGCAGCAAGCCGAACGGCAGGGTGCGCCAGGTGAAGCTGACCCGGGCGACGATCTCGGTGCCGGTCGTCAGCAGCAGGCTGAAGACGGCCGGCGGCCGCAAGCTCGGCTACCTGCGGATCGCCTCCTTCACCGAGGGCGTGCACGGGGCGGTGCGCGACGCGGTTCGCAGGCTGCAGAAGCGGGGCGCGCGGGGGCTGGCGATCGACCTGCGGGCGGACGGCGGCGGTCTGCTCGACGAGGCGGTGCTGACCGCGAGCGTCTTCCTGCCGAAGGGGGAAGTCGTCGTCTCGACCAAGTCGCGCAGCCAGGGCGACGCCGTCTACAGGGCCGAGGGCGGCAACCTGCCGCCGCTGCCGCTGGTCGTGCTGATCGACCGCAACACGGCCTCGGCGGCGGAGATCCTCACCGCGGCGCTGGCCGACGACGCCGGGGCGAAGACGGTCGGCACGCGCTCCTACGGCAAGGGCGTCTTCCAGCAGGAGGTCGGCCTCTCCAACGGCGGCGCGCTGAAGCTGACCGTCGGCGAGTACTTCACGCCGCGGGGCGTCAACCTGGCCGGCAGGGGCATCCAGCCCGACGTGCGGGTCCGCGACCTGCCGGGGACCAGGCGGGACGAGGCGGCCGAACGGGCCTTCGGGGTGCTGGCGGCGCAGTGAGCGAAGGCGACTGGCGCCACTACCGGGACCGGCAGCGGGCGCGGGGCCGACGGCGTCGCAAGGCGGCGCCGAGGACCGCCCGCGGGGCGGTCGAGGCGCACCTCCGCGACGAGCTGGAGTGGCGGGGATTTCGCGCCGCGCTGGAGGTCGAGGCGGGGAAGGCCGCCGCCGAGGCCGAGGCGCGCTCGGGACCGCGGCGCGACCTGGTCGAGCTGCCCACCTTCACGGTCGACCCGGCGACGGCGCGCGACTTCGACGACGCCGTCTCGGCGCGGCGCGAGGGCGACGCGCTGCGGCTCTGGGTCCACATCGCCGACGTCGCCGCCCACGTGCGGCCCGGCTCGCCGCTCGACCGCGAGGCGCGGCGGCGCGGCAACAGCACCTACGCGCCGGGGACGGTCGAGCCGATGCTGCCGCAGGCGCTCAGCGAGGAGGCGTGCAGCCTGGCACCGGGGGTGGAGCGGCTCGCGGTGACAGCGGAGATCGAGCTGGGGCCGGGCGGTGAGCCCGGCGCCGCCAGCTTCTACCGCAGCCGCATCCGCTCCGACGCGCGGCTCGACTACGACCAGCTCGACGTCGTTTTCTCCGGGCGCGCCGAGGCCCCGCGGGCGGTGGCCGAGCCGCTGGCGGTCGCCCGCGACGCGGCGGCGGCGCTGGGCGAGCGGCGCGGCACGACCAGCCTCGACGTCGAGTCGTTCGAGCCCGAGTTCCGCTTCGACCCGGCCGGCGGGGTGAGCGGCGCCCGCGGGGTCGAGCAGACCGAGTCCCACCGCCTGATCGAGCGGCTGATGATCCTCGCCAACGAGCAGGTCGCGCAGCTGCTGGAGCGCAAGCGGGTGCCGGCGATCTACCGCGTCCACGCCCAGCCCGACCCGCCGCGGGTCGAACGGCTGGTCGAGCAGCTGGGAGACCTGGAGATCCCGACGCCGCCGCTGCGCGGCAGCCTGGCGCCGCGCCAGGCGGGCGAAGCGGCGGCCGAGGCGAGCCGCCTGGTGAGGCGCGAGGCGGCGCGACGCGGGCACGGCCGCGACGCGTATACATCGCTCGTGCTCCGCTCCCTCAAACAGGCCCGCTACAGCGAGCGCAACAGCGGTCACGCCGGGCTCGGCAGCGCCGCCTACTGCCACTTCACCTCGCCGATCCGCCGCTACCCGGACCTGGTCGTCCACCGGGCGCTGCTCGCCGCGCTGGGCGAGGGCGAGCCGGCGCCGAGCGCCGCCGAAGCGCGCGAGGTCGCCTGGCACTGCTCCGAGCGGGAGCGGGAGTCGATGCGAGTCGAGCGCCGCGCGGACGACATCTGCGCCGCCTTCCTGCTCGAGCGCGAGCTGGGCGAGCGGGGAGGGGAGACCGGGTTCGAGGGCGAGGTCTCGGGGCTGATCCGGGCCGGCGCCTTCGTCGGCTTCGGCGGCGAGCTGGGCGACGTCTACGAGGGCTTCCTGCCGGCCCGCCGGCTGGGGGGCGCCGAGCGCTTCGAGCTGAACGCCACCGAGACCGCGCTGGTCGGCGGCGAGTCGAAGCGCAGGCTGCGGTTCGGCGACCCGGTGTCGGTCCGGGTGACGGGGGTCGAGGCGGCGCGTGGGCGGGTGGACCTGGAGCCGGTGGAAAGCTGAGCGATGGCCAAGAAGGCGAAGAAGAAACGCGCCCCGGCCTCCGGCGACGTCGCCACCAACCGGCGCGCCCGGCACCGGTTCGAGCTGGTCGAGAAGCTCGAGGCGGGGATCGTGCTGCGCGGCTCCGAGGTGAAGTCGCTGCGCACCGGCAAGGCGCAGATGGCCGACGCCTACGCGGTGGTCGACGGCGGCGAGGTCTGGCTGCGCAACCTCCATATCCCACCCTACGAGCCGGCCAGCCGCGAGAACCACGAGCCGGAGCGGCCGCGCAAGCTGCTCCTGCACCGGAGCGAGATCGAGCGCCTGGTCGGCAAGACCGCGGAGCGCGGCCTGACGCTGATTCCGACCCGGATCTACTTCAAGGGAGCGCGGGCGAAGGTCGAGCTGGCGCTGGCGCGGGGCAAGGAGGGGCGCGACCGGCGCCGCGAGATCGCGGATCGCGACGTGCGGCGCGAGGTCGAGCGCGAATTCAAGGGCAGAATGAGGTAGCGTCGAGTTCTCAATGCCGATCGCTTCGTTCGTCAGCGACAACATCCAGTACTTCGTCGCCGGGCTGGTAATCGCGATCCTCCTTCTGCTGCTGGCGATCAGCATCGTGCAGCGCCGCAGCAAGGGAAAGAAGCAGAAGGCGGGCGGGGCCGCGGGCGCTGCCGGCAAGCCGCCTCCGCCGCCTCCCGGCCAGCCGCGGAGCGGCAGGGAGAAGCGCAAGCAGGCCCGCCAGGAGCAGCGAGCCGCGCGCGCCGAGCATCGCAAACGGAGCCGGGTGGAAGCGAAGCAGCGCCGCGAAGCGCGGGCCAAGAAGCGAGCGGAACGCCGCGGCAAGCCGGCCGGCGGACGTCGCTCGGGACGCAAGGCGAAGCGGGAAGCGGCGAAGGCCGAGCGCGAGCTGGCCGCGGCGCGCGCCGCCCAGGAGCGGGCGCTGCTCGAGCAGCAGGGCGCCCAGGTCGACGTCAACGCGCCGCAGCCCCAGCAAGCGCCCCCGCAGGCCCCGCCGCAGCCGCCCCCGGTTCCCCCAGCGCCCGAGCCGCCACTGTCGCCTTCGTTCCAGCCGCCCCCACCTCCGTCGACCCCACCCGAGCCGACCCCACCTCCGTCGACCCCACCCCAGCCGCCCCCACCCCCGTCGCCCACCGGGTCGCCGCAGGCGGGCGCCGTCCCGCCCCAACCGCCGGCCCCGCCCCCGGGCGACTACGACCCGGCTGCCGCCGAAAGGCGCGTCCAGGACAAGGTGGCGGAGATCCAGCGCGAGGAGGAGCGGATCCGGGCCGAGGCCGACCGACGGATCGCGGCGGCGGAGCAGATGCAGCGCGAAGCCGACGAGCGGCGGGAGCGGGCCGACTCCGGCCAGGCGACCCGGAACATGGAGCCGGTGTCGGCGCCGCAGCCGCCCGCAACGCCGCCGCCCGCGCCGCCGCCGGACATGCAAACCGCCGAACAGCGCCTCCAGCAGGAGCGCGAGGCGCAGGAGCGCGCGCTGGCCGAGGCGCAGGAGCGCCTGCGGCAGATCGAGGAGCGGACCAAGGCCGCGGAAGCGCGCGCCGCCGAGGCGGAGCGCCTCTCGAGGTTGAAATCGGAGGAGGGGGAGCGGGGGGAGCGGCTGCGCGAGATCGAGCAGAGCGTCGCGCAGGCCGAGGCGCGCGCCCACGAGGCGGAGCGCCGCGCCGAAACGACAGAGCGAGAGGTGCTCGACTCGGTGCAGGGCGGTGCCCCTGCTCCCGCCCCGCAGCCGCCCGCCGCGCAGCCGCCACCACCGCCACCCGCCCCCGAGCCGCAGCCGCTGGCGCCGCCTCCCCCGACGCCCGAACCGCCGGCCCAGCCCGGCCCGCCGCCGGCCGCTCCGCCGGCCCAGCCCAGCCCGCCGCCGCCGACGCCGCCCCCCGCCGCGCAGCCGCAGCAGCCGGCTTCCGCCGCTCCGGCCGGCGCGACGATCGAACTCAACAACGTCACCTTCGAGCAGCTGCGCGGGCACGGCCTCTCGGTCACCCAGGCGACCCGGCTGCTGGCCCACCGCGAGCGGGTCGGCCGCTTCCAGTCGATCGACGAACTGGACGAAATTCCGGGGCTGCCGCGGGAGTTCGCGGAAGACTTGAAGCGGCGTTCGGTGGTTTAGCTGACGCGCCTCACCACGTTCCGAACGCCGTAGGCGGCGGGCGTCGCCTGGTGGTGCTGGTCAAAGACGAATGTGCCAGGTTTGAGGCGGCCGCAACCGCCGCAAACCTGGCACAGGCGAGGGCCCGGCCACGCAGTGAGGGGTGGGCTCACCCGCGGCCCGCGGGGGGCCGGCTGGGAGCTCCTCCACACCCGCCGCGCCCTGGACTGGCCTTTGGAGCGGGGCACCGCGCCTCCACCCCTGCCGGGATCGGCTCTTACAGGCCGGCCGCCTCGAGCAGCTTGAGCCAGATCTCGCTGCGGGTCGGGTAGGCGGCCACCGCGTGGCGAAGGCGGGGGAGGGGGATCTCGCCGACCACGGCGACGGTCGCCGCGTGGAGGAAGTCGGCGGTCTCGAAGCCGGTGAACGTCGCGCCGACGATCGCCTCGTTCGCCCGATCGACGACGAGGCGCGAGGTGCCGCCGGTCCCCTTGCCCTGAAAGCTGGCGCCGGCGGTCCCGTCGGTCGCCACGTCGACCGCCTGCGCGTGGATTCCGGCCGCCTCTGCCTGGGCCAGGGTCTTGCCGACCGCCGCGACTTGAGGGTCGGTGAAGGTGACGCGCGGAGTGCCGAGGGCTTCGGCGCTCGCCTCGACGTCGCGGCCGAGCAGGTTCTCGGCGGCGACCCAGGCCTGGTACTTGCCCATGTGGGTGAACAGCGCTCTGCCGCTGACGTCCCCGATTGCGTACAGCCAATCGCGGCCGCCGACCCGCAGGCGGTCGTCCGTCTCGAGGAAGCCGTGCTCGCCCGGCTCGATCCCGACCGAGTCCAAGCCGATCCCCGAGGTGCGGGGTTTGCGCCCCACCGCGACGAGGATCTCCGCCGCCTCCACCCGGCCGCCGTCGCTCAGCTCGACGGCGACGCCGCCGCCGGCCGCGGCGACCCGCCTGGCGAGGACGCCGGTCCGCACGTTGACCCCGTAGGCGTCGCGCAGCGAGGCGGCGACCTGCTCGCCGGCGAACCGCTCCTCGCGCGGCAGCAGCTGGTCCTCGCCCTCGATCAGCGTGACCGCGGTCCCCAGCGTCGACCATGCTTGTGCGAGCTCCGAGCCGACCGGGCCGCCGCCGAGCACCGCCATGCTCGGCGGGACCCGCTTCGCGGTGGTCGCATCGCGGTTGTTCCAGGCCCGCACCGAGTCGAGCCCCTCGACCGGCGGCATCGCGGCGCCGCTGCCAGTCGCCACAACGACCGCCCGGCGGGCGGTCAGCCGGCGATCGCCGACGACGACGCGCCGCTCGCCATCCAGGCGCCCCTCGCCGCGGAAAAGCTCGATGCCGCGTTCCTCCAGCCAGGGGAGCATCACCGAGTCGTCGAGGTCGTGGACCACCTCGTCGCGGCGGTCGAGCACCGCCTGCGGGTCGAGCTCTCCGCACGCCGCGGCGGCGACGCCCGGCACCCGCCGCGCCTCGGCCAGCAGCTCGCCGGGCCGCAGCAGCGCCTTCGAGGGCATGCACGCGTAGTAGGAGCATTCGCCGCCGACCAGGTGGGGCTCGACGATCGCCACCGTCAATCCCCCTTCCGCCAATCGCCCCGCGCAGACCTCGCCCGGCGGGCCGGCGCCCAGGACGATCGCGTCGAACTCGTGCTCGGAAGACATCAGTTTCGGGCTTCGCTCACGGCGCGAAGAACCAGATATGCACGCTTGTTCACTCCGCACTCACAGCCGGCAGCGTACAATCGGAAGCGACATAGCACGGGGGCGACAGGCTTCGACCTGGTCGGTCCGTGCGAACGGTTGCAGGCCGAGGTGGCCGGAGGCCTCGTTAAACACCGGCACCAACCAATACGTGCGGACCATGAGTTCGCCCTCGCCGCTTAGTTAGAGCTAAGTGAGTGAGAGTCGGCCCTCTCCCGCCCGCGGAGAGGGGCACCGGCTTCAATTTGCGGGCTCACCCGGGTGGATCGCCCCGCCCGCCGGGGGAAATCGAAGGGGCTCTGTCTCCCGCAGTGCCCGCCGGCGCGGACCCCGGGAGCCGAGAACCAAGCGCCGGCTATGCCTGTAGAGACCTTCGCGCTACGGCCAGGCACGCCGGTTCGATTCCGGCCGCCTCCATGGATGGAATGGACGATCGCCCGCATGGGCACGGCTTGCCGGACGAATGTTCGTCTCCAGCCGGCTCGTCTGGGCTCCGATGATCGTCGGGTGGACGCGCCAAGCCGCCTCGTCCGAGGGTGAGGCTGAAAGGAAGGTCTGACCGATGCCGGCTCTGATCCTGACCGTCCTCGCCCCGATCGGGGCCTGGATACATCTGCGGCGCCGACCAGAGCCCCGCAGTCGCGAGCGGACCCTGGAGACCTACCTGCTCTGGTGGCTCGCGCTCGCGATCGGCGCGGCCTCGGTGGTCGGCGGCCTGTTCCACGTGTTCGACGGGCCCCACCTCGCCGAAACGATCGGCTTCACCCGGGGCGACGGCGGCTTTCAGTTCGAGAACGCGATGGGCGACCTCTCGATCGGCGTTGCTGGCCTGCTCTGCATCCGGGTCAGGGGCACCTTCTGGCTCGCCGTGCTGGTGATCGCCGCGGTCCAGTACTACGGCGACGCCTACGGCCACATCCACCAGTGGGTCGTCAACGACAACACGAAGTCGGGCAACGTCGGCATCCCGCTCTGGCTCGACGTCATCGTCCCGACGATCGGGCTTCTCCTCTACGCGGCGCGAAGCCGAGCGGCTGCGGCCGGCACCCACCGCGATCCGATCCGCGATACTCCAGCGTCAGGTGCCCGCCCCGGCTGACCTGAAGCCCTTCGCCGTCTCGACCGCGCTGGCGCTGGCGCTGCTGATCGTCGCCGCCCCGGGCGCGGCGTCCGCCCCGAGCGGCCCCGGGAAGACGCCGGCGGGCACCCGGTCAGCGGCGAAGCGCCCCGGTCCGCAGCGGCTCGACGTCGTCCTCGGGCTCAGCCGGCGCCAGGGGGCGTTGGAACGGTTCGCGCTCCGCGTCTCCGATCCCAGCTCGGCCCTCTACGGGGGTTACCTGCGCCCCGGTCAGGTCGGCCGCCGGTTCGGGGCGAGCGATGCCACCGTGCGGGCCGTGCTCGGCTACCTGCGCAAGCACAGGATCAGGGGGCGGCTCGACGTCACCCGCTCCTTCGTCGAGGCGCTCGTCCCCACCCGTCGCGCCAACCGCCTCTTCCGCAACCGCGCCGGCCGCGCACGGGCGCCGGTTGCGCTCCGGGGCAAGGTCCACGAGGTCCTCCTCGCCGCGGCCGCCCCCGACCAGTTCCTGCCCGGAAGGGGGGCAGGCGCCCGGGCCTCGCGAGCCCCGCGGCAGACGAGCGCGCCGCAGGCGCCGCCCTACGTTCGCACCGGAACCCCGAGCGGCTGCCCGCGCGGTCAGAACGCCCGCTACGCCTACTCCAAGTCCGCGGTTGCCGGCCCCTCCTTCACGCCCAGCCAGATCCAGCAGGCATACGGCGCGGCGCCGCTCCACGCCGCCGGCATCGACGGCCGCGGCGTGCGTGCCGGGGTCTACGGCGCCGGCGGCACCGGGTTCCGCGAGCTGCGTGCCTACGCCCGCTGCTTCGGGTTCCGGGCGCCGCCGACCCGCCTGGTCAAGGTCGGGCATCGGCACACCTTCCCGACCAGCTTCGAGGCGGCCCTCGATCTGCAGATGCTCTCCCTGATGGCCCCGGGGCTCGAGTTGCTGACCGTCTACTCGGTCGGCTCGAATCTGTTCCCGGTCGACTTCTCGGCGATGCTCGATCCCCGCAACGGGCCTCCTCCGGACGTCTTCTCGGCAAGCGTGGGCGAATGCGAGACGGCGGTCGGGCGCCGCCAGCTGCGGCTCACCGCGCACGTTCTCGCCGCCGCCGCCGCGGTTGGGGTGACGGTGGCGTCGGGGTCCGGCGACAACGGCTCGTTCTGCCCGGACGGGCCGAACCGCGGCTGGTTCCCGGGCGACTCGGACTGGCTGACCTCGGTCGGCGGCACGTCGCTCACCCTCGACGCGGACAACCGGATCGTTGACGAGGTCCCCTGGAACAACCGGTCGCTGGGTTTCGGGTTCGGGGGAGGCGGCGGCTTCAGCCGCCTCCTGCGCCGCCCCCCGTTCCAGCGCGGCCTCGGCCGCTGGGGCGACCGGCGCGGATATCCCGACGTGGCGCTGTTCGCCGACCCCTTCCCGGGGATCGCGGAGTACTGCCGCCTTTCCAATCCGAAGAGCCCGAACTGCATGGCCTCCGGGCGCGGCAACCCGTACATCACCGGAAACGGCACCAGCGCCGCCGGGCCGCTCTTCGCCGGGATCGCCGCCCTGGTCGACCAGCGGCTGCGCGCCGCGGGTCGGCCGCCGCTTGGCTTTGCCGATCCGCTCCTCTACCAGCTGGGCCGGCGCGGTGGCCAGGGCGCCCTGCGGGACGTCGTCAGCGGGTCGAACAGCGTCTTATGGAAGACGTGCTGCAAAGCGTTCCCGGGCTACGACCGCGCCTCGGGCTGGGGCTCGGTCAACGCCGCCGGCCTCGCCACGGCGGCGCTCCACAGCGGTCCGGGGTAGTCGACCCTCGATCAGCGCAGTAGCCCCGGGTTCAGTCACCCAGCTCGGGCTCAGTGCCGGTCGAACCCGCGATTGACGCGGAAGCGCAACTCGAGGTATGCGGTGCCGGCTATCAACGCTGCCGGCAGAAGGATGATGGGTGGAGCTCCGAAGACGAACACGGCAACCCCTACGAGCACGGCGTTGAGCGTTCCGACGATCAGCCCTCCGCGGCGAATGCGAGCGAGTTTCGTCATCAGCTCCATCCCATGATCATAAGAGCCAGCGTCGCAGACGGTACGCCTACCTCGAATCCCGCGCCGAGCCCTTCGTTAATGCATTTGGTGATGTTTTCGGTTGGTAGGTCTTGGCTCAGTGCGTTGGAGGCGGCGTAGCCGCTGAAGTAGGCCATGAGCCCGCCGAGCACGGAGAAGGCTGCGATGAGCGCTTCGAGGAACTGTCGCGCGGATGCGGGGTCGAGCATCCTGCAACCGTAGGCGTCCTCAACGCACGCATGGTGCGCCGGGTGGAACAAATCCGCTACGACTTCGTCGCGACGCTCGCCGCCAGCTCGGGCGGGCTGCTCAGGGTCTGGAAGACGACGCAGTAGCGCTCGGTCAGCTTCAGCAGGGTGGCGAGCTGCTCCTCGTCGGCGTCGGCGTCGAGGTCGAAGGCGAGGCGGATCGCGCGGAAGCCGACCGGGGCGTCGCGGTCGACCGCCATGGTGCCGCGGAAGTCGAGCTCGCCCTCGGCACGCACGGTGCCGGACTCGACCGCGATCCCCAGCGAGGTCGCGACGGCCCGCAGCGTCACCCCGGCGCAGGCGACCAGCGCCTCGAGCAGCATGTCCCCCGAGCAGAGCTGCGTGCCGTCGCCGCCGGAGGCCGGGTGCAGGCCGGCCTCGGCCAGGGCGCGTCCGGTGTCCACCGAGCAGGAGACGCCCTCGCCGAGGCTGCCGCTGGCGCTCAGCGTCACCACGGCCGCCTCCGGCTCCTCCGCGTAGCGCTCCTTGAGCGGCGTCTGGGTCGCCTTCAGCGTCTCGCGGTCCACCGCCTCAGCCTACCCGGCGAACGTGCCGTCGATTCGGTGCCCATATAGGCCGCTTGGCGACGGCACGTCCCGGTAGGCTCGCGGCGTGGGCGGTGTATTCATCTTCGCGTTCCTCGCCGCCCTCAACCCGACGCTGCTTGCCGCGACGACCGTGATGCTGCTGCTGCCCCACCCGGAGCGATTGCTGCTCGGCTACCTGCTCGGCGCGGCGCTGACCAGCGTCACGCTCGGCCTGGTGATCGTCTTCACCCTGCAGGACTCCGACCTGGTCGGCACCACGCAGAACCAGCTCAGCCCGGCGGCCGACTTCGCGCTCGGGGGCCTCGCCCTGCTGGTCGCCTGCGTGCTCGGCAGCGGCCGCGACCGACGCCTCGCCGAGCGGCGCCGGGCTCGCAAGGCGGAAAAGGCAAAGGGTCCGCCGCGATGGCAGCAGTTCCTCGGCCGGGGCTCGGCCCGCGCCACCTTCGCGGTCGGCGTGGTCCTGACCCTTCCCGGCGCCTCCTACATAACCGGCCTCAACCGGATCGCCGATCAGGACCTGCCGGCCGCTGCGACCGTCGCCGTCGTCCTCGCCTTCAACGCGATCATGCTGGCGCTGCTGGAGCTTCCCCTGCTCGGCTACGCGATCGCGCCGCAGTGGACGCCGGACGCGGTGTCGCGGTTCCGGGCCGCGCTCGGCCGCCGCGGCCGCGTCTGGGCCGTCCGCGGCGCCGCGGCCGTCGGCGTCCTGCTGATCGCGCGCGGCATCCTCACCGTCGTCCTCTGAGCGACGACTGAACGATTTACCACCGCATACGTGGGTAAAACGACCAGTCGGCGCTCAGCTGGGTGCGTCATCCTCGGCGTGATGGCGATCGCAACCGCAACCAGCCTCGACGTCCACATGGGCGGCGAGCTGCTGTTCGCCGGCGTCTCCTTCAAGCTCGAGCCGCGCGAGCGAATGACCCTCTCGGGCCGCAACGGGGCCGGCAAGTCGACCCTGCTGCGGCTGTTGGCCGGGGAGCTGTCGCCCGACTCCGGCAGCCTCGTCGTGCAGCGCGGCGCCCGGGTCGCCCTGCACGACCAGCGCCCGCCGCGGGGCACAGACGCCTCGCTGGGCGAGTACGTCTTCTCCGGTCGCGCCGAGATGATCGAGACCGAGGCCGAGCTGGAGCGGCTCGAGGCGGCGATGGCGGGTGGCGAGACCGGCGAGGGGACGCTGAGCGCTTACGCGGCCGCCCAGCAGCGGCTCGAGCACGGCGGCGGCTACCGCTGGCGCGACGGCGTGCTCGCCGTGCTGCGCGGCCTCGGCTTCGGCGGCGAGGAGGCGGAGCGGCCGCTCTCGACCTTCTCCGGCGGCGAGCTGACCCGCGCCTCGCTGGCCCGGGCGCTGGCCACCCGCCCCGGCCTGCTGCTGCTCGACGAGCCGACCAACCACCTCGACATCCCCTCGCTGGAGTGGCTGGAGCGCTACCTGGTCGAGCTCGACGCGGCGGTCGTCCTCGTCGCCCACGACCGCTGGTTCCTCGAGGCGGTCGGCACCTCGGTGCTCGAGCTGGAGGCGAAGCGAGCGCGCTTCTTCGCCGGACCCTGGCACGCCTGGCGCAAGGAGCAGGCGGCGCGGCAGATCGCCCGCGGCAAGGCGATCGAGCGCCAGGAGGCGGAGATCGCCCGCATGGAGCGCTTCGTCGAGCGCTTCCGCTACAAGGCGACCAAGGCGCGCCAGGCGCAGTCGCGGCTGAAGCGGATCGAGAAGGTGAAGCGCGAGGGGGTCGAGGCCGAGCAGCGCGAGCGCCGCAACCTGCGCTTCTCGTTCGCCGCCCCGGAGCGGCCCGGCCGGGTGGTGCTGAAACTGGTCGGGGCGAGGATCGAGGTGCCCGGCCGCACCCTGCTCGACGACGCGCAGCTCGAAGTCGAGCGCGGCGAGCACGTCGTCCTGGTCGGCCCCAACGGCGCCGGCAAGACGACCCTGATCGAGACCCTGGCGGGGCTGCGCGAGCCGCCGGCCGGCTCGGTGCGGCGCGGCCACAACGTCAAGGTCGGCTACCTCTCCCAGCACGCCGACACGGCGGCGGGGGAGGGGACGGTGCTCGACGCGGCGCAGCGCGAGACCGGCCTCAGCGGCCAGAAAGCGCGTGACCTGCTCGGCGGCTTCCTGTTCTCCGGCGCCGACGCCGAGAAGCAGCTGAGCGAGATCTCCGGCGGCGAGCAGCGGCGGCTCTCGCTGGCGATCCTGGTCGCCTCCGGCGCCAACCTGCTGATCCTCGACGAGCCGACCAACCACCTCGACATCGAGAGCCGCGAGGCGCTCGAGGACGCGCTGCTCGCCTTCGAGGGGGCCGTGGTCCTCGTCTCCCACGACCGCGCCCTGCTGGAGGCAGTCGGCACGCGCACGCTCGTCTGCGAGGGCGGCGAGCTGCGCAGCCACCCGACCGGCTGGGCCGCCTACCAGCGCCAGCGCGACGAACGCGAAGCGGCGGCGCAGGCGGCGGCGCAGGCCGCCAAGCCGGCCCGCCGCCCGACCGCCCGCGACGCCGGCCGGGCGGCGAAGAAGGCGGCGCGCAAGGCCGGCCGCCTCGCCGAGCGGATCGGGCAGGCCGAAGCCGAGCTGCGCGAGCTGGAGGAGGAGCTCTCGGACCCGGGCGCCTGGTCGAGCCCCGGCCGTGCCGAGCGAGCCAGCGAGCGCCACGCCGCCGCCAAGCGGGCGGTGGCCGAGCTTTACGCGCAGTGGGAAGCGGCCGAGGGCGAGGTCAGCTCAGCGGCTGATCGAGCCTGACCCGGCAGCCCTTCGCCGGGACGACGGTGATGTTGCGGATCTTCGCCCGCTCGGGCTGTGGCTCGGGGGCGCTCAGCTCGGCCCGCTCGAGGAAGGCGCGGAGGACGATCTTCATCTCGTATTCGGCAAAGGAGGCGCCGATGCAGCGGCGCACGCCGCCGCCAAACGGGATCCAGGCGTAGTTGTCCGGTTTGGGGCCCTCGAGGAAGCGCTCGGGGCGGAACTCGTGCGGCTCGGGGAAGAGGTCCTCGCGGTAGTGGAGCGCCGCCACCGCCGGGAACAGGAAGGTCCCGGCCGGCAGCTCGTAGCCGTCGATCCGCAGCGGCCGGGTCAGCTTGCGCGCCACGTCGACGATCACCGGTCGCGCCCGCAGCGTCTCCTTGATCGTCGCCTCCAGGTAGTCGTCCTCGCCGGCGGCGAGCGAGTCGCGCAGCCGCTCCATGACGCGGGGGTTGCGCAGCAGCCGCTCCATCGCCCAGGCCAGCCCGGTCGCGGTGGTCTCGTGCCCGGCGGCGACGACCGTGACCAGCTCGTCGCGCAGCTCCTCGTCGCTCATCGGCTCGCCGTCCTCGTCGCGGGCGCCGAGCAGCAGGGAGAGCACGTCCCCGGCGCCGCCCTCCCCGCCGGCGCGTTCGGAGCGGCGCAGCGCGATCTCCTCGTAGATGAAGGCGTCGAGCTCCGCGCGGGCCCGCAGGAAGCGGCCCCAGGGGCTCCAGCGGCCGAGGTCGCGCTGCAGGAAGGGGAGGTGGGTGACCAGGTTGACCCGCCTCGTGAACACGTCGATCAGCCGCTCGGCGCGCTCGAAGCGGGCCTCGTCTTCGACCCCGAACACGGCGCGAAGGATCACCGCCAGGGTGATCCGCTGCGTGTGCGGTCGCAGCGCGAACGGCTCCCCGACCGGCCAGCTCTCCATCTCCCGCGTCGTGACCTCGCCGATCAGCTCGCCGTAGCGGCGGATCTGCTCGCCGTGGAACGGCGGCAGCAGCAGCTTGCGCTGGCGCAGGTGCGGCGCCTCGTCGAGCGTCAGCACCGAGTTCGGCCCCAGCGCCGGCTCCAGCACCGTCGCGTTGGCCTCGCCCGCGTGCATCTGGTCCGGCGCACCGGTGAACACCTCTTTGACCAGGGCCGGGTCGGCGACGTAGACGATCCTGCCGACGATCGGGAAGGAGATCGCGAAGACGTCGCCGTAGCGGCGCCGCAGGCGGTCGAGGAAGCCGTGCGGGTCGCGCGCGTAGCGCACCCCCTCGACGATCCCCGGCCCCCTCGGGCCGGGCGGCAGGCCGCGGGGGACTGCGCTCGGGGCGGGACGTGGGATCGTCGCCTGCTCCATCGCCAATGCACAATAGGACATCGACTGGCTGCCCAGCCAGGAAGCTCAGAAGACGATCGTGCGAGAGCCGTCCAGCAGCACCCGGTCGTCGAGGTGGGCCTTCACGGCGCGGGCGAGGACGAGCCGCTCGACGTCGCGCCCGATCCGCATCAGGTCGCCGATCTCGTCGCGGTGGCTGACCCGGGTCACGTCCTGGTCGATGATCGGCCCCGCGTCGAGCTCCTCGGTCACGTAGTGGGCGGTGGCACCGATCAGCTTGACGCCGCGCTCGTGGGCGCGCGCGTAGGGGTCGGCGCCGACGAAGGCTGGCAGGAAGCTGTGGTGGATGTTGATCGCGGGCGCGCCCAGCCGCTCCAGGAAGCCGGCCGAGAGGACCTGCATGTAGCGGGCCAGGACGAGCAGGTCGACCTGGCCGCCGAGCAGCTCCAGCATCCGCTCCTCCGCCGCCTCCCGGCCGCCGTCCTCGATCGGCACGTGGTGGTAGGGGAGGCCGAGCGAGGCGACCTGGTCGGCGTGGTCGGGATGGTTGGAGACGACGGCCACCAGCTCGGCGCCGAGCTCGCCGCTGCGCCATCGCCACAGCAGGTCGGAGAGGCAGTGGTCTTCGCGCGAGACCATGATCCCCACCCGCTTCGGCTCGCTCGACTCGGCGAAGCGGTGCTCCATCCGCAGCGGCTCCGCCAGCTCGTGCGCGAAGCGGCGGTAGAGCGCCTCCCGCTCCCCCTCGGGCGCCTGGTCGAAGGCCATCCGCATGAAGAAGCGGCCCTCGTCGCTGGAGTGCTGGTCGGCGTCGACGATGTTGCGGCCGGCCTCGGCGAGGAAGCCGCTGACCGCGGCGATCAGGCCCGGCCTGTCCGGGCAGGCGAGCAGCAGGCGGGAGGTGGGCTGGGAATGGCCGGCGATGCGGGGATGATTGCGGTTGATTCCATGAACCGCAGCCCGCGCACCACCCTCGCAGGCGTCCGCCCGCCCTACCACCCGCGCGCCCACGCCCGCCGCCGCCGCGGCGAGCGGCTCGGTCTGCGCGAGGCCTGCGCGATGGCGATCGGGGGGATGATCGGCGGCGGCATCTTCAGCGTGCTCGGCGTCACCATCGACCTCGCCGGGCACCTCGCGTTCGCGGCGTTCCTGCTCGGCGGCGCGATCGCGATGCTGACCGCCCGCGCGTACGCCCGCCTCGCCCTGCGCTCGGGCCACTCCGGCGGGCCGTTCGCCTACCTGCGCGAGGAGGGCCACGAGGCGGCTGCCGCCTGGGTGGCCTGGCTGCTGGTCGCCGGCTACGTCTTCGCGCTCGCGGTCTACGCCTTCACCTTCGGCCACTACCTGGCGCACGCGCTGGGGGCGCCCGACGCGGTCGCCCGGCTCGCCGGCGTCGCGGTCCTCGTCGCCTTCCTCGCCGTCAACCTGCGCGGCGTCGCCGCGTCGGGCCTGACCGAGGACCTGGTCGTCGCCGTGAAGCTGCTGGTGCTCGGCGGGATCGCCCTGGTCGGCCTCGGCATGCTCACCGCCGAACGGCTCGCCCCGCTCGACGACCGCGGCCTGCTCGGCATCCTGCTCGGCGCGGCGCTGATCTTCGTCGCCTACGAGGGCTTCGAGCTGCTGCCCTACGACTACGACGACCTCGACGACCCGCCGCGCACCCTGCCCCGCGCCCTCTACATCTCGGTCGCCCTGGTGGCGCTGGTCTACGTCGCGGTCACCCTCGCCTCGCAGATGCTGGTCTCCGACCGGCTGCTCGCCGAGCAGAAGGAGGTCGCCTTCGCGCTGGTCGGCAAGCAGGCGCTGGGGGGCTTCGGCCTCTGGGCGGCGACCGTAGCGGCGCTGTTCTCGACCGGCTCGGCGATCAACGCGACCCTCTTCTCGACCGCCCGGCTGATCCGCGACGTCAGCCTCGCCGGCGAGCTTCCCGCGACCCTGGGGCGGGAGCGGCGCGGCCTGCCGGTCGCGGCGATCGTCTCGATCGCCCTGCTCGGCGCGGCCTTCTCGCTGCTGCCCGGGATCGTCGCCGTGGTCGCCTTCGGCTCGCTCACCTTCCTGCTGGTCTTCGCGCTGGTCAACCTGCTGCACGCCCGCCACACCGCGGCGCCCGGCTGGGACCGCGGCCTCGCCTACCTCGGCGGGGCGGCCTGCCTGGCGGCGGCGGTCGGGCTGCTCTATTACCTGGCCCGCTCCGACCGGCCCGACCTGGCGCTGATCTGCGCCTGCGCGGTCGCGGTCGGCGCGGCGCGGCTCGCCTTCGTGAGGTTGCGCGATGCCTAGCCGGGAGATCCGCACCCGCCTGCTGCCGCTCGCCACGCTGACCCTGATCGTGGTCGGCGGGGCGCTGCACATCGCCGCTGCGCCGACCGCGGGCGACGCGGTCTGGGCGGCGACCGTGGCGACGATGCTGGTTCCTCTCTCCGTCTCGATCGTCCGCACCCTCGCCTCCGGACGGGTCGGGGTCGACGCGATCGCGCTGGTCGCGATGGCCGGGGCGCTGGCGGTCGGCCAGTACCTGGCGGGCGCGGTGATCGCGCTGATGCTCTCCGGAGGCAACGCGCTGGAGGCGTCGGCCTCGCGCCGCGCCCGGCGCGAGCTGACCTCGCTGCTGGAGCGGATGCCGACGATCGCCCACCGTCGCGCCGCGGGTGGCTGGGAGGAGGTCCCGGTCGGCGAGCTGGGGGTCGGCGACACGGTGCTGGTGCGGGCCGGCGAGCTGGTCCCGGTCGACGGCGCGGTTCGCAGCCCCGAGGCGGTGATCGACGAGTCGGCTCTGACCGGGGAGCCGCTGCCGGTGACCCACGCCCGCGGGGCGATCGTCCGCAGCGGCGCGGCCAACGCCGGCGACGCCTTCGAGCTGAAGGCGACCAAGCTCGCCTCCGAGAGCGCCTACGCCAACATCGTGCGGCTGGTCCGCGCCGCCGAGACGCAGCGCGCCCCCTTCGTCCGCCTCGCCGACCGCTACGCGGCCGTCTTCCTGCCGCTCACGCTGGCGCTCGCCGCGGCGGCCTGGGCGGTGAGCGGCGACCCGGTCCGCGCCGTCGCGGTGCTGGTCGTGGCGACGCCCTGTCCGCTGATCCTCGCGGCGCCGATCGCGATCGTCTCCGGTGTCTCGCGCGCCGCCCGCGCCGGGGTGATCGTCAAGGGCGGCGCCGCGATCGAGCGGCTCGGCGAGGCGCGCGCCGTGCTGCTCGACAAGACCGGTACGATGACCCTTGGCACGCCGGCGGTGCGCGAGGTCGCCTCGCTGGGCGGCGACGGTGGGGAGGAGGCGCTGCGGCTTGCCGCCTCGGTCGACCAGCTCTCCGCCCACGTCCTCGCCGAGGCGCTGGTCCACGAGGCGGAGCGGCGCGGCCTCGAGCTGGCCGAGCCGTCCGGCGCGGTGGAGGAGCCGGGGCAGGGGATGGAGGGGACGGTCGACGGCCGCCGAGTGGCGGTCGGCAGCGCGGCGTGGCTGCGCTCGCGCGGCTACGACGGCGAGGCGGCGGCGATCGACGGGGGCGGCGAGGTCGCCGGCTTGGCCAAGGTCCTGGTCGGAATCGACGGCCGGCTGGTCGCCGTGGTGACGATGGCCGACCGGCTCCGCGACGACGCCCGCGAGCTGAGCGGCGAGCTGCGCGCCGCGGGGGTGCGCCGGGTGGCGATGGTGACCGGCGACC
>Ga0210101_1000101_pt1 | contig 29617 bp, 31 predicted proteins | sample Muzzi_PWC_D1_FD_185534 | JGI IMG/M metagenome (GOLD analysis project Ga0210101, IMG submission 185534) | Wetland microbial communities from San Francisco Bay, California, USA, that impact long-term carbon sequestration - Muzzi_PWC_D1 (SPAdes) | ecosystem: Environmental > Aquatic > Marine >... | reverse complement strand
AGGCGGGGTCGGGTGGGGGTGGAGCGTCTTGTACTTTTTCCGCGGCAACGCCCGCGGACAGCCAGCGCCTATCTACGGAAAAAGTTAAGCGGAACCCCAACCTGGACCCCGCCCCTCAACCCGTAGCCCGATCGCGGCCTCAATCGAGGATGTCCACCATCACCCGGCGATCCAGGCGCACGGCGGCGGCCTTCGCAACAGTCCGGATCGCGTTGGCGACCCGCCCCCCTTTGCCGATCACCCGCCCCAGGTCCGCCTCGGCGACGCTGATCTCGTAGATCAGGTCGCCGTCCTCCTCCAGCTCGGCGACCTCGACGGCGTCGGGCTCCTCGACCAGCGCCCTGACGAGGAACTCGAGCAGCTCCGTCATCCGGCCTAGCTTCCGGAGGCGGCGATGCCCTTGGTGCGCAGCAGGGTGGCGACCGTCTCGGAGGGCTGCGCCCCGTGCTCGATCCAGTGGCGAGCGCGCTCCTCGTCGAGCTCGATCGTCGAGGGCTCGGTCTGCGGGTTGTAGCGGCCGATCGTCTCGATCGTCCGCCCGTCGCGCGGGGAGCGTTTGTCGGCGACCACGATCCGCCACACGGGGTTCTTCTTCGAACCCACCCTTCTCAGTCTGATTCGCACTGCCATTAGCGGCCCGGCAGGTTAGCGCCTGCGGTACTTGGGGCGCGGAGCGCCGCCCGCCATCTGGGCGAGCTGCTGGGGGTCGGGGGCTTTGCCGGAGACCATCTGGCGCATCAGCTTGCGCATCTGGTCGAACTGCTTGACCAGCTGGTTGACATGCTGAACCTTGGTCCCCGAGCCGGCGGCGATCCGCTTGCGGCGCGAGCCCTTGATGATCGCCGGGTTGGCGCGCTCCAGCGGGGTCATCGAGAGGATGATCGCCTCGACCCGGTCCAGCTCGCCTTCGTCGACATCGGCGCCTTTCAGCTGCTTCATCGCCCCCATCCCGGGCAGCATCCCGATCAAGCCGCTGAGCGGGCCCATCTTGCGCACCTGCCGCATCTGCTGGAGGAAGTCCTCGAGCGTGAAACGGTCGCTTTCCAGCTTCCTTTGCAGGTCGGCGGCCTGGTCCTCGTCGACCTCCTTCTCGGCTTTCTCGATCAGGCTGAGCACGTCGCCCATGCCGAGGATGCGCGAGGCCATCCGGTCCGGGTGGAAGCGCTCGAAAGCGTCCAGCTTCTCGCCGGTCGAGGCGAAGAGGATCGGCTTGCCGGTCACCGCCTTGACCGAGAGCGCCGCGCCGCCGCGGGCGTCGCCGTCCAGCTTGCTCATCACCACGCCGTCGAACTCCGCCGTCTCGGCGAACGATTCGGCGACGCCGACCGCGTCCTGGCCGGTCATCGCGTCGACCACCAGCAGCACGTCGTGCGGCCTGATCCGCTTGCGGATCCTCGCCAGCTCCTCCATCAGCTCGGCGTCGATGTGGAGGCGCCCGGCGGTGTCGACGATCAGCACGTCGCGCTCGTCGGCGCGGGCCTGGTCGAGCGCCCAGGCGGCGATCTCGACCGGGTCGCGGTCGGTGCCCTGCTCGTAGACGTGGGAGCCGGCCCGCTCGCCGACCGTGACCAGCTGGTCGACCGCGGCCGGCCGGTAGACGTCGCAGGCGGCGAGCGCGACGTCCTTGCCCGACTCGCCGAGGTGGCGGGCCAGCTTCGCGCAGGCGGTCGTCTTGCCCGAGCCCTGCAGGCCGGCCATCAGGATCACGGTCGGGCCGCTGGAGGCGAAGGCGAGGTCGCGGCCGGCGCCGCCCATCAGCGCGGTCAGCTCCTCGTCGACGATCTTCACCACCTGCTGGCCGGGGTCGAGGCTCTCCAGCACCTCGGAGCCGAGGCAGCGCTCCTTCAGCGTCTTGGTGAAGCCTTTGACGACCTTGAAGTTGACGTCCGCCTCGAGCAGGGCGAGGCGGATCTCGCGCATCGCCGCGTCGACGTCGCCCTCGTTCAGCTTGCCGCGCGAGCGGACCTCGGAGAGCGTCGCCTGGAGGCGGTCTGAGAGCTGATCGAACACCTCAACGGAGCTTAGGGCAGCGCGGTAGACCTTTGGTTCGCACAGCGGTTCAAATGACTACCGCGGTCGTTCAAGTGACGACCGCGGACGCTACTCGGCGAGCAGCGCGCGGGCGAAGTCGTCGGGGTCGAAGGGACGTAGGTCCTCCAGCGCCTCGCCGGTGCCGATCAGCTTCACCGGGATGCCCAGCTCAGCGGCGATCGCCAGCACGATGCCGCCCTTCGCGGTGCCGTCGAGCTTGGTCAGGACGACGCCGTCGACCTCAACCGCTTCGGCGAACACCTTCGCCTGGCGCAACCCGTTCTGGCCGGTGGTCGCGTCGATCGAGATCAGCGTCTCGTGCGGCGCCTCGGGCATCTGCTTGGCGATCACCCGCCGCACCTTGGCCAGCTCGTCCATCAGGTCTCCCTGGGTGTGGAGTCGGCCGGCGGTGTCGACGATCACCACGTCGGCGCCGCGGGCGCGGGCGGCGGCGACCGCGTCGAAGGCGACCGCGCCGGGATCGCCGCCGGGCGCCGAGCGGACCAGATCGGCGCCCGCCCGCTCCGCCCACTCGGCGAGCTGCTCTGCGGCGGCGGCGCGGTAGGTGTCGGCGGCGGCCATCACTACGGAGAGGCCGAACTCCCTGGAGAGGTGCCAAGCGATCTTGCCGATCGTCGTCGTCTTGCCGGTGCCGTTGACGCCGACCATCAGCAGCACGGCCGGCTCGCCGCTCAGGTCGATCGGCCCGCGCCCGGTCGAGGCGACGTCGGCGAGGATCTCGATCAGGCGGTCGCGGACCGCCTCGCCGTCGGCCGAGACGGCGCCCCCCTCGACCTCCCGCTCCAGCCTCTCGACCACCTCTGCCGTGGTCGGGGCGCCCGCGTCGGCGAGGATCAGGGCCTCCTCAAGCCGCTCCCAGGTCTCCTCGTCGAGCCGGTCGAAGAGGCTGGCCGAGACCTCCTCGACCAGCGCCTGGCGGCTCTTCGAGAGGCTCTCGCGGAGCCGGCGGAAGACGCCGCGGCGCCGCTCCTCGCTCTCCGGCTCGCGGCCGGCCTCCGCCCGGCGCGCGCCGAGGTCGAAGATCTCCTGCCAGGAGGTGCTCACCGCGGGGAGCCCTTTCAGGCCGCTTCGAGGGCCGGCGGACCGGGGGCGCCGTCGCCGGCCCCGGCCTCCGCTTCGCGCGGCAGGCGGCGGGAGACCACCCGGGTGACGCCGTCGCCCCCCATCGTCACCCCGTAGAGCACGTCGGCCGCGTCCATCGTCCGTTTCTGGTGGGTGACGACGACGAACTGGGCGCGGCTCGAGAAGCGGCGGATCAGCTGCAGGAAGCGGTCGATGTTGGCGTCGTCGAGCGCCGCCTCGACCTCGTCGAGAATGTAGAAGGGGCAGGGCCGGGCGAGGAAGACGGCGAAGACGAAGGCCAGCGCGACCAGCGACTTCTCGCCGCCGGAGAGCAGCGAGAGCTTGCGGGTCGACTTGCCGGCGGGGGTCACCTCGATCTCCACGCCGAGCTCGCTGCGTTCCTCCTCCTCATCCTCCTCGTCGTTCTCGTCGACCGCGTGCAGCGCCACGCGGCGCAGGCGCCCGCGGCCGCCCGGGAAGAGGTGCTCGACCATCTCCTCGAAGTTCTTCGCGGTCGCCTCGAAGGTCTGCTCGAAGGCGCGCTCGATCTCGTCGTCGATGTCGCGGATCAGCGCCTCCAGCTCGCGCATCCCGCGCTCGGTGTCCTCGCGCTGGAGCTGCAGCGACTCGACGTGCTCGCGCGCCTCCTCGTACTCCTGCTCGGCCAGCGGGTTGACCGGGCCGATCTGGGCGCGGCGGCGCTCCAGCCGCTGCAGCCGCCGGTCGATCTCGCTGCGCTCCTCCTCGCCCAGCGCGTCCTCGGCCGGCTCGACCTCCTCGCCGAGGCGCGCGGCGATCGCCGCCAGCTCTTTGGCGGCCTCGGCGCGGCGATCGCCCAGGTGGGCAGCCTCGACCTCGGCCTCGGTCAGCCGGTCGGAGACCGCCTTCATCTCGACCTGCAGCTCGGACTCGCGGCGCGCGCAGTCGCGCATCTCCGCGGCGATCTCGTCGCCCCCGTCCTGCTCGCCGACCACCTTCGCTTCGATCGCTTCGACTCGGGCGAGGATCGCCGCTTCCGCCGCCGCGGCCGCGGCGGCCGCGGCGCGGACGTCGTCGAGTAGCTCCTCGCCGGCCGCGACCCGCTCGCGCAGCGCCTCGCGGTGGCGCTCGCCGAGCAGCCCCTCGGCGCGGCGGGCGTGCCGCGAGGCGCGCTCGGCCCCGCTGCGGATCGCCCCCAGCGCCGCCTCGCGCTCGGACTCGGCCGCGTCGGCGGAGCGGGCGACGGCAAAACCCTCCGCGGCCGCGCTGAGGCCCCTGTCGATCTCCGCCAGCTCTCCGTCCAGCTCGCGGGCGCGCTCGGCCGGGGCGCCCTCCGCCGCCGCCAGGTCGAGGGTGAGCGGCCCGAACTCGGCCCGCAGGCCCTCCAGTGCCTCCGCCAGCTCCGTCTCGCGGTCGCCGAGGGCGATCGCCCGCACGGCGATCCGCTGCTGCTCGCCGCGCAGCTTGGTGAGCAGGCCCCAGGCCAGGGTCCGCTCGCGGTCGCGAGCCGCGAAGCGCTCCTCGGCGGCGCGGCGGCGCTCGCTGACCGCGGCGAGCCGCTCCTCGATCGCCTCCTGCTCGGCGCGCGCCCCCTCGGCCGCCCGCTCCGCCGCTTCCGCCCGGTCGGCCCCGAAGCGCAGCTCCTCGGCGACCAGCCGGCCGCGCAGCTCCAGTTCCTCATGCTCGATCCTCGCCCCCAGCTCGGCCGCCTGCGCCTGGCGCTTCAGCGGCCGCAGGTGAGCCCGCGCCTCGCGCTCGACGTCGAGCGCCCGGTCGAGGTTGTCGCGCGCCGCGCGCAGCTTCAGCTCGGCGCGGCGGCGGCGCTTGCGGTGCTTGCCGAGGCCGGCTGCCTCCTCGACCAGCAGCCGCCGCTCGCGCGGTTTGGAGTGGACGATCGACTCGACCCGGCCCTGGCTGATCACCGAGTGCATCTCCCGCCCCAGGTTGGTGTCGGAGAGAACCTCCACCACGTCGACGAGGCGGCAGCGGGCGCCGTTCAGGCGGTAGACGCCGTCACCGGAGCGATCGAGCCGGCGCTGGATGGAGATCTCCGAAAGCTCGCTCGCGGCGCGCCCCTCGGCATTGTCGATCACGACCTCGACCTGCGCGGCGCGGCGCCGGCCGACGCCCTCGCCGCCGGCCGAGATCACGTCCTGCATCGAGGCGCCGCGCACCGCCCCCGGGCTCTGCTCGCCGAGCGCCCAGAGCACCGCGTCGGTGATGTTCGACTTGCCCGAGCCGTTCGGGCCGACGATCACGCTGACGCCCGGCGAAAACTCCAGCCGGGTGCGCTCGGGGAACGACTTGAACCCCTTCATCTCGATCGATCTCAGATACATCCCTCGTCCTCGGTTGCGAAGGCTCGCGCTTCGGTCGGACGCGACCTCATGGCTGGCCCTCGAACAGCTCGAGGGCCTGCTCGGCCGCCATCTGCTCAGCCGCCTTCTTGCTCCGGCCGGCGCCCCTGCCAACCCGTTCTCCATCGACCTTGGCCTCGACTTCGAAGGTCCGCCGGTGGGCGGGGCCGGATTCGCCTATCACCGCGTAGCTTACGCGCGCTCTGCGGCGGGCGAGCAGCTCCTGCAGGGCCGACTTCGCGTCGACCAGGGCCTCTGTCGCGTACTCGACCTGGGCGGCGAAGGCCTCGGCGACGGCCGGGGCGACCCGCTCGAAGCCGAAGGCGACGAAGCAGGCGCCGATCAGCGCCTCGGTGACCTCGGGCAGCGGCCGCGAGCCGGCCAGCAGCACCTCCGCCGGGATCGCGTCCTCGACCCCCGGCTCGGCATCCCGCAGCATCTCCGAGACGCCCAGCTCGCGGCCGACCTCGGCGCAGGAGGCACCGCTCACGGCGTGGTTGTGGATCTTCGTGAGGCCGCCGGAATCGACCTCCGGGAAGCGCTCATGGAGATCGGCGGCGAGCGCCAGGGCGAGCACGCTGTCGCCCAGGTAGGCGAGCCGCTCGTAGGACTCGGGCTGCTCCTCGGTCCAGGAGGAGTGGGTGAGGGCCCGGCGCCGCAGGTCGTCTGGAAGGCTTGCGATCAGCTCCGCGAGCCCCGACGCGCTCATAGGTTGACGCGCGACCCGCCCACATCCAATCGCGGAAGCGAGCGACGATCCATATCTGACTCCTTCGTCGCTCGCCAGAGCAGAGGAAGTGGGCGGAATTGGTGTCTCACGCCGGAGCGTGCTCCAGGACGAAGGAGACCGCGTCGCCGACCGTCTCGATCCCCGCCGCCTGCTCCTCGGAGACCGAGACGCCGTAGCGGTCCTCCAGCTCCATGACCAGCTCGTAGAGGTCGAGCGAGTCGGCTTCGAGATCCTCCTTGAAGCGGGTGCCCTCGCCGATCTCGGCGGCGTCGACCTCGAGCTCCTCGGCCAGGTGGCCGCGGACCAGCTCGAAGACCTCGTTCCTGTTCACGCCCGACTTCCTATCACGGCCCCGGCCCGGCGGCGAGCGAACCGCGTCTGGCGCCCCCCTGCTGGAGCAGCGCCGCGGTGCGCCCGATCGCGTCGGCCTCGACGCAGCGCGCCGCCAGCCGCACGGCGTTGGCGATCCCCTCGGCGCCGGCGCTGCCGTGGCCGACCACGGCGATCCCCCGCAGACCGAGCAGGATCGCGCCGCCGGTCGTGTCGGGGTGCAGCTCGCGCCGCAGCCCGCCCAGCGCCGGGCGCATCAGCAGGCCGCCGAGCGCGGCGAGCGGGTTGGAGCGGGCGGCGTCGCGAATCGCCGCGGTGACGGTGCGCGCCGTGCCCTCCATCAGCTTCAGCGCGACGTTGCCGGTGAAGCCGTCGGTGACCACCACGTCGGCCAGGCCGGCCGGCAGGTCGCGCCCCTCGACGTTGCCGGCGAACACGATGCCGCTCGCCTCGCTGAGGATCGCGTGGGCGGCGACGACCTCCTCCCTCCCCTTGCCGGCCTCCTCGCCGACCGAGAGCAGCCCGACGCGGGGCCGCTCGACCCCGAGCACCGCCTCGCTGAAGGCGGCGCCGAGGAACGCGAACTGGACGAGGTGCTGGGCGCGCACGTCGACGTTGGCGCCGACGTCGAGGAAGAGGACCGCCCTGCCGGGGACCGGAAGCTGCACGGCGAGCGCCGGCCGCTGCACCCCCCCGAGGCGGCGCAGCCCGAACGTGGCCGCGGCCATCGCCGCCCCGGTCGAGCCGGGGCTGGCCATCGCGTCGGCCTCGCCCGCGGCAACGGCGGCGACGGCGCGCACCACCGAGGCCTCCTTCCTGGCGCGGACCGCGGGGACCGGCTCCTCGTCGTTGCGGATCCATTCGGTGGTCGGGACCACCTCGACCCCGTCGACCCGGTCGAGGCCGAGCCCTCCCTCCGGGCCGAAGACCCGTAAGCGGATCCCGTCGGCCGCGGCCAGCCTGGCGCCCTCGGCGAGCGCCTCGGGGCCCTGCTCGGCGCCGAAGCCGTCGAGGGCGACGGTCACGCCGCGCCCCGCCTGCATCGCTACTCGGCGTCGGAGGCGGGCGCGGCCGGCTCGGTCATCGTGTGCTCGATCACCTCGCGCCCGGCGTAGGTGCCGCAGGTCGGGCAGACGCGGTGCGGCAGCCGCGGGCTGTGGCAGCGCGGGCAGCGGTTGAGGCGCGGTTTGCCTGCCTTGTGATTGGCGCGCCGCTTATCGCGCCGGGCCTTCGAAGTTCTCCTCTTGGGGACCGCCATCGGCCCGGGCATGGTAGCGGGCCGTGGGCCGGGTGCCCGAGCCTCGACTCAGTAGGTGGCACGCAGAACGGCGAGACCGTCGGCCTGCCAGCTGACCTCACCGCCGCTCCACTCGGCGAGCTTCTCCAGCTGATCGCCCTCGAAGGCGTCGCCGATCACCAGCGAGCGGGAGTGCTCGCGGACCCTGCGGACCAGCGTCTTCTTCTGCGCGTCGGTGAGGTCGTTGACGGAGAGGACGGAGATCACCAGGTCCCAGGGACCGTCCGGGAGGGGATCCTCCATGCGGGCGAGCTGCACGTCGTCGTAGGTCTGGCGGGCCCTGAAGACCATGTCCGGGCTCGAGTCGAGCCCGACCACCCAGGCGTCCGGGTAGGCCTCGATCAGCCGCCGCGTCGTCTCGCCGGTTCCCATCCCCAGCTCGAGCACGCGCTCGGGCGGAAAGGGGATCGCCTCGACGGCCCGCTCCTGCAGCTCGTCGTAGCGGGGGATCTTGGAGCGGATCCGCTCCAGGTACTCATCGGGCGTCCAGTCGAATTGACCCATTCCGTAACCTCGTCGTGGAGGAGCCATCGTAAGCGGCCGGGCGGAGGAGTCGACCATGGCCAAAGCGCCAACCACGATCATCGACCTCGCGCGCCTCTCGCTGGCGCATGGGGAGGGTGCGCGGCTGGAGCTCGGCGTCCGGCTCGACCCCCTGGAGTTGGGCGGGCAGACATACCGCCCCGAGCACGATCTGGTGGAGACCCGGCTCGACGTCTCGCGCCCCAGCAGCGGCTTCGCCCTCCGCCTCCGCTTCTCGCTGCGCATCGAGGGTCCCTGCATGCGCTGCCTCGAGGGGGCAGTGGCAGAGGCGGAGATCGACGCCCGCGAGGTGGACCGGTCCGACACCGACGATGAGGAGCTGCGCAGCCCCTACGTGGCCGAGGACGCGCTCGACCTGGGCCGCTGGGCCCACGACGCGGCGCTGCTGGCGCTGCCGGCCCAGATCCTCTGCCGCAGCGACTGCGCCGGCCTCTGCCCGGTCTGCGGCAAGCCCCTCAACGACGCCGACCCAGCCGACCACGAGCACGGCAGCGGCCCCGACCCCCGCTGGTCGAAGCTCGACGAGCTGAAGCTGGATCAGCAGTAGCGCCTGCGAGGGAGGGCTGGGGACGCGCCCCACCGCTCCCCAAAGAGAGCGCCGCTACTGCTCGTCCAGCTCGGCGACCGGCTGCTCTTCGTCGCGACCGGCGAGCCGGTCGCGGCCGCGCTGCACCGCGGCGAGGAACTTCTGCAGGTTGACCTCGAGCGTGTTGAGGATCTCGTCGGCGTAGTCCTCGGCGCCGAGCCGGATCTCGCGCTCCCTGGTGCGGGCGTCCTCGACGATCTCGTCGGCGGCGCGCTCGGCCTGCTTGGTGACCTCCTCGTCGGAGATCAGGCGGGCCTGCTGCTCGCGCGCCTCGCGCACGATCCGCTCCGCCTCGCGTTTGGCCTCGGCCAGCATCTCCTGCCGCTCCTTGACGATCCAGCGCGCCTGCTTGATCTCCTCGGGAATCGTCGCCCGCATCTGGTCGAGCAGGTCGTAGATCTCCTCGCGGTCCACGCGCACCTGATCGGTGAGCGGCACGGGCCGCGCGTTGTGGACCACGTCGTCCAGCTTGTCTATTAGGACCAGGACATCCATCGGCAGGGCGTAAGCCTACGTGTCGGAAGGGTTTTCGGGGAAGAAGCCGCGATTTCCTCGGATTTCTGCAAACTCTCGCCCACCGGCGAGCGCCACCGAAGCCTATCTCTCACCCAGGCGCTCCGCCATCGCGGCCGCCACCGGGGCGGGGACGAGATCGCCGACGTCGCCGCCGAAGGTGGCCATTTCCTTCACCCCGGTCGAGGAGAGGAAGCTGTACTGCGGGGAGGCGATCATGTAGATGCTCTCGATGCCCGGGTCCAGCTTGCGGTTGAGCTGGGCCATCTCGAACTCGTACTCGAAGTCGGAGATCGCCCGCAGTCCCTTGACGATCGCCTTGGCGTCGAGTTCGCGCGCGAACTCGACCAGCAGGTTGGAGAAGACCCGTACCTCGACGTTGGGCAGGTCGGCGGTGGCTTCCTCGATGAACGCCTGGCGCTCCTCCGCGGTGAACAGCGTCCTTTCCTTGCGGACCGGGTTGTTGACGACGCCGACGACGACCCGCTCGAAGGCCTGCGAGCTGCGGCCGATGATGTCGAGGTGCCCGTTCGTCACCGGGTCGTAGCTGCCCGGGCAGACGACGGTGCCGTCGTGCCCGGCCATCAGCTGCGCTCCCCGTAGAAGGCGACGTCGGCGGCGCCGTAGCGGCGCTGGCGGAGCTGCTCGAGCGACTCGATCCGCAACGGCCGGCGCGCCGCGCTCTCGACGATCGCCCGCCCCCCCGCGGCGAGGAGACGCGGCAGATGTGTGTCCAGTTCCTGCCCCACGCGGTCGGCGAGTCTATAGGGGGCGTCGACGAAGACGAGGTCGAAGCGGGGTGCCTCGGGGTCCGCGGCGCGCCCTGCCAGCCAGCGAGCGGCGTCGGAGCGGACCAGCTCGGCGCGCTCGCCGAGGCCGAGCCGCACCACGTTGCCGAGCGCCGGGCGGGTGTCGCGGTCGACCAGCACGGCGCTCGCCGCTCCGCGCGAGAGAGCCTCGATCGCCAGCGCCCCGGTGCCGCAGAAGAGGTCGAGCACGCGGGCGCCCCCCACCTCGCCGAGCGCGGAGAAGACCGCCTCGCGCACCCGGTCGGAGGTCGGCCGCACCCTCCAGCCGCGCGGCGCGACGAGGCGCCGGCCGCGCAGCTCTCCGGCGATCACCCTCATCGCCCCTCCTCAGGCGACGTGCCGGTGATTGAGTGCCCACTATGGTGTCTAACCACCGGCACGTCCCCACGATGTCACAGGGGGATCGGGTCGGCGGCGCCGCCGCCGAACCGCCGCCGCGCCGCCTCGAGCAGCGGGGCCGCCTCCTGGGCGTCGAGCCTGCCGTGGCGCAGCAGGGCGAGCACCTCGTCGCGGGCGGCGATCAGGGTCGGCGTGTCCTCGGGCAGCTCCGCGACGGCGAAGCGCGGCAGCCCGTGCTGGCGGGTGCCCAGCACCTCGCCCTCGCCCCGCAGGCTGAGGTCGACCTCGGCGAGCTGGAAGCCGTCGCGCTCGCGGACCACCGCCCCGAGCCGCCGCCGCGCCATCCCACCGGCGTCCTCGGCGAACAGCAGGCAGTGCGAGGCGTGCTCCCCGCGCCCGACCCGGCCGCGCAGCTGGTGGAGCTGGGAGACGCCGTAGCGCTCCGCTCCCTCGACCAGCATCACCGTCGCGTTCGCCACGTCGATCCCGACCTCGATCACCGTGGTCGCGACGAGCACGTCGTGCGCTCCGGCGGCGAACGCCTCCATCGCCGCGGCCTTGCGCGCCGAGGGCATCTGGCCGTGGATGACGCCGATCGAGAAGCCGCGCAGCGGGCCGGCCCCCAGCCTGGCCGCCTCCTTCTCCGCCGCCTTGCCCCGCATCTTCTCCGACTCCTCGACCAGCGGGCAGACGACGTAGGCCTGGCGGCCGGCGCGCAGCTGCTCGCGGACGAACTCGTACGCCGCCTCGCGCTCGCCGGGCTCGACGAGGCGGGTCTCGACCGGCTGCCGGCCAGCCGGCAGCTCACGCAGCGTCGTCGTGTCGAGGTCGCCGTAGGCGGTTAGCGAGAGGGTCCGCGGGATCGGCGTCGCGGTCATGTGGAGGACGTGGGGCGCCATCCCCTCCACACCCTTCGCGTCCAGCGCCCGTCGCTGCTCGACCCCGAAGCGGTGCTGCTCGTCCACCACGCAGAGGCCCAGCCGGGCGAAGCGCACGCCGGGCTCGATCAGCGCGTGGGTTCCGACGATCAGCCCCAGCTCGCCCGTCTCGAGCCGCTCCAGAGCCTGCCTGCGCCGCTTCGCGGGCGTCGCCCCGGTGAGCAGCGCAAACGGCACCGGCTCGTGGGTGAGCAGCCGTTCCAGGGTCGCGGCGTGCTGCTCGGCAAGGGTCTCGGTCGGCGCCATCAGGGCCGCCTGAAACCCTGCCTCCAGCGCCCGCAGCATCGAGTAGAGCGCGACGACCGTCTTCCCCGACCCGACCTCCCCCATCAGCAGCCGCTGCATCGGCTCGCCCGAGTCGAGGTCGGCGTCGATCTCGTCGAACGCCTCCAGCTGGTCCCCCGTCGGCTCGAAGGGCAGCGAGTCGATCCACCGTGAAACGCTCTCCCCCGCCCTGCCCAGGCGCGGCGCCGGGCGCGCAGCCCGGTGCGACCGCTTTCGGGTTGCCAGCACCGCCTGGTAGAGCAGCAGCTCTTCGAAGGCGAGCCGCATCCGCGCCTCCTCGACCTCCTCCTCGCTCTCCGGGAAGTGCACCGCGGTGAGCGCATCGGCGATCCCCGCCAGCCCCCTCCGCGCCCGCAGCTCCGCCGGCAGCGGCTCGATCGCGTTGGGGGCCAGCGAGATCGCCTGCTCCACCCATCCACGTATGCGTTGCGCCTTCAGCTGCTCGGTCGCGGGATGCACGGGAACGAGCCGCGGGTCGTCGGGAGAGCGCGGGCGTTCGTCCTCCCCACCGACGATCTCGTATTCCGACACCCGGAACCCGCGCTTGTCCTTGGACCCGGTCAGCAGCAGGCCCGTCCCGGGAGCGAGCTTCTTCGCGACCCATGGCTGGTTGAACCAGGTGGCCCGCACCGAGCCCGAATCGTCGCCGACCTTGACCGAGAGGATCGACAGGCCGCGCCGCCTGAAGGCGCTCGGCTTGGCGCCCAGCACCTCGACCCGGATGGTCGCCTTGGCGCCGATCTCGAGCTCCCCCACCGGCGCCACCGTGCGGTCGCGGTGGCTGTGGGGGACGCGCAGCAGCAGGTCCCCGACGGTAGCCAGGCCCGCCTCGGCGGCGGCTTCGGCCAGCCTCGGGCCGACCCCGTCCAGCGACTCGAGCGAGGTCTCGAGCGCGCTCGGACGGGGCCAGCGGACCGGGGCCTCGCGGAGCTGTGCCGGCGTCAGCTCGGAGGCGCCGGCGAAGGAGCGCGCTACTGGGCGGCGAGCAGCCACCACCAGCTCGGCTGACCGCCGGCGTGTGTCTCGACCTCAACCCCGTCCGGGACGTGGGCGTCGATCTCGCCGATCGGGATCGGCGCGTCCTCGCCGGCCAGCACGGTGACGATCTCCGCCCCCTCCGCGAGCCGCTCGATCGTCGCCGCCAGGGTCGAGCCGGCACCCCCCCAGGCGACGATCTGCTCGCCGGCGAAGCCGACCGCGTCGCCCTTGCGAAAGCGTCCCTGGGCGTCGTCGCGGGCGGCGGGGGCGACCCCGCCGGCGGCGATCGACCCCAGGGCCCCTTCGAGCCGCCCGGCGTTCTCGGCCAGCGAGGCGTCGGGGTCGAGCTCGACCAGGGCCAGCAGGCCCGCCTGCTGGGAGGTCGCCGCCACCACCCGCGCCGGCTTCTCGGAGAGCTCGCAGGCGCGCTCCGCGGCCATGATCACGTTGGAGGAGCCGGGCAGCACCAGCACCTCCTCCGCCGGCACCTCGTGGATACCCGCCAGCAGCTCGTAGGTCGAGGGGTTGAGCGTCTCGCCGCCTGGGACGACGTGCGCGCCCAGCTCGCCGAACAGGGTCTGCAGCCCGCTCCCCGCGGCGACGGCGAGGGCGCCGGTGCGCCCCGCCTCGAGGCGGGCGTCGCGAGCGGCGATCTGCTCGCGCATGTCGCCGACATCGAGGTTGGTGACCCCGCCCACCTCGTCGAACAGCGCCACCGCCGCTTCGGGCTCGTCGGTGTGGACGTGGACCTTCAGCGTCGCCTCGTCGCCGACCACCAGGACTGAGTCGCCCAACCCCTCCAGCCTGGGCAGGAAGTCGCGGGCGTCGAGCCCGGATCCGGAGACGATGAAGTTGGTGCAGTAGCGGTAGCGGCTGTCCTCGTGGTGAGGACGGCTGAGGCGGGGCGCCTCGTGGTGGTTGACCTGCGCCGCCTCGGCGGTATCGCCGCGCAGGCCGGCGACGACGCCGGCGAGGATCAGCACCAGCCCGTAGCCGCCGGCGTCGACCACCCCCGACTCGCGCAGCACGTCGAGCTGCTCCGGGGTGCGCTCGACCGCCTGCTGGCCGTCGGCGATCGCCTGCTCGAGCACGTCGGCGAGCACCGCGTCCTGCTGCGCGTCGCTGACGCCCTGATCGAGCCGCTGCTTCCCGGCGTCGAGATGGGCGAGCTGATGGGCGATCGAGTGGGCCATCTCGCGGAAGACGGTGAGCATCGTCCCCTCGGCCGGATCGCGAACCGAGGCGTAGGCGGCGTCGGCGGCGCTGGCGAAGGCGGAGGCGACGAGCACGGGGTCGACCAGCTCGCCGGGACGGCTCGCCAGCTCCTCGGCGGCGCCGCGGACGATCTGGCTGAGGATCACGCCGGAGTTGCCGCGGGCGCCCATCAGCGCCGCCCGCGCCAGCGCCTGGACCAGCTGGGTGCGGCCGACCTCGTCGACCTCGAGCCCGTCCAGCCGGTCGAGCTCCTCCATCACGGCGCGCATCGTCATCGCCATGTTGTCGCCCGTGTCGCCGTCGGCGACCGGGAAGACGTTGAGGTCGTTGACCTCCTCCCGTCGCTGCTCGAGCGACGCGTAGGCGGAGCTGATGACGCGCCGGAAGCGCGCTATGGACGGGTCCGGCATCGGGGCGAAATCTAACTGGCCTGTCCGGATGGGCCCTGAGGCCGCCCGACCAAGCCGGAGCGTGCACAGCGACGAGCGAATAGTGGTTTCTATTTGCGAGGAGTCGGGTGCGCTATGGCGCCGGTCAGGCGGCCTCAGGGGGACTTGGTGACCTTGTTTGCCTTTAAGCAGCGGGTGCAGACGTAGGTCCGCAGCTTGCGCCCGTCCTCCTCGATCCGCACTTTCTGCAGGTTCGGGTCGAAGCGCCGCCTGGTGGCGACCATCGAGTGGCTGCGGGAGTTGCCGAAGGCCGGTCCCTTGCCGCAGCTGTGGCATACCTTGGCCATTGCGACGCTGGATAGTAGCCGCAAGCCGCCGCGTTCAGGCGAGCCGGCGCTGCAGCAGCGCCATCCGGGCGACGGTGAGGGCGGCGCTGCGGCCCTGGTCGCGCTTGCCGCCGCCCGCCCGGGCGAGCGCCTGCTCCATCGTGTCGCAGGTGATCACCCCGAAGGAGCAGGGGACGCCGGTGGCCAGCTGCACGTCCTGGATCCCGCGGGCTGCCTCCGCGCAGACGAAGTCGTAGTGGTCGGTCTCGCCGCGGATCACCACGCCGAGGCAGGCGACGCCGGCGAAGTCGCCGCTCTCGGCGTGCAGCCGCGCCGCGAACGGCAGCTCGTAGGCACCCGGCACGGAGGCGTGGCTGACCGAGGCGGTTGGGACGCCGGCCAGCTCGAAGCCCTCCTCGGCGCCCCGCAGGAGGCGCTGCGCCAGGTCCTCGTAGAAGCGGCCTACGCAGACGGCGAAGCGCAGCGAGGAGAGGATCTCGCGCTCGCCGTCCTCGAAGGTCTCGAGGAAGGCGCCCGGCTCAGCCACCCGAGCCGCCCGTGTCGCGCTCCTCCTCGTCGTGGATCATCTCTTCGTCGAAGGCGAGCCCCTGGTGGTGCAGCGAGTGGCCGAGCTTGTCGCGCTTCGCCCGCAGGTAGTGCTCGTTGTGGGTGTTGGGGACGGCCTCGATCGGCACCTGCTCGGTGACCGAGAGGCCGTATCCCTCCAGGCCGACGATCTTTTTCGGGTTGTTGGTGAGGATGCGGATGCTGGTCAGGCCGAGGTCGCCGAGGATCTGGGCGCCGATCCCGTAGTCGCGCAGGTCGGCCGGCAGGCCGAGCTTCAGGTTGGCCTCGACCGTGTCGGCCCCCTCCTCCTGCAGCTTGTAGGCGCGCAGCTTGTTGAGCAGGCCGATGCCGCGGCCCTCCTGGGAGAGGTAGAGGAGGACACCGCGGCCCTCGCGCTCGATCATCGAGAGCGCCGCTTCGAGCTGCTCGCCGCAGTCGCAGCGCATGCTGTGGAAGACGTCGCCGGTCAGGCACTCGCTGTGGACGCGGACCAGCACGTCCTCGGCGCCCTCGACCTCGCCCTTGACCATCGCCACGTGGTGTTTGTCGTCGACCAGCGAGCGGTAGCCGACCGCGGTGAACTCGCCGAAGGCGGTCGGCAGGGCGGTCGCCACCACCCGTTCGACCAGCTTCTCGGTGCGGCGGCGGTAGGCGATCAGGTCGGCGACCGTGATCATCTTCAGGCCGTGCTTTTCGCAGTAGGGGACCAGGTCGGGCACGCGGGCCATCGTCCCGTCGTCGTTCATGATCTCGCAGATCACCCCGGCCGGGCTGAGCCCGGCGAGGCGGGCGAGGTCGACCGAGGCCTCGGTCTGCCCGGCGCGCTCCAGCACGCCGCCGTCTTTGGCCTTGAGCGGGAACACGTGGCCCGGCTGGACCAGGTCGTGGGGGGTCGAGCGGGGGTCGATCGCGACCTGAACCGTGTGGGCCCGGTCGTGGGCGGAGATGCCGGTCGTCACCCCGTGCCTGGCCTCGATCGAGACCGTGAACGCGGTCTGCAGCGGCGCCTCGTTCTTGGCCGCCATCAGGTTGAGGCCGAGCGCCTCGCAGCGGTCGGAGGCCAGCGAGAGGCAGATCAACCCGCGGCCCTCCTTCGCCATGAAGTTGATCGCCTCGGGCGTCGCGAACTGGGCCGCCATCGTCAGGTCGCCCTCGTTCTCGCGGGTCTCGTCGTCGCAGACGACGACCATCCGGCCGCGCCGGATGTCCTCGATCGCCCCCTCGATCGTCGCGAACGGGCCCTCGCCCTCTGCGGCCTCGGCCTGCTCGGATTTCTGCGTCTCGGTCATCTGGCTCACGCTCGCCCCTTTCCGACGAATGGTTGCACCAAACGCTCCACGTACTTCGCCACGACGTCGCACTCGACGTTCAGCTTGCGCCCCGGTTCCGCTTCGCCCAGGGTGGTCCGCTCCAGCGTTTCGGGGACCAGCGAGACCTCGATCCAGCCCTCCCCCAGCGCGGCGACCGTGAGGCTGACGCCGCTCAGCGCCACCGACCCCCTGTCGATCGCGTAGCGCAGCAGCCCCGGCGGCAACGCGACCCGAAGGCGGCGGGCGAAGCCGTCCCGCTCGACCGAGGCGACCTCGCCGATGCCGTCGACGTGGCCCTGCACGACGTGACCGCCGAAGCGGTCCGACGCCCTCATCGCCGGCTCCAAGTTGACGCGGCTCCCCGGCCCCAGGTCGCCGAGGGCGGTGACTTCCAGCGTCCGGTTCATCGCCTCGGCCTCGAAGCCCTCGGCGCCGGCGCCGGTCGCGGTGAGGCAGACACCGTCGACGGCGATCGAATCGCCCGCCGCGAGGTCGGCGCCGAGCGACGCGGCGACCCGCAGCCGCGCGCCGTCCGCGTTCGAGTCGACCGACTCGACCGTGCCCACCTCCTGGATCAGCCCGGTGAACACCTCACCACTCCTTGAAGCGGGTCGCGATCAGGGTGTCCTCCGCGCCGGGGTCCAGCGCCGCGATCCGCCTTCCCCCGCCGAGCAGGATCGGCGCGACGAAGGTGCGCGCCTCGTCGATCGCGTCGGCGGCGAGGAAGGCTGCGGCGAGGGTTCGACCGCCCTCCAGGAGAAGGCTGGTGACCTCGCGGCGACCCAGCTCGGAGAGGGCGGCCTCGATGCCGTCGGCGACGACGACTTCGGCGCCGGCGTCGCGGAGTGCGGCGAGGCGGTTGCGCTCTGCGTCCTGCGAGACCACGACGACAACGGGCGCCCGGTCGAGCGTCTTCAGGAGCTGCGAGTCGACCGGCAGCCGGGCCTGCCGGTCAAAGACGACGCGGATCGGCTGCCGAAGGTCGGTGCGGTCGACTTTTGAACCGCTATGCGACTCAAAGCTCGACCGCGAGGGGCGGGCGGTGAGCAGCGGGTCGTCGGCGAGGGCGGTGCCGATCCCGACCGCGACCGCGTCGGATTCGGCGCGCCAGCGGTGGACCAGCGCCCTGCTGGCCTGATCGGAGATCCAGGGGGAGTCGCCGGGCGCGGTGGTGGTGCGACCGTCGAGCGAGATCGCCAGCTTCAGCGTGACCAGCGGCAGGCCGGTGCGGGCGTGCTTGCGGAAGGGCTGGTTGAGCAGGCGGGCGGCCGTCGCCTCCTCGCCGGCTGCCGACTCGACCTCCACCCCGCCGTCGCGGAGGATGCCGGGACCCCGGCCCGACGCCTTCTCGCTCGGGTCCTCGGAGGCGATCACGACTCGCCCGATCCCAGCGTCGAGGATCGCCTCGACGCAGGGCGGCTGGCGCCCGCGATGGGCGCAGGGCTCGAGGGTCACGTACATCGTCGCGCCGGCCGGGTCCTCACCCCGCCTGCGGCAGTCCTCCAAGGCGGCCCGCTCGGCGTGCAGGTCGCCCAGCTCGGCATGGAACCCCTCGCCGATCGCCTCGCCGTCCCGCACCACCACGGCCCCCACCAGCGGATTCGGGCTCACCCTCCCGCGCCCGCCCTCAGCCAGCCCCAACGCCCGCCTCAGATGCGCCCGGTCATCGGTTGTGAGCAGATTGTCCATATGACTGATTGACAAGTCAGTCAACCCGAAGCTTACTCCCCCCGGCCCGCGCTTTGGAGTTTCGCGGTTGCGCTCCGTGAGGAAGGGATCGGGGGTCTCGCCCGCGCAGCGGCGTGCTGTTTCTCGCCCCACGAAGCTCCAGACGAGCCGCGGTCGCCGGTACCGGACGCGGGGGTGCCTTCCGAACGGGCGGATACTCAAAGCGCCGAGCCAATTGGCGAGGCGCTTGTCCGGGCGGAAGGCACCCCGCGGCCGGCACCGTGGGTACGCTGGCGCCATGAAGCTGATCGTCCAGATCCCCTGCCTGAACGAGGAGGCAACGCTGCCCGCGACGATCGCCGCCCTACCGCGGCGAATTGAGGGGGTCGACGAGATCGAGCTGCTGGTGATCGACGACGGCTCGACCGACCGCACGGTCGAGGTGGCGCGCGCCAACGGGGTCGACCACATCGTCCGGCTGACCAACAACAAGGGGCTGGCGGCGGGCTTCCAGGCCGGGCTGGACGCATGCCTGAAGCTGGGCGCCGACGTGGTCGTCAACACCGACGCAGACAACCAGTACAGCGGCGCCGACGTGCCGAAGCTGGTGGCGCCGATCCTCGCCGGGCGGGCCGACATGGTGGTCGGCGACCGGCGGGTGGCGACGCTCGAGCACTTCTCCGGGCGCAAGAAGGCGCTGCAGCGGCTGGGGAGCTGGGTGGTGCGGCGGCTCTCGGGGACCGAGATCGCAGACACCACCTCCGGATTCCGCGCCTACAACCGCGAGGCGGCGCTCGGCCTGCTGGTCACCGACAACTTCACCTACACGCTGGAGAGCTTGATCCAGGCGGGGAAGATGCTGGTCGCGGTCGACCAGGTCGAGGTCGACACCAACCCGCGGACCCGCGAGTCGAGGCTGTTCGCCTCGACCGGCGCCTACGTGCGCCGCAACGCCCTCTCGATCCTCCGCGTCTACGCCCGCTACGAGCCGCTGCGCGTCTTCGCCACCGCCAGCCTCGCGGTCGGCCTGCTGGCGCTGGCCGCCTGGATGCCGTTCCTGCTCGACTGGATCCTCAACGGCGACAGCAGCGGCCACATCCAGTCGCTGATCCTCGGCGCCGTGCTGTTCATCGCCGCCGTGCAGCTGATCGCGCTGGGGGTGATCGGCGACCTGCTCGCCAGCCAGCGGGTGATGACCCAGCGGGTCTTCGAGCGGGTGCGGCGGGTCGAGCCCTCTCACTACGAGCGCGGCGCGGCACGCGAGCCGGCGCGCGAGCGATGAGCGGCGCCAACGGCGCGCCCGCCGCGGCGAGACCGGCCAGCACCACCGACTACGGGAAGACCGCCAGCTTCCTCGCGGTCGGCGTCGGCCTCACCGGCGTGATCACCTACGCCTACTTCCTGATCGCCTCGCACGTGCTCTCCAAGCCCGACTACGGGCAGATCACGGTGCTCTGGTCCGCCGTCTTCATCACCATCTCGACCCTCTACCGGCCGATCGAACAGCTGCTCTCGCGCCACATCTCCGAACGCCGCGTGAAGGGCGAGCCGGTCGGCGAGCCGATGCGGGTCGCCGCGACGATCCAGCTCGGCCTCTCGCTGTTCTTCGCGGTCCTCGCGCTGGCCCTGCGCGGGCCGATCCAGGACGGCCTGTTGGAGGGCAACGAAGCCCTCTACTGGGTCTTCTTCTCGGCCGTCCTCTTCTACGCCGCCAGCTACTTCGCCCGCGGCTTTCTCGCCGGCAGCCAGCGCTTCGGCCTGTTCGTCGCTCTGATCCTCTCCGAATCGTGCTTCCGAACGGTCTTCGCCGTGCTGGTCGCGGTCAGCCTGCTGAGCGGCCAGTCGGCGGTCGCGGTCGGGATCGTCGCAGCCCCGGCGCTTTCCCTGATGGTGGTCCCGTTCGCCTTCGCCCGGCGGGCGAGGAAGGTCGAAGCGAAGCCGCCCCCTCCGAGGTCGGGTGAGGCTGGCGCCTTCTCGATGCGCCACGGTTCGGGGTTCGCGGCCGCCGTGCTCGTGATCATGTTCAGCGAACAGGCCTTCCTCAACGCCGGGCCGCTGATCGTCCGCGGCCTGCAGGGCGCCGCCGCCGCCGGCTTCATCTTCAACGTGCTGATGATCGCCCGCGCGCCGCTGCAGCTCTTCCAGGCGGTCTCGACCAGCATCCTCCCCCACCTGACCACCCTGCATGCCAGCGGCACCGAGGTGAGCGAGCGCGAGTTCCGCCACACCGTGCGCATGGTCCTGCTCGGCCTCGCCGCCTTCACGGCCGTCGCGCTCGTCTTCATGGCCGCCGTCGGGCCCACGGCGATGCAGATCGCGTTCAGCAAGAAGTTCAGCTACGACCGGGAGGGGCTGCTGCTGGTCACCATCGGCATGGGGCTCTACCTCTCCTCGGTCACCGTCAACCAGGCCTGCATCGCACAGGGCCAGGTGCGGCGCGCGGCGGTCCGCTGGATCGCCTGCGCGGCCCTGTTCATCGGCTGGAACTTCCTGCCGCTGATCGGCGACGAGTTCCGCCGCGTCGAGCTCGGCTTCCTGCTCGCCGCTGCGCTCCTCTTCTCGCTCCTCTACTACGTCTACCGCCGCCCTCACGAGCGGGCCGAGGACGTGCCCGAGCCCGGCTCGCCGGAGGAGCTGGAGGCGCGATTGGCGAGCATCGAGGAGCCGCTGTAGCGGTGGCCGGCTAAGGACCGTCGATGGAGGGACACGACGCCGAGCTGATCCTGATCGTTGGCGCCCTGCTCGCCGCCGGCATCGGCGCTGCCCTGGCCGCCGACCGGGTGCGCGTGCCCGGACTCCTCCTCTTCCTCATCCTCGGCATCCTGGTCGGCTCCGAAGGGATCGGCGGGGTCGAGTTCGACGACGTCGGCGCCGCCCAGACGGCGGGCACGATCGGCCTCGTCCTGATCCTCTTCGAGGGCGGCCTGACCGCCGGCTGGCACGAGATCCGCCCGGTGCTCCGCACCGCGGTCGGCTTGGCGACCGCCGGCACCTTCCTGACCGCGATGGCAGCCGGGCTGGCGGCGATCTGGATCTTCGACCTGAGCACGCTGCAGGGGTTGATCCTCGGCGCCGCGGTGGCCGCCACCGACTCGGCGGCGATCTTCGCCGTGCTGCGCGGCTCGCAACTCGAGCGGCGCCTCGCCCGGACCTTGGAGGGCGAGTCGGGAATGAACGACCCGATCGCGCTCCTGCTCGTGATCGGCTTCGGAGAATGGATCCTCGACCCCTCCTACGGCGCCGCCGACATGGCCCTCGCCTTCGTCGTCAAACTGGGGCTCGGCGCCGCCCTCGGCCTCGCCGCCGGGTGGCTCGCGCGCCGGGCGATCGCCCGGGTCGAGCTGCCCACCCAGGGCCTCTACCCGGTGGCGACGCTGGCCACCGCGGCGCTCTCCTACGGGGTGGCCGAGGTGGCCGGAGGATCCGGCTTCCTGGCCGTCTACGTTGCCGCGCTGGCGCTCGGCACCGGCTCGCTGCCGGCGCGCACCACGGTCGTCTCCTTCCACCAGGGGCTGAGCTGGCTCGCCCAGATCGGCCTCTTCTTCCTGCTCGGCCTGCTCGTCTTCCCGGCCGAGCTCTGGGACGTCGCCGGCAAGGGCCTGCTGCTCTCGGTCGTGCTGATCTTCGTTGCCCGGCCGGTGGCGACGATGCTCGTCACCCTGCCGGCGAGGCTCAACCTGCGCGAGCGGACGATCTTGAGCTGGGCCGGGCTGCGCGGCGCGATCCCGATCTGGCTCGCCACCTTCCCCGTGGTCGCGGGCGTCGCCGAGTCGACCCTGATCTTCGACGTCGTCTTCTTCGTCGTGCTCACCTCGACCCTGATCCAAGGGGCGACGGTCGAGCCGCTCGCGCGGTGGCTCGGCGTGACCAGCACCGAGCCGGCGCTGCCGCAGCCGGTCGCCGACGTCGGCATGGTGCGCGAGCTGGGCGGCGAGCTGGTCGCCTGGCGGGTGGGCGACGGCGACGCCGCGGCCGGCCTGCTAGTCCGCGAGCTGGGGCTGCCGCGCGAGGCGCTCGTCCACCTGATCGTTCGCGACGGACGGGCGATCGCGCCGCGCGGCTCGACCCGGGTCGAGCCCGGCGACGAGCTCCACCTGCTGGTCCAGGAGCACCGCCGCGAGGAGGTCGAGCGGCTGACCCGGCTGTGGCGCGAGGGCCCGCTGGGCGAGGCGGCGCCGCTGTTGCTGCCGCCGCGCGCCGCCCCGCAGGTCTTCTCGGTGCGGCCCGGCCGCAGCCTCGACGACGACCCGGCCGAGCCGCAGCGGGTCGACGGCGTCGCGGTGCGGGCGCGGCTGCGCAGCCGCCGCGACCGGCCCGGTGCGCTGGTCGCGCTCGCCGACGGCCGCTTCGCGATCACCGGGACCCACCACCTGGCGGTCGGCGGGCGCCGCGCCCTCGCCGAGTGGTGCGGGCGGCGGGCGCGGCGAGCGGGGATCGGGGAGGCGGAGCGATCCTGGTGGCAGGAGGCGGCCGGGGCGCTGGTCGTGCCTGTGCCGCGGCCGGGAGCCCAGGGATAGGCCCTCAGGTTCGGGCGGTCCCGGCCGGAGCCATCAGCGCCTCGAGCCGCGCCAGCGCCCCCGCCTCGCCGATCGCGACGACCACGTCGCCCTCGCCCAGCACCTCGTCGGGGGACGGCTGCGGCTCGACGACGCCGTCGGCGCGCCGCAGGGCGACGATCGTCGACTCGCCGCGCACCTCGCCGAGCGATCGCCCCGCGCCGCTGCAGCCGACCGTCACCTCGATCTCCTCCATCCGGTACTGCGGAGCGACCTCGACCACGCCGGTCACCTGCGGGTTGAGGATCGAGCGCGCCATCTCGGCGCCGCTCTCCCGGTAGGGGGAGACGATGCGGTCGGCGCCGGCGCGGCGCAGCTTGCTCTCCGAGTCTTCGACGCTGGCGCGGGCGACGATCGTGATCTCGGAGCGCAGCTCGCGCGCGGTCAGGGCGATGAAGATGTTTTCGGCGTCGGAGTCGACGCAGGCCACCACCCCCGCCGCCCGCATGATCCCGGCGCTGCGCAGCACCTCGTCGTCGGAAGGCGACCCCTCGATGAACGGCGCCCCGATCGCCTCGGCGCGCTCGCGCGTCTGCTCGGGGTTGTTGTCGAGGATGACGATGTCGCGACCCGCCGCCCGCAGGTCGCGGGCGGCCTGGCGGCCGACCCGGCCGAAGCCGCAGATCAGGACGTGGTCGCTGAGCGATTCGATCTTCTTCAAAACCCTTCTCTCCTCGAGCAGGCCCGCGAGGTGCCCGGACACGAAGAACTCGGTCACGGTGACCAGCGCGTAGAAGAGGGTACCCACGCCGAGCACGATCAGGCCGACCTTGACGATCTGCCCTCCGGTGCTCGCCGGCTCGGGGATCGAGCCGACCGTCGCCACCGTGTCGAGCGCCCAGATGAAGCCGAAGCCGACCGAGGTCCCTTCGGCGAGAACGAAGCCGGCCGTGCCGGCGACCAGCAGCAGGCAGATCGCCGCGACCAGGAACGCCAGCCGCTCGAGGAACTGGAGGGCCTGGCGGCGCAGCGCCGCACGGGCCCCGCCGAGCCCCGGGTGCTCGGCGATCCGGCGCAGGTGGGAGCGCCTCAGGGGCAGCCCCGGAAGTTCGCCCCGATCGCTCACAGGCGGGCGCCCCTCAGGCCGCTCCGGCGGCGCTGGCGATCTCGGCGTAGGCGGCGGCCGGGTCGTCGGCGCCGAACACCGCCGAGCCGGCGACGAACAGCGACGCCCCCGCCTCAGCGGTGGGGCCGGCGGTGGCGGCGTCGATGCCGCCGTCGACCTCGATCGCGGCCTCGCCGGCCAGCGCCGCGAGGCGGCGGACCTTGTCGATCGAGCCGTCGATGAAGACCTGGCCCCCCCAGCCCGGGTTGACCGTCATGCAGAGGACGATGTCGGCGTCGCCGCGCAGCTCGCTCACCGCGTCCGCCGGGGTGCCGGGGTTGATCGCGATCCCAGCCAGGCAGCCCAGCTCGCGGATCGCCGCCAGGGTGCGGTTGGCGTGCGCGGTCGCCTCCTCGTGGAAGGTGATCGAGTCGGCCCCGGCGGCCGCGAAGGCCTCGATCTGGCGCTCCGGCGCCTCGATCATCATGTGGACGTCGACCGCGCCGCCCGCGGCGTGCACCCGGTCGGCGATCGAGCCGGCGACCAGCGGCCCGATCGTGATCGGCGGGACGAAGTGCCCGTCCATCACGTCGACGTGGATCAGCCGCGCCCCGGCCTCGATCACCTCGTCGACCTGGGCCCCGAGCCGCGAGAAGTCGGCCGAGAGGATCGACGGGGCCACCCGCCGCTCGGCCAGGAGCTCGGCCATCCGCTCGCTCATATCGCTCGCTCCGCGCTCATATCGGCCTCAGCATGGAGTCTCCGCACATCTGGCAGGTCATGTCCTCGGTGCTGCTCATCCGGGCGATCGTCTGGTGGCCGCCGCAGTTCGGGCACTGCGAGACCAGCTCGAAGCGGCGCAGACAGTACACGCAGCGAAAGCGGCCCGGGAGCTGGCTCGGGCGCAGCCACGGCTCATCGCAGCCCGGGCACCTGGCCCGCCGCAACATCGCCTATCGCCTCTCCGCGGCGTTCATCGCCCCCCATCATCCCTGCTCAGGCGGCAGATGAAGAAACCGGTCGTGCGGTCGCGGTCGGGGCGGAGCTGCAGGCAGCGCCGATCGTGGGGCGAGGCGAGGCCGGGAGCGAGAGCGCCGAGGTCCTCGACGCAGAGCGGCGGCGCCTCCCCCGCGGCGGCGGCGGCGAGCAGCGCCTCGACCCGGTCCTCGCCCTCGCGGCGCGAGATCGTGCAGGTCGCGTAGACCAGGGTGCCGCCGGGGCGCAGCGCCGCGGCGGCACGGAGGAGGATGCGGCCCTGCAGGTCGGCGAGTCGCTCGATCGTGCGCGGCGACTTGCGCCAGCGGGCATCGGGCCGGGAGGCGAGGGCGCCGAGGTCGGAGCACGGCGCGTCGACCAGAACGCGGTCGAAGCCCGGGCCCATGCCCGCCCCGGTCGCGTCGGCCTCGACCACGGTGACGCTGCGCAGGCCGAGCCGGCTCGCCTGAGCGGCCACCTCGGCCGCCCGCCCGGAATCTGACTCGAAGGAGATCGTCTCGCCGCGATCGGCCATCCGGGCGGCGATCTGGCCGCTCTTGATCCCGGGGCCGGCGCAGAGATCGAGGACGTGCTCCCCCGGTTGGGGGTCGAGTACCTCGACCACCGCGGCGGAGCCGCGGCTCTGCGGGGTCAGCTCGCCCGCGGCGACCCGCTCGGGCACCGCTGACCCGGTGCGGCCGGCGACCGTCAGCAGCTCGGGTGCGGCAAGCGGCCATGGGCCCCGTGCCGGGCTCGCCTCGACCCCCGCCGCGCGGAGCGCCGCGAGCGCCGTCTCGAGGTCGGTCCTGAGCGTGCTCACGCGTAGCGCAAGCTCGGCCGGCCGGTTGCAGGCGGCGAGCAGCGAGCGCGCATCGCCCGCCCCCAGCTCCCGCCACCACATCCGCACCAGCCAGAGCGGAGCCGAGTGGGCGATCGCCGCCCGCTCCGGAGTCGAGTCGTCGCCGAGCAGCGAGTCGGCCAGCGGCTCGCGCTCGCGTGCCGCGCGCCGCAGCACCGCGTTGACCAGGCCGGCGGCGTGAGCCGTGCCGGCCGCCTTGACCAGCCCGACCGCCTGGTCGACCACGGCGTGGTCGGGGGTCGCGTCGGCGAACAGCAGCTCGTAGAGACCGATCCGGAGGGCGGCGAGGACGGGAGGGTCGAGCAGTCGGGTCGAGCGCTCGGCGAGCCGTTCGATCGCCGCATCGGTGGTCCCGCGCCGCTGCACCGCGCCATAGGCGAGGCGTTGGGCGTGGGCGCGCTCGCGCCCCTCGAGGCCCTGCTCGTCGGCGGCCGCCCGGAAGGCGCGCTCGGTGCGGGCGTCGTCCTCGAAGGTCGCCCTCAGCGTGGCGAAGGCGAGCGCCCGCGCGGTCGTCACCACGGTCGCGGGGCGCCTCGCGCTCATTTCAGCGCCGGCACCGGGTGGCCGCGCAGGTAGGCGTCCGCCGCCATCGACTTGCCGCTCGGCGGCTGCACCGCCTCGAGCCGCAGCGCGCCGCGGCCGCAGCCGAGCAGCAGCGCGCCCCACTCGGCCTTCACCTCGCCCTGCTCGACGCCGACCTCGACCGCCCGGGCTCGGCGCACGCCGAGCCGTTCGCCGCCGCCGAGCTCGAGGTAGGCGCCGACGTGCGGGGTAAGGGCGCGGACCTTGCGGGCCAGCTCCCCGGCCGGCCGGCCGGGGTCGAGGCGGCGCTCGTCCGGGTCGATCTTCTCCGCGTAGGTCGCTGCGGCCTCATCCTGCGGGGCGAGCTCCAGCCGGTCGGCCCCGTGCAGGCCCAGGGCGCGGACCAGCAGCTCGCCGCCGAGCGCCGCGAGGCGTGAGGAGAGGCTCGCGAAGTCGTCCTCCGGCTCGATCGCAACCTCCTCGCGCAGGGCGACCGGACCGGCGTCGAGCCCGGCGGTGACCCGCATCACGCAGACGCCGGTGCGCTCGTCGCCGGCCATGATCGCCCGCTCGATCGGCGCCGCGCCGCGCCAGCGCGGCAGCAGGGAGGGATGGACGTTGAGCAGCGGCAGCTCGGTGAGCAGCGGCTCGTGGATCAGCTGGCCGAAGGCACAGACCCCGGCCGCCTCGGGGCGGGCGGCGCGGATCCGCTCCAGCGCCGCCTCCTCGTTGACGCTCTCGACCTGCAGCAGCTCGATCCCCAGCTCGGCGGCAGCCGCGGCGGCGGGAGGCGCGCCGCTGCGCCGGCCGCGGCCCCGCGGGCGGTCGGGCGGCGTCACCACCAGCGACGGGCGGTGGGGCGAGGCCGCGAGCCGCTCGAGAACCGCCGCGGCGAAGTCCGAGGTTCCGAGGTAGACGGTTCTCACGCGTCGGAGCGCGGCTCGCGGTGGTGCTCGTCGCCGTCCGCCGTCCGCTCGTCGTCCGCGGTCGGCGGCGCGTAGCTCTCGCCCTCACGCAGCGCCCGCAGCGCCGCCTTGCGCTGCTCGCGCGGCGCCCGGTCGAGGATCAGGACCCCGTCGAGGTGGTCGATCTCGTGCTGGAGCACCCGCGCCTCGAGGCCCGACGCCTCGATCGTCACCCGCCCGCCCTCGAGGTCGAGGCCGCCGACCCGGGCGTAGAGGGGCCGCTCCACGTCCATCGCCACCCGCGGCAGGCTGAGGCAGCCCTCTTCGGCAACCACGGTCTCCGCCGAGTGCCACTCGATCGACGGGTTGACCAGCGCGGTCGGCTCGCAGTCGGGGGCCGCCTGGAAGACGAGGACGCGGCGCAGGACGCCGATCTGGTTGGCGGCCAGCCCGACCCCCATCGCGTCGCGCATTATCGCGACCATCCGCTCGACCTCGTCCCGCAGCTCCGGCCCCACCGCCTCGATCGGCGAGGCCCTGCTGTTCAGCACCGGGTCGCCGAACTTGACCACCTTCGCCAGCGCCGCTTCGCGGCGCTCGACCAGCTCGGCTTCGAGCTGCTCGCGCTCGCTCCCGGCCTCGACGGTCGCCTCGTCGCTCATCGATCCGATTGTATGGCCGCGAAAACCCAGAGCCGCCGGACTAGAGGCCTGATGTGGATTAGGTGCGTGCGCGGGGGCGTCGCAGACCAAGCGGGGCGCTGCACGCGGGCGAAGCGGGTAGTGGGTGCTACCCGCAAGCCCGCGGGTGGCGATCCGGCGCCGGTATGCGGCGTCATCCGCGTGCGCGGATAACCCGCATCAGGCCTCTAGCGCAGCGACCGGTGATGACGCGCTTGGAACCACTGCGCGGAGGCAAGTCCCAGGATCATCGCCAGCGGAACGATGACGGCCACCGCCAGGAAGATCGCGTATCCATGCACGCCAACCAAGGCGCCCGCCCCTGAAAAGAGAACGACAAACATGGTCGTCAGCAATCGCCTCTGCCACATGCCGGGCATGCTACGCGCCCAGCCCGCCGAAGATCGAGACGAGGAGAACCGCCAGCGCACCGAAGAACATCCCTTCGCGCCATCCGTCGATTCCAGCTCCAGCCCTAGCATCGAAGCCAGGCGCGCCGCTGTCTCACCAAGAACGCCCCCGACGGCCGCACACATCCGTCAGCGTGATCGGACCATCGGCAAGGTCAGCGAAGGTAGCGACGAGCACGAGCCCCATGCCCACATAAGGGCCTGGGAGTCGAAACCCCCCCCCCGGAGTGGCTACTGCGGGTCGACGTCGACCCCGATCGCGACCTCGCGCAGGGTGCGATCGGCGGCCAGCTGCTCGACCGCGGCGCCGATCGCCTCGACCGTCGCCTCGCGCTCCGCGGACTTGGCGAGCAGGCGGCGGCGGTGGCGGTTGCGGACGCGGAACATCGGCGCCGGGCCCAGCAGGTCGGCCTCGCCGGGCAGGGTGTCGCGGAGCAGGGCGGCGAGCTTCGAGGCGGCCTCATCGAGGCGCGGCTCGGACTCGGCCCTGAGCACGACCCGGACCAGGTGGGAGAAGGGCGGGTAGCGCAAGAGGCGGCGGCGCTCGACCTCCGCGGCGAGGAAGCCGGCCGAGTCGTGGCGGGCGGCGCAGGCGATGCTCGGCGCCTCGGGGGCGAGGGTCTGCACGATCACCCTGCCGCCCGCCTCGCCGCGACCGCTGCGGCCGGCCAGCTGGGCGACCATCGCGAAGGTGCGCTCGCCGGCGCGGAAGTCGGGGAAGCGCAGGGTCGCGTCCGCATCGACGATCGCGCTCAGCGTCACCTCCGGGAAGTCGTGGCCCTTGGCGACCATCTGCGTGCCGACCAGGACGCCGCTCGCCGCCTCGCCAAAGCCGGCGAGGATGCGGGCGTGGGCGCCGCGGCCGGCGGCGACGTCGGAGTCGAGCCGGAAGACGGGCATCGGCTCGAGCCGCTCCGCCAGGGTCGCCTCGAGCTGCTCGGTGCCGACCCCGGCCCGCGAGAGGGTGGTCGAGTCGCAATCCGGGCAGGCGCGGGGCAGCGGCTCGGCGTAGGCGCAGTGATGGCAGACGAGCCGCTCGGCGTGGCGGTGGACGACCAGCGAGACGTCGCAGTTGGGACAGGCCCAGGGGCGGCCGCAGGAGCGGCAGGTCAGCCAGGGCGCGAAGCCGCGCCGGTTGACCATCACGATCGCCTTGGCGCCCGCCCGGCGCACCTCCTCCAGCGCCGCCCAGGTGTCGGTGTGCAGCGGCCCGGAGCGCGGGTCCGCGCCGCGCATGTCGACCAGCCCGACCGGGGGCAGCGGGCGGCCGTCGACCCGGCGGGGCAGCTCCACCCGCGGCAGCTCGATCCAGGACTCGGGGCGCGGGGTCGCGGTGCCGGCGAGCAGCGCGGCGCCGCGCTGCGCGGCGCGATGGCGGGCGACGGTGCGGGC
>Ga0210101_1000100_pt1 | contig 29806 bp, 29 predicted proteins | sample Muzzi_PWC_D1_FD_185534 | JGI IMG/M metagenome (GOLD analysis project Ga0210101, IMG submission 185534) | Wetland microbial communities from San Francisco Bay, California, USA, that impact long-term carbon sequestration - Muzzi_PWC_D1 (SPAdes) | ecosystem: Environmental > Aquatic > Marine >... | reverse complement strand
GCGACAGTATACCCCAGCTAATCGGGTTCAGGTAGGTCGCCTCAGGGCTAATCCTGATGAGAGGGGTCTTACAGAGGAGATGGCAGGCCTGGAATTTTTACCATGGGGTGCACAGGTCCCTGCCATCGTGCCGGATGAGGCTAGATTTTGAATTTCATTACGATGGCATTAAGTTGTATTGACAACTGACCAAGCATATAACTGGCTCTGGCCACCTGCACCGTTCCTTCAGAGGTTTTAGGGGAATGCCTTGAACCCTGAAATCAGGGTTTGAGCGCATAGGTCAATAATTTCTTGACGGGGTATAAACCATAAAATATACAGGGCCATAGTGCCTGTAATAATATAAGTATCAACAAAACAATAAGATATTTGATTACCGGTTACGGGGGATGGATGGACCCCGGCGTTATCCTGAGTGATTACTCACGGGTATTATTGCCTGAGTTTTGATTTTATCAGGCAAACCAAGCATAATACCGGGCTGATTTGAGGCATTGCGCTGTCGCGCTCTTTCTATTTGTCTTTCAATGAATTGGCTGAGGGATTCAGGACGGAATCCTGTGCTGACCCGCAGGCGAAAGAATTGTTTTTAACTTTAGGGAACTATCACCATGAAAATTGGCAAGACGATTACCCAGTTTATTATTGAAGAGCAGCGCAAGATCGGCGCTTCCGGTGATTTCACCGGCTTGTTGAACGATATCTGCACCGCGTGCAAGAACATCTCCAATGCCGTTAACCAGGGTGACCTGATAGGGGTGCTGGGTACGGCCGGTTCCGAGAACGTCCAGGGCGAAACCCAGAAAAAGCTGGATATCATTTCCAACGAGATGGTCATGGATGCGACCTGCTGGGGCGGGCATCTGGCCGGCATGGCCTCGGAAGAGATGGATGAAGTGTCGCCGATCCCGGCCGAATTCCCCAAGGGTAAATACCTGCTGGTATTTGATCCGCTTGACGGCTCGTCGAACATCGATGTCAACATCTCCGTGGGAACGATATTTTCAATCCTGCGTGCGCCCGAAGGCGTGGTCGACGCCAAGGCCGAGGATTTCCTGCAACCGGGTACCGAGCAGGTCTGTGGCGGTTATGCCCTGTATGGTCCGTCGACGATGATGGTGCTGACCACCGGCCACGGCGTCAACGGTTTTACCCTGGATCAGAATGTGGGCGAGTTTATCCTCACCCATCCGAATATGACGATCCCGGCCGACACCCAGGAGTTTGCGATCAACTCTTCTAATTCGCGTTTCTGGGAGGCCCCGGTCAAGCGTTACATCGATGAATGTCTGGCCGGTACCGAGGGCGGCGCCCGTGAGAAAAATTTCAACATGCGCTGGGTCGCCTCTATGGTTGCCGAGGTCCACCGTATCCTGACGCGCGGCGGTATCTTCATGTATCCGAAAGATACCAAGGACCCCAGTAAGGCCGGTAAACTGCGCCTGCTGTATGAGGCCAACCCGATGTCGATGATTGTCGAGCAGGCCGGCGGCCTGAGTTCAACCGGTCGCGAGCGTATCCTGGAGATCAAACCAACGGGTCTGCATCAGCGGGTACCGGTGATCCTGGGTTCCAGAAACGAGGTCGAGCGCGTCGTTTCCTACCATCAACAGTAACAGGCTGTTGCGGGTTGATGACCCGTACCCGGTCGGCCGGGTACGGGTTTTTTATTGCATCCCGGTTCGTCCCTTTGCTACCGGGTCATGAGCGGATACCTGTCCCCTGATCAAGTGAAATGCCATGTTTGATATTGCCAGTTATTATCCCAGAAATATTCGCACCGATATCCTGTCGGGCCTGACCGTCGCCTTGGCGCTGGTACCGGAGGCGGTGGCCTTCGCCTTTGTCGCCGGTGTCCACCCGCTGGTGGGTTTGTATGCGGCTTCTCTGGTGGGCCTGATCACCGCGGCCATCGGCGGTCGCCCGGGCATGATCTCCGGGGCCACCGGGGCATTGGCCGTGGTCATGGTAGCGCTGGTGGCCGAACACGGCATTGAATATCTTTTTGCCACGGTGGTGTTGATGGGTATCATCCAGATCATGGCCGGGATTCTGCGACTGGGTAAATTTATCCGCTTGGTACCCTACCCGGTCATGCTCGGCTTTGTTAACGGCCTGGCTATCGTGATCTTCCTGTCGCAGCTACAAAACTTCAAATTGCCGGGCGTTGACGGCACACTGGAATGGATGTCCGGCCCGACCCTGTGGCTGATGCTGGGGCTGGTGGCGCTGACGATGGCGATCATCCACTTTTTGCCGCGCCTGACGCGGGCGATCCCGTCATCGCTGGCGGCGATCATTATTGTCACGGCGCTGGTATTTAGCCTGGGTCTGGACACCCGTACCGTCGGTGATATCGCCTCGATCGCCGGTGGTCCGCCCGTTTTCCATATGCCGATGGTGCCTTTCAATCTGGAGACCCTCAGGATCATTTTCCCTTATGCCGCGATCCTGGCGGCCATCGGACTGATCGAATCACTGTTGACGATGACGTTGATAGACGCGATCACCGAAACCCGCGGCCGAGGTAACAAGGAATGTATAGGCCAGGGTACGGCCAATATCGTTACCGGGTTTTTCGGCGGCATGGGTGGTTGCGCGATGATCGGTCAGAGCCTGATCAATGTGAATTCCGGCGGCCGCGGGCGTCTGTCCGGCATCTCGGCGGCCCTGTTTTTAATGATATTTATACTCTTCGCTTCCGGCCTGATCGAGATGATTCCGCTGGCCGCACTGGTCGGCGTGATGTTCATTGTCGTGCTCGGCACCTTTGAATGGGCCAGTTTCCGGCTACTGGGACGCATTCCGCCGGCGGACGCCTTTGTCGGCATACTGGTTGCGGTGGTCACGGTGCTGACCGATCTGGCCATTGCCGTCATCGTCGGCGTGATCGTCGCAGCGCTGGTATTCGCGTGGCAGCATGCCAGGCATATCGAGGTCAGGATCATTCAGGATGAGCACGGCTGGAAGGTCTATGAACTGCATGGCCCGCTGTTTTTTGCTTCGGTACGCAACTTTCAGGAACTGTTCAAACCGCATGATGATCCGGACGACGTGGTGCTGGAATTCCAGCACTCACGCGTCTATGATCATTCCGGTCTGGAGGCGATTGACAGCCTGGCCGAGCGATACATGAATGCCGGCAAGACCCTGCATATCCGTCATCTGAGTGAAGACTGCCGTAAGTTACTCGATAAGGCCGGCAACCTGGTCGAGGTCAATGTGATAGAAGATCCTCGGTATTACGTTGCCGATGATCGTCTGGGATAAAAGCGGGACAGTGAGCGGAATAAAGCGGCTGTGTGAGCAGTCTTCCACTCATATGAATGTTACCTGATCATCCATCCAGTACAGCATTCCAGGCCGTGATTTTATCCTGCATGGATGCCATCAGCGCACTGTCATCACCGTCGATGGTAATTGATTCAATGGTATCGCCCTGGGCGATACTGTTGACAACATCCTGGTCGGCAGTCCCGCTAACGGCACCAAACACCGTATGTTTGCCATCCAGCCACGGCGTGGCGACATGGGTAATAAAAAACTGGCTGCCATTGGTACCGGGGCCGGCATTGGCCATAGATAGTATGCCGGGTTTGTCATGTCGCAACTCCGCGGTGCATTCATCATCGAAACGGTAACCCGGTCCGCCGCTTCCGCTGCCATGCGGGCAACCGCCCTGGATCATAAAATCGGGAATGACGCGGTGAAAATTCAGGCCGTCGTAAAAACCGCGTTTGGCCAGATTGACGAAGTTGGCAACGGTCATCGGTGCCTGTTCGGCGAACAGTTCCAGCTTGATCGAACCCTTGCTGGTAGTGATGGTAGCATGCAGTGTCATGAATAATCCCTGTGGGTTGCTATGGTTCCCGCCGTATTATGTAAAGACCGGCGGTCAAAGTGGTCATTATAATGGATCGACGTGACGTTGTCTTACCCTCGGACGCGTCAATCGCGAAAATTTTCATATTGCAGCGGCAGGTCGAGTTTGGCCTCGCGCAACAGTGCGATCACCTGCTGTAGGTCATCTCGTTTTTTGCCGCTGATACGGACCTTTTCGCCTTGTATCGCTGCCTGCACTTTCATCTTGCTGTCCTTGATCATCCTGACGATCTTGCGCGCCATGTCGGCATCGATGCCCTGGCGCAGTGTGACGACCTGCCGGGCCTTTTTGCCGGCCAGCTCGGCATCATCGGCTTTCAGGCAGGCAATATCAACGCCGCGCTTAATCAGCTTGTTTTGCAGTATGTCGAGCATCTGTTGCAGCTGAAATTCCGATTCTGAATGCAGGGTTATGACCGCGCCATTCTGTTCAAAAATTGAATTGCTGCCCTTGAAATCAAAGCGGTTACCGACCTCGCGATTGGCCTGGTCGACTGCATTGGTAACTTCATGCATATCTACCTCGGAAACGACATCAAATGATGGCATGCTGACAAACCTCTGTACGATTGATTGCGCCGCAGCCGGGGTACCGACAACACCCTGGCCGTAGCTGCGCCGATTTATGATGGATTTGGATGTCCGTTATTCTCATGCGGCACTGTTTAACGTACTATAACCGGCATCGCCTGGTGTTTGAAGCCCCGGGCGGCCTTGAAAATATAATACAAATCAAAACTGGAGAACATTCGCATGAAAGGATTGATGATGCTGGTTGCTGCGTTGCTGCTGGGTGTGGTCGGGTACAGTCAGGCGGCGCAGACGCCGTCAAAGCTGGGCTCCGCTGTGTATATTATCACCCCGGCCAATGGCGAAGTGGTAAGCAGTCCATTCAAGGTGCGTTTCGGTTTGAGCGGTATGGGAGTTGCACCGGCCGGTGTAGATGTCTCTGATACCGGCCATCATCACCTGTTGATCGATCTGCCGGGTCAGGCCCGCCTGACAGATCCGATTCCCAAGGATGCACAGCACCTGCATTTTGGCAATGGCCAGACCGAGACGATACTGGATTTGCCGCCCGGTAAGCACACGTTACAGCTGTTACTGGGGGATAAGGGTCATGTACCGCACAAACCGGCAGTGGTATCGCGCGAAATAGTCGTCTATGTCGAATAGTGGTCACGAGTCCTGTCCACTTTGCCTGCACGATGAGCTCAGCCTATATTTCACGGATCGGCGACGGGAATACAGGCTGTGCCCACGCTGCCACTTGATTAATGTACCGCCGCGCTTCCACCTGACGGCCACAGAGGAACGGCGGCGCTATGAAAGTCACCGGAATTCCCCCGCTGATCAGGGTTATCGCCTTTTCCTGCGGCAGTTGATGAGACCTCTGCTGGATTACCTGACCCCCGGGCAGCAGGGGCTTGATTTCGGTTGTGGCCCCGGTCCGACACTATCGCAGATGCTGCAGGAGCAGGGTTACCCGATGTCGGTCTATGATCCGTTTTTTGCCGATGATACCCGTGTATTAACGCGGCAATATGACTTTATTACCTGCACCGAGGCCATCGAACACTTTACCCAACCAGCGCGGGAGTGGCGGCGTTTACTGGACTTGCTGGTCCAGGGGGGCCACCTGGCTGTCATGACCCGTTTTCATTGCTCGGTGACTGATTTTAGCGACTGGTATTACAAAAATGACCCGACCCATATTCATTTTTACTCGCAGGCAACATTTGCATGGCTGGCGCAACGGGATCATCTGCAGGTGAGTTTTGCAGGAGATTCCGTCGCCATCTTCACGAAAATGCCCTAGCCGGCTACTGCTCCAGCAATTCGGTATCTTCATGACGATAGGCCGGTGCACAGCAACACAGGATTTTCAATTCCCCCTCGCCGATATTTCGAATCTTGTGCGCGCTGCCGGGTCGTATGCAGACTGAATCACCGGCGCTGACCTCGAATTGTGCCTGGTCCAGTGTCATCAGTCCCTGACCCTGGGTAATGTGATAGAGCTCCTCGGTCAGCGGATGACGATGAAGAATGGTTTCGCAGCCGGGAAATACGATAGCCTCGGCCAGACTCTGGTTCAGATTACCGTGGCTGGACGGGTGTATCAGCTCCCGGATCAGTGAGCCATCACGGGTGATGAAAGGCTTGATCTGGTCATAACGGGTTTTCATCTGCTACCTCTCTTGTCAACCGTTACTGTCGGTACGTGGAATACCGTCAGGGTTGCAAGATTCGAGAAGGACGTTCCGGACCGTTTTCATTGTACATCATACTATAACGTGAACGGATACGGTCCGGTACAGGGCGAGCGAGGGAAATATTTCATGAATAGCTATGATTGAACGATATATCTATGCGAATAACTTCAATCGACCATTCAGGGTATGGGGCAGAATATGGCTAGTGAGACGTTCAGAAAAATCCGGATACTGATCCTGTTGCTGATATTGCTGTTCGTCGCCATGCAGACGTGGTTGACTCATATGCGTTCGACAGACTGGCAACAGACATTATGGGTAGTCGTCTACCCGATTAATGGAGATGGCAGTCTCGTGACGGCGCGATATATCGATGCCCTGGATGAACAGACGTTTGATGACATCGAGGAATTTTTTGTCACTGAGGGTGAGCGTTACGGGCTCGGGATCCATGAGCCGTTGACCATCAAGCTGGCGCCACAGATTTCCAGCCAGCCGCCGATGCCGCCCCAGGGTGGTAATATGCTCGATGTCGTCGCCTGGAGCCTGAAATTGCGTTACTGGTCCTGGAAAAACGATAATTACACCGGCCCTGCCCCGGATATACAGATGTTTGTCAAGTATTTTGATCCGTCCGTAAACAGGCGACTTGGTCATTCCCTGGGCCTGAAAAAGGGTATGGTCGGTGTTGTCAATGCCTTTGCATCAAGACAGTATGCGGGCTCGAACAATTTTGTTATCGCCCATGAACTGCTGCATACCGTGGGGGCATCGGATAAATATGATCCGGAAACCAACCTTCCCCTCTACCCGGTCGGTTTTGCTGATCCTGATCGCCAGCCTTTGTACCCGCAGCGCAAGGCCGAGGTGATGGCCGGCCGCATCCCGCTATCGCAGAGCAAGGCGCTTACGCCCAGGAGCCTTCGCAGTGTGGTCATCGGAGTTGCAACCGCAACCGAGATACTATGGGAGTAGAATTGAACTATCCGGACTAGACCTTCACTCCGGAATGAGTAATCATCAGGTACGGATTATTCAAATGATTTTAATTTCCGATAATATCCTTTCACCATTTATCAATCAGAGTGTCACGGGTTCCCTGTTAACCTCGTCGATACCCGCACGAGATTGATTCTGGGAGATAAAAAATAACGGCATGATGAATAGATATTGTTTCATTATTTTATTGCGCATCACCGGTAGCCGGATCATGCAGCTTGGAAAGGCTGGCGGCAACCCTGGCGAGCACACTCTCCCAGTCACCAATATTATCCTGGCGGAAAAGTTTCACGCTCCTGTACCAGGGGCTGTCATCCCTGTCCATCAGCCAGCGCCAGTCCGGGCTGAATGGTAGTAATATCCAGGTGGGCCTGCCCAGTGCCCCGCTCAGATGTGCAACACTGGTATCGATACTGATGATGACATCCATAAGCTCGCATAATGCGGCGGTATCGGAAAAGTCGTTGAGGTCCTGGTCAAAATTAAGTAGCCTGGTTTGCGATTCGAGCCAGCGTTTGTCACTATCGCGGATGTCTTTTTGCAGACTTACGTATTGAAAGTTGACCGGCATTTGTTGCATCAGTGTCGAAACCGGGATGCTGCGATTGTGGTCGTTGGTGTTTGTTGCGCTGCCACTCCATACCAGGCCGACCCGTGGTCTGGTTTTTTCACCCAGCCTGTTGGTCCACTGCGACAGTTTGATGGTATCGGCCCGTAAGTACCTCGGCGGGCAGGGAATAGATTCCAGGCGAGTCTTGAAGGCCAGCGGCAGACTCATTAAAGGACAGTGAAAATCGAATGTCGGCAATGGCTCACCCTTGAAGACCAATTCGGTGACGCCAGCCAGATCACTGAACAGTCCAGCCAATGGTTTGCAGACTTCTAGAATGACGCGTGCGCCGAGGTTTGCGGCCTGTTCGGCATAGCGGCTAAACTGGATAGCGTCGCCCAGGCCCTGCTCGCTATGTAGCAACAGGGATCTGCCCTCCAGGCTCTCCATCCCTGACCACTGCGGTTGACGAAAGCTTCTTATATAAGGCGCAAAATGCTCCGTCTTCCAGCGCCACTCATAGAGCTCCCAGCCCAGTTCAAGATCGCCTGATAACAGTAACACCAGTGATTTATTAAAAAAGGCATCTGCATAATCCGGCTTCAGGGCAATGGCCTTGTCATAACTGGCCAGCGCAGCATCCAGGCGGTTAAGATCCTTCAGCACATTACCCCTGTTGGAGAAGGTTTCTGCGTTATCCGGTTTCAGGCCGATGGCCCTGTCATAACTGGCCAGTGCCGAATCCAGCCGCATCAAATCCCTGAGTACATGCCCCCGGTTGGCATAGGTATCGGCGGAATCGGGTTTCAGGGAGATCGCCTTGTCGAAGCTGGCTAAAGCGGCGTCAGGTTGATTAAGCTCCCTGAGGACATTGCCTCGGTTGGAGTAGGCCTCAGCAAACCCGGGCCGCAGGTTGATGGCTTTATTGTAACTCGCCAGGGCGGCGTCCAGCTGCCTGAGGTCGCACAGGGCCTTGCCACGATTGTAATAGGCCTCGGCATAACCAGGCTTCAGGGTTATGGCCTTGTCGTATCCGGCGACTGCGGCTTCCAGCTCTTTCAGGTCCTTGAGCACATTGGCACGGTTGACGTAGGCGTCTGCATAGTCAGGCTTGCAGGCAATTGCTTTTTCGAAGCCGGCTATAGCGGCTCGCGGGTGGCCGAGTTCCTTGAGGGCTATACCCCGGTTTGAATAGGCCTCGGCGAAGTCCGGTTTAAGGCGGATGGCACGATCAAAAAAATCAACGGCCTTGTGGAAATTTTTGCTTTGCAGGGCGATGACGCCCATTAAATTCAGGACATGATATTGATCGGGTTGAGAGTTGAGGATATCTTCGTACAGTGCCTGGGCCTGAGACAGACGGCCCCTCTGGTGCAGCGCCAGGGCCTGCTGGAACTTTTCCTGAACCGGGTTGGCGGAAGCGTTTTTGACAATTTCGGGCATCGGGAACGGCCAAAATCGGATAAAATTCTTACGGTAATAAAGCACAAATTATAAACTATTTGCGCATTTTGTTCCAGCTTTCCAGCAGTACCGGTATTCGCCCATTACGGCTAAAAACATCTATTTTTTTAAGATAAAGTGACGACATGCAGGTCTTGTTCCGTGGGGCACAGGCGTGCTGCTATGTGGATGTTGAAATCTGGCCTTGCAGGATTTTCCCGGACTGTTTAGAAAAAATAGCTACGGCTATATTCGTGGACATCAGGATTGTCATTGATGTCCGCCAGCGTGAACCATTGATATTGATCGTGCTGATGAGTCGGTAAATGTAGCGGCTCATCCGCCAGTTTCAGTTGATAGGCGAGGACGACATAATGCGTGCTGATACCGGGGATGCCGGCAAAATTATCCGCGTAAAAATGTTCATAGCATCCGCGGAACTGCGCCGTCGACAACGGGTATTCCTGGCCGAGTTCCGCGTTGCAGATCCGGGCAAAGGCACTGACCAGGGTTTCGTCCTTGAAGATGCGGCCTCCGGGTACGAACCAGCTATCACGGGCCGGATTATTCAGGCGACGCCCGAGCAGGACATCATTATTGCCGCGAGTGACGATCAGATCCATGGAAACCAGCGGCGTATGTCTGATGACATCAAGAAAACTCTCCCGGTTGAGCATGTTCATTGTGCTGGCTGGCGCATCTTTTTCAATGCCTTGTTCAGGTCGTCCATGGTGAATTTGGGCCTGGAGAATTTGGGTGCCTGTACAGTGATGGCATTATCGATTTTCAAGTCATCAATGTGCATGGTGTAGCTGCCGTCAGGCATATCAGCGGCTATCGTGAGATCGTAGCTGCCATGATCGTCGGCATCAGCCTTCCACGGAGTTGCGGGCAGCGGCCGCAATGCAGTAATCGAGGTGTTGCCGGAAAAGTACAGCGTGCCATCGTCGGTTGTGATACGAGTCAATGGGCTGAGTGTCTTGTAGCGGGCCTTGAACACGGGCTTGTTAATCGTGCCCAGATCAATCAGTGTCAGCTGCTGACGTTCATCAATCACGGCCAGTATGGAATCATAGACCTGCATATCGATGATGGCCTGATCCGGTTCCAGGTGGTCGATACGCTTGCCGTCGCCGTCGAGAATAGTGATACCATCATTATTCGTGTAACTGATCAGGTAGTTATCGATGTGGCGTAACAGTGTCGCCGCCTGCCTGAACTGTTTTTGCGGTTTTTTATCACCAGCCTGTGCGTAGATACTGATCAAACCATCAGTTTGAGCCAGTGCAAGACCCTGATCGCCTGAGAATGCGATGCTGTTGATAGGGGTCTTTATCCGCCGTTGCCGGCGCGGTTTGTCGGCATATTTACCATCGATACGGTACAGCGTCATACCCTTGCTACCGTGATTGAGCACCAGCCAGGGTCCGCTCATACGCAGATCGATGACCGGGTAACGGCTGCGGAACTCTTTCACTTGATAGGCGGCGTAGGGATTGCTGATATCGACCACGGCGATATGCCGGTCAGCCAGTGCAACATAGGCGCGCCGGTCGCTGGTGACGACTCGGGTGGCCGCGGCATCGAAGTCAACGCCGGTCATCCACGTAGGGTTGAGTGGATTTTTAATATCGTATATCTGCAGGCCGGCTGTACCACTGGCAGCGTAGGCAACCTTGTCCCGGGTGCTGATGGCCTGGATGTGGTCGCGATTGTGATAGTGTCCGGCCAGTTTTGGTGCAGACGGTTGACTGATATCGAGTACACAGAACCCTCCCCACCAGTCCATGACAAAGGCATGCTGATCCTTCAGGGCCAACCCCCAGGCCGCCCCGGCGGTATCATAACTGCCGATAAGCTGCGGTTGTGACGGTGTGGAGACATCAATCACCTGGATACCGGATAACCAGTCAGCGATATATAAAATCCTGCCGTCGAGGACCAGGCCGCGGGCATTACCCGGGGTCTGAAGATGCGCTATTTTTTTCGGATATCCGGGATCGCCGATATCGATGACATAAAGACCGCGATCAAAGAAGGTGACATAGGCGATGTTGTGATCGAGGATGACATCCTCGGCATTTCCGCCGGGGCTGAACTGGCCGACCAGATGAATATTGTCGGGCTGGCTGATATCAAACATCATCAGGCCGGAATCATCATCGGCGATATAGGCGATATTATCGCGGATGCGTATGGCCCAGGTTTTGCCGGCAGTATCATAACTGCCGAGCAGTTGCGGATGTTCTGGATCGCTGATATCAATAATATGAAAACCACCGCGGTGGGCGGCAAGGTAGAGACGATCACCGTCAAGCTCCGGCATGTAGGCCAGTCCCGGAGTCAGCAGCTCGGAGACCTTGTACGGTTGGCGTGGATTATGGATGTTAATGATCTGCAGACCATGGTCATCATCGGCGACATAGGCGTAGTCATCACGGACCACGATTCCTTTAGGTGAGCCCTGGGTATGGAAACTCGATAACAGTTGCGGTTGCTGCGGAGTACTGATGTCGTAGAGATGGATACCGGAGAACCAGTCGGCAACATAGGCGATATTGTCGCGTATAAACACGCGGCGCTCGCCACCATAGTTGACGCCCTGGCCGAAATCCAGACCTTCGTTACTGTATTGGGGTGGATTGGCGGAGAAGCCCATTTCCTGAATTTGCTGATCGACGGCGATCATCGCCGTCCTGTCTCGCAGGGCCAGGGCGGAACCGGCATCATCCAGTTGCACCGCGGAGACCATCGACGGCATTGCCGGTTTGCTGATATCGATCAGAAGTACCTGGTGCTGCCGATTCAGTAACATCACCTGGTGCCGTATCTTATCCAACTGCAGGTGTTGTATATCGCCTACCTGTTGATGGCTTCCCAGCCAGCGCAGATCATGTGTATCGCTGGCATCAAGCAGCGTCAGTCCCAGATTGCGGGTGGCGACGGCGGCGATGTGATCGCCGACCTTGATATCGATGGCCGGTCCGCTTGTGTGGTAATGTCCAGCTGCAGTCAGTTGTTGCCCGGCGCCAATTCGGTAGCGGAAAACCCCCTCACTACCGGCGGCGACATAGAGGTATTGATGATCGATGGCAAGGGCATTGATGTCGGCTTCCAGTTGCAGCGATGTCCGTGGTCTAAGCAGACCGGGCTGGCGGCTGTCGAACATCTGGATCTCGTGTCCCTGTGCCAGGGCGGCGGAGCGCTCACTGGTGGCCAGCGCCGTTACCGCGTGCGCGGTATTGATAAAGGCGCGCGCAAACGGCGCATCGGGATGGCTGACATCCACGGTATACAGGCCTCCGCGCGCAGCCAGCCAGGCATGCTCATGGCTGTAACGGACGCCGGAGACAAAGTCACCGACCGACAGCCGCGCCAGCAGCGGCTGCTCCTTATTCTTGCTGTCGACAATGAGCAGGCCACCGTTACCGGCGGCGATATACAACAGATCATCGGCCCACACCAGATCCCGGCCGGGATGGGGGATGTCCCAGCGCCGCTTCATTTCCGGTCCGCCCGGAGACAGATAGAATTGCCGGGGCGGTGATGTGGAAGGCAGCGTGACGTGGATACGGTGCTGTTTACCGCTGGTAACAAGCTGCGGTGTGATCTGCGGAGATGACGGCCCGGTTGGTTCGGCCTGTACCCCCTGTATGACGCCTGACAGTAGCAGGGTCAGGGTTAACAATACGCCGGGAAGTGATGAAATAAACACGTCTGTCCTTTAGTTCGAATAATTACAGAGTGAAGTTTAACTGGCTTACGGTATAGCGACGAATAGCACTAGAATTTCCTTTCCATCATGAAACCGGTCAGGGGCACGGATTCGAGTGGACTCGATGAATGGTCTCGATCGCGGCAATGATATCATCCGCGAGTGTCAGGTCGAGGCTGGCGATATTATCCTGTAACTGTGCAAGGCTGGTGGCGCCGATAATTGTACTGGTCAAAAACGGCCGACTGTTGACATAGGCCAGCGCCATCTGGGCCGGGTTGAGGCCGTGGTCCCGAGCCAGATTGACATAGGCCTCGATGGCCTGTTGTGCCTGGTGATTCGTATAACGGCTGAAGCGTTCAAACAGCGTCAGGCGTGCGCCTTCAGGCCTTCGTCCATGCAGATATTTACCACTGAGGGTGCCAAAGCCCAGTGGCGAGTAGGCCAGCAGACCGACATTCTCGCGCAGGGCGATCTCGGCGAGACCGACTTCAAAGCTGCGGTTTAACAGGCTGTAGGGGTTCTGGATAGTGACTACCCGGGGTAACTGATATTTTTCCGCCAGGCGCAGAAACTCCATGACGCCCCACGGGGTTTCATTGGACAGTCCGAGATAACGGACCTTGCCGGCCGCTACCTGATCGGCCAGGACCCGTAGTGTTTCCTCGATCGGTATCGGCTGGTCACGTTCATCATGCTGGTAACCCAGACGACCGAAATAATTGCTGCGCCGGTCAGGCCAGTGTAATTGATACAGGTCGATATAATCGGTTTGCAGACGATCGAGGCTGGAGGCCAGCGCAGCTTCGATATGTTGCCGGTTCAGTCGGTTGTCGCCGCCACGGACATAATTCAGATCATCGGAGCGGCTCATGACCTTGGTGGCGAGTATCAGGCTGTTCCGGTTGCCTCGCTGGTGCAGCCAGTGACCGATAATGGTTTCGGTGTGGCCGTAGGTTTCGGCGCACGGTGGTACCGGGTACATTTCGGCGGTATCGATAAAATTGATACCGGCAGCCACCGCGGCGTCCAGCTGTGCATGGGCTTCAGCCTGGTTATTCTGTTCGCCCCAGGTCATGGTGCCCAGACACAGGCGGCTGACCTGCAGGTCGGTACGTCCGAGCTTGTTGTATTTCATCGCCATCCCCGGATTATAGTCTGGAGAAGACCTGTTCGGCGGTCATCAGCGTGGTTTTGATATCATTCCTGTCATGCGCGGCCGAGACAAATCCGGCTTCAAACGGTGACGGTGCCAGATAGATCCCCTCTTTCAGCATCTCATGAAAAAACAGGCGGAATCTGTCCAGGTCACAATTGGTGGCCTGATAGAAATTATGGATCTCCTGTTCCTCAGTGAAGAACAGGCCGAACATGCCGCCGATGAAATTGGTCGTCAGGGGAATATTAAAGGCCCTGGCGCGCGTGACCAGACCTTCGGCCAGTCGCTGGGTGGTATTGGACAGCTCGTCGTAGAATCCCGGCTGTTCCAGCTGGTTCAGGGTTGCCAGACCGGCGGTCATCGCAATTGGGTTCCCGGACAGTGTGCCGGCCTGGTAGACAGGACCCAGCGGCGCAATCATCTCCATAATCTCCCTGCGGCCGCCGAAGGCGCCGACCGGCATGCCGCCACCAATGATCTTGCCCAGCGTCGTCAGGTCCGGACGAATACCATAGATACCCTGGGCGCCGTCGATAGCGACGCGAAAACCGGTCATGACTTCATCAAAGATCAGCACCGACTCATAACCGTCACACAGTTCCCTCAGGCCGTTTAGAAATTCCGCGGAGCCGGGTACGCAGTTCATATTACCGGCTATCGGTTCAACGATGACGCAGGCGATCTGGTGTCCAACCTTTTCAAAGGCCTCGCGCACCTGCTGCAGATTGTTGTATTCCAGTGTGATGGTATGTTCGGCCAGCGCTACCGGTACACCGGGTGATGTCGGAACTCCGAGTGTCAGTGCACCGGAACCCGCCTTGACCAGCAAAGAATCGGAGTGACCATGGTAACAGCCTTCAAACTTGACGATCTTGTCACGGCCGGTATATCCACGTGCAAGGCGGATGGCACTCATCGTCGCCTCGGTACCCGAACTGACCATACGTACCATGTCGATCGATGGCAGCAGTCTGCACACCTTGTCGGCCATCAGTGTTTCCAGTTCGGTGGGAGCGCCGAAACTTAGTCCATTATTGATGGCGTCCTTGACGGCAGCGGTCACGGCGGGGTGGGCATGACCGAGAATCATTGGTCCCCATGAACCGACATAATCGATATAACGTTGGTCATCTTCATCAAACAGGTAGGCCCCTTCTGCTCGCCGGATAAACAGCGGTTCGCCGCCTACACCGTGAAAGGCGCGCACCGGTGAATTGACGCCACCGGGAATATGTCGCTGGGCCTGGACAAATAATTCGTGTGATCGGGTCATGTGTTTTCCTTGCACTTCGGGCAGCCAGCGGCTGCATTCATCAGGGATTCTGTCTGTCATCAAACAGGCGTGCATAGGCCTGCGCTGCAGCGGAGATATCGGTTTGAGCAAATATCCCGCTGACAACGGCCAGTGATGTTGCGCCGGCCGAAAGCAAATCCGCACCATTATCGCTGGTGATGCCGCCGATGGCCACTATTGGAATCGAAAGCTGTTGGCGTGCCTGAGTTAATAAAGGCAGGGCGGCAATGACAGCCTCCGGTTTGGTCGGTGACGGAAAGAAGCTGCCAAAAGCGATATAATCTGCTCCTGACTGTTCGGCCTGGAGCGCGAGATCGAGGCGATTGTAACAGGAGACGCCGATGATTGCCTGTTCACCAAGTAGCTCGCGCGCCGTCGAAATCGAGGCATCATCCTGCCCCAGATGGACACCGGCGGCGCCGCTGTCACGAGCCAGATACGGGTCATCATTGACGATCAGCAGCACCTCATGACGGCGGCACAATGCGCTTAGTGCCGTGACGTACCGGCGCCGCCGGCCGGCTTCGTCCCCCTTGTCGCGGTACTGAATGATCCCGGCCCCACCGATAATGGCTTGCTCCACCTGGTTCAGCAATACGGGTAAAGTCGGCGGCCGGTCCGGGGTGATGGCATACAGGCCTTGAATCCCGCGCCGTTTATTTACTACGGCAGGATCATGGTGTGTCAGGGGCATCGTTATCAGCACCGGCTTCGGGGTTGGATGCGGACCGGGGTTCGTTGCCGTCCCGGGCCCAGAACAGGCGGTTCGGTATCAGCTGCCCCATACCGAGGCGATAACCCTGGCGCAGTGCCTGCCAGGTATAGTCCTGGGCTTCATTAACGGCGGTCTGGATATCCATGCCGTTGGCCAACAGCCCGGCAATCGCGGATGCCAATGTGCAACCGGAGCCGTGATAACTGTCCGGAAGGCGTTCCCAGTGGTAGCTTTCCAGCAACTGCTGGTTCCCATACAGACGGTTGATCACCTCCGGGCTGTTTTCATGGGTGCCGGTGATCAGTACATACTGGCAGCCCAGTTCCTGCAGAACCTGGGCGCAGGCATCCAGGTTGTCGGCCTCGGGCGCCAGCAGGCGCGCCTCGGTTGAATTGGGCGTGATCAGGGTCGTCAGCGGAAACAGCAGGTTAACCATGGCCTCGACAATACTTTCATCGGCCAGGTTGCTACCGCCGCCGGAGATCAGCACCGGGTCGAGGATGACCGGTATAGACGGGTAATCCGTGAGAATGGTATGTACAGCCTCGACGGTTTCGACGGCGCCCAGCAGGCCGATCTTGAAGGCGCTGATCGCCATGTCTTCCAGTACCACGCGGGCCTGCTGGATCAGCATGTCGATCTCGATGGTGGCGTAGCTTTTGATGTCCTGGGTATCCTGCACCGTCAGCGTGGTGATGACCGGGGCGGCATGACAGCCCATGCAGGCCAGGGTTTCTATATCGGCCTGTATTCCGGCGCCGCCCGTGGGATCGTTGCCGGATAGGGTCATGACGACCGGCAGTGTTTCTTTGTTCTTCATAGTCACCTGTAGTCAGAATGATAGCGGTATTCAGGCCACGCGGATATTGATAATGACGAGTTGTGTCAGGATGCAGGAAGAATGATGATCGGGTACTATAAAAAAAGCCAGCCCTGCGGCTGGCTTTTTTTGCATTTCATCGGGTCGGATTAAAGGCCCAGGACGAAATCCACCAGCGTTTCGATGTTTTCATCAGATACACGTGGTGAGTACGGAGGCATTGGTACGCCACCAGTCACGGCGGTCCAGTTACCTTTACCACCTGTGTGTACCTTCTTGATCAGCGCTTCACGGGCACCGGCGTCACCTTTATATTTGGCGGCAACATCTTTCCATGCTGGTCCAACAACCTTGTGATCAACACTATGACAAGCCAGGCAGCCACTCTTCTTGGCTAGTTCAAGATTGGCATAGGCGGCTTGGGCACCCATCATCAGTGCCACAGCAGCAGTAATACTCAGCAAACGGGTTTTCATTATTCACTCTCCTTCAGGATAACAACGGGATTTCTGTCCCCCGTGATCCCAAAGGAACCACGGTTAAAATTTGGCCAGCCCACGGATGGGACTGCCCTCCCCAGTATTTCCGCGCGACGCTCAGGCGAACGCGGGACACATTTATGCCATGCCATTCAGCCACTGTCAAGTTGTGGCTTATTCAAAACCGGTCGCAAGCGCCTGTGTTAACAGCCTATTTGTCGGGAACTGCAACATCGCTGCTGTCTGAAGTCCTTGCTGGAGACTAACATTTTGATATAAATGGGATTATAAGCCGGGGCCGTGCGCATTGGTCAGGCGGCCCATAGCCCGGCGGGCGAGCTAGTTAGCAGGACGCCTTCGGCTGCTATGGCGACGCCGGGGACGGTGAGTGCTGCGATGTTTATTCGACCCTGGTGGTTTTTCTTCCCGCAATGGTGGCTGGGGGCTGACCAGCAGGTCGGCGCTCACCGCCCGTGAGTCGATCTTATGCCCCAGTTGTTGCTCGATATCCGGTAAAGAGAAGGCATATTCCTCACAGGCAAAGCTGATGGCGTCTCCGCTGGCCCCGGCCCTGGCCGTGCGGCCGATGCGATGGATATAGTCCTCGGCGTCCTGCGGCAGGTCAAAATTGATGACATGGCTGACATCGGGGATATGCAGGCCGCGGGCGGCGACATCGGTGGCCACCAGTATCGGCAGTTTGCCTTGCTGGAAATCGAGTAACAGCTTCATGCGTTTACTTTGCGCCACATCACCGGACAGGGCGGCTGCATTGAAACCGTTGCCCTGTAACCAGGCGCAAACCCGCCGCCCGGCCCCCTTGGTATTGACAAAAATGATGGTGCGCAGTGGATCCATCTGCCGTAACAATCCCAGTAATAACGGTATTTTCTCCTCATTGGAGGTATAATAGACGCTCTGGCGTACATTGTTGGCGGTGGTCTTGTCCGGCGTAATACGGATCAGTTTGGCATTGTTCATATGCTCATAGGCCAGTTCGGTCACACGAGCAGACAGGGTGGCCGAGAATAACAAAGTCAGGCGTTGCTCCGGAGGTGGCATACGCCGGAACAGGTAGCGGATATCACGAATAAAACCGAGATCGAACATACGGTCGGCCTCGTCCATGACGACCACCTCAACCGCCATCAGGTCAAACAATTTTTGTTTGAAATAATCGATGACGCGGCCCGGTGTGGCGATTAGAATATCCACACCTTCACTGACCATCTGGCCCTGGCTTTCATAACCGGCGCCGCCATAGACCACGCCCAGTGTCAGTCCCGTGTGACGACCCAGGGCGATGGCATCCTGATGGATCTGAATCGCCAGTTCGCGTGTGGGGGCCAGGATAAAACCACGCGGCTGGTTGGCGCGTCGCCGGGCATCCGCCGGCGTGTTCAGCAGCCTGGCCATCATGGCGATCAGGAAGGCCGCCGTTTTACCGGTACCGGTCTGGGCCTGGCCGGCAATATCCTGGCCAGCCAGGGTCAACGGCAGCGTGCTTGCCTGTATCAGCGTACAGCGTTCGAAGCCGCTGTCAATAATGCCTTGCATCAGCGGTTCGGGCAGCTGGAAATCGGAAAAGGCCGTGTCGGAAAGGTGGGTTTCGCTCATGATCATCTAGCATAACAGCTTGGCGCGGATTTTGCCCGACTGAAATTAGCACACAGCAGTTGAGTCGGCGAACTATTTTGTTGATAATGTCTGTTTTCAGGCAGACTCGTTTTGTTATCATTGATAGTATTGCGAGAGCGAGGGGGTTGACAGCGTGAGTGGTAAAACGAATAAAGTTACTGATGCAGTCTTTGAGGAGGCAGTGTTACATTGTGACATGCCGGTACTGGTGGATTTCTGGGCGGAATGGTGTGGCCCCTGTAAGATGATTGCCCCGGTACTGGAAGAGATTGCCGAGGAATATGCCGGACGGATACAGGTTGCCAAACTGAATATAGATGACAATCCCGAGACTCCGCCCCGTTATGGAATACGGGGTATCCCGACGCTGATGCTGTTCAAAAGCGGTAATGTCGAGGGCACCAAGGTGGGAGCGGTTTCAAAATCACAACTGGCCGCATTCCTCGACAGCAACCTTTGAATATCCGTACCGGGACCCCGCCATGGGGTCCTGTGAGCCTGTAGTTTGCGAAAAAAACAGAACCTTTGTGGGGAAAGGGCTGGACGAACCGTATAATTAGTGGTAGCGTTACGAGTCAGGATAACAATACCTAACGTTTTTCCATTACACAATATCCCCGGTAGCATGTGCCACGATCTGTCTGTCAGGCAGGCGCTCGCCGTATCTATTTCATTACCAATATCATATCGAAACAGGTAACCATGAATCTTACTGAACTCAAGCAAAAGACCGCCGCCGAGCTGGTCGAACTCGCCCAGTCCATGGGCGTCGAGGGGACAGCCCGTTCCCGTAAACAGGACGTCATCTTCGCCATACTCAAGGCCCATGCCAAAAAAGGCGAGGACATCTACAGCGAGGGCGTGCTGGAAATACTGCAGGATGGATTCGGTTTTTTGCGTTCCGCCGACTGCTCTTACCTGGCGGGGCCGGATGATATCTATGTCTCCCCGAGCCAGATCCGTCGCTTCAGCCTGCGCACCGGTGATACCGTATCCGGCAAGATCCGCCCACCCAAGGAAGGCGAGCGTTATTTCGCCCTGTTGAAGGTTCGGGAGATTAATTTTGAACCACCGGAGGCGGCCAAGAACAAGGTTGCTTTCGAAAACCTGACTCCGCTGTTTGCCAATGAACGCCTCAAGCTTGAACTGGGTAATGGCAGCACCGAGGATCTGACGGCGCGGATTATCGAACTGACTTCACCGATCGGCAAGGGCCAGCGCGGCATGCTCGTGTCTCCACCCAAGGCCGGCAAGACCATGATGCTGCAGAGTATCGCCCACTCCATTACCGAACAGAACCCTGAATGCATGGTCATTGTTCTGCTGATCGACGAGCGACCGGAAGAGGTTACCGAGATGCAGCGCTCGGTCAGGGGTGAGGTGATTTCCAGCACCTTTGATGAGCCCGCCAGTCGCCATGTCCAGGTGGCCGAGATGGTCATCGAAAAGGCCAAACGCCTGGTTGAACATAAACGCGACGTCGTTATCCTGCTGGACTCGATAACCCGCCTGGCGCGAGCCTACAATACCGTCGTACCGTCATCGGGCAAGGTATTGACCGGCGGTGTCGATGCCAATGCCTTGCAGCGGCCGAAACGATTCTTCGGTGCCGCGAGAAATGTTGAGGAAGGCGGTAGCCTGACGATAATCGCCACGGCCCTGGTCGAGACGGGTTCACGCATGGATGACGTGATCTATGAGGAATTCAAGGGTACGGGTAATATGGAACTGCATCTTGATCGGCGTATTGCCGAGAAACGTATCTATCCGGCAATCAATATCAACCGTTCGGGTACACGCCGGGAAGAATTGCTGACCAAGCCGGATGAACTGCAGCGGATGTGGATACTGCGCAAGTTACTGCATCCGATGGATGAGCTCGCCGCGATAGAATTCCTGATGGACCGGCTGAAAGGCAGCAAGTGTAATGCCGATTTTTTTGATTCGATGAAACGATAAACTAAACCTGGACTTTGGACTTAGGATCCGGACTTTTCTACATCTATAACATTCCACCTTTTTGACCAGTAGATGAAATAACTCGCGATTATTTCCGCCCATAATATCCGGTTGGCCGATCACCCGGACCGGTGCGGAAACGGCGGTAATGCCACTGGTACTGCTCCGGTAGTGACCGCACACATTGTTCAATCGCCTGGTTCAGGGCGGTGGCGGCCTGCACCGGATCGGCTGCAGAACATTCATCCCCCAGCTCGTGAATATGCAGATCAAATCCCTGTCCCCGCGGCAGACGCTCGCTATAGGCCAGCAGTAGTGTGGCCCCGCTTTTATGCGCGATACGAGGCAGCAATGTGGCGGTATAGGCCGGCAGGCCGAAAAACGGGGCGAATACACCGTTACCCCAGCGCGGTTCCTGATCCGGCAGGATGGCCACCAGTTCACCCTGTGACAGCGCCTTGAACAGGCTGCGAATACCCCGGGCATCGGTAGGCACCAGCCTGGCACCGAAGCGTTCTCGTCCCTGGCGTATGATCTGTTCCAGCGGGGCGAAGCGTGGCGGGCGGTAAAGGCTGGTCATGGGATAATGGCTGGAACAATAGAGGCCGATCAACTCCCACATACCGATATGCGGAACGGCAAGGATAACACCCTGACCACGTTGTAGCGCCTGGTCCAGTAGCACCTGTCCGTGGATTTGTCGTATCAGATCCAGACTGCGCTGCTGATTCCATAACCACATCGGACCGAGTTCAAGGCCTGATTTTACCATCTCGGTCAGGCTTTTCCGTTCAAGCTGATGTCGCCCGGCGTCATCGAGATCGGGAAAACACAGTTGCAGGTTGATACGGGTAACACGCCGCATATCATTCGGGATCACGCCGGTCAGCCAGCCAATGAGTATCGCCAGGCGGTGACTGATGCCCAGGGGCAGGAGGGCAGACAAGCGGAGCATAGAATGTATCAGGTAAACACGCATGGAAAGCGATAGGCCCGTGTGTGGCGGTTGTCAGGATGTTAGGATAGAGCATGATAAGTAATCTGTCGCCATTTATCCAAGAAAATACGGTACTCGCCCGTCGCGTCTAGAGCCAGGAGACTGACCTTGATTGAAAACTGGATTGAAGAAAAACAGTCGGCCTGGTTATACCGTGTCATGGCATCCTGTGAATCTGATCAAAACCTGGTAAGCATGTTTAGCGCACTGGCCAATGCCGCCGAGTCCCAGGCATTGTTATGGCAGGAAAAATTAAAGAACAGTGGCCAAAGTGTGCCGGCGAAGTTTAAACCATCGCGGCGGGCGGAGTTTGTCGCCTGGTTGATACGCAAGCTCGGACCGCGGGCGATCAAACCGGTACTGGCGGCGATGAAGGTGCGGGGTTTATCGGTCTATAACAGCGCCAGCCTGGGTGCCGGCCACCCGATGCCGAGTTCGGTTGACGAAATCGGCTATCGCCACAGCAGCCTGGGAGGCGGCGGTAATCTGCGCGCGGCCGTCTTTGGTGCCAATGATGGGCTGGTGTCGAATGCCAGTCTGGTCATGGGGGTGGCCGGGGCGACCCAGGATAGCGGCTATATATTGCTGACCGGCATCGCCGGTCTGGTTGCCGGTGCGGCTTCGATGGCCGCGGGAGAATATGTCTCGGTACATTCACAACGTGAGTTATACGAATACCAGATCCAGCTTGAGCGGGAGGAACTGGATGAATACCCGGAGGAGGAGGCCGAGGAACTGGCTTTGATCTATAATGCCCGGGGTGTGCCACTGGAACAGGCGCGCGGCATGGCCTATGAGATGATCCAGGACAAGGAACATGCACTGGATGCCCTGACCCGGGAAGAGCTGGGGTTGAACCCGGATGATCTGGGTTCACCGGTGATGGCGGCGTTGTCATCTTTTGCAGCCTTCGCCTTCGGGGCGCTGATACCATTACTACCTTTTTTGTACACGCGCCTGGTGGCCCCTATCCCAGCATCGATGCTATTGACGGCCCTGTCTCTGTTTGCGATCGGTGCGCTGATTAGCCTGTTTACTGGCAAGAGTGCTGCTCAGGGAGGTTTTCGCATGTTGGCCATTGGCGCCAGCGCCGGAGGGTTGACCTATGCCATCGGCCTGTTGCTGGGTGGAACGCTTTTATGATGTGGCCTGGTTCGTCCTGCAGCAGGCGTTTGTAAGTGTCAAATGTCATGTCAGCGGCCTCCGTCCAGAACACGGCTTTTTTGCTAAACTCATGCAGGGACATTTCCGGTTCATTGGCCGGTCAGGTGTCTGTCGAATATCACCGGAGTGTGCGTTAGTACGCACGCTGAAAACATTGGCAAAATGACCGTTACTGTTGTTTCGCCTTGAATTTACCTGATAGGACTATGTAGAACGAGGTGGCGCCGATGTTACAACTGTTTCCGGATATAGAACCCTTTGTCAGTCACAGCGTAAGTGTCAATTCGTTACATGTGCTGCATGTTGAGGAATGCGGCAACCCGACCGGGCTGCCGGTGCTGTTCGTCCATGGTGGGCCAGGCGCCGGCTGCGAGGCCTATCATCGCCGGTTTTTTGATCCCGAGATCTACCGTATCATTCTGTTTGATCAACGAGGCTGTGGTCGCTCCACACCCCATGCCGAACTGGCGGATAATACGACCGCATCGCTGGTTTCCGATATTGAAAGTATCCGTGAACTTCTGGGTATCGACAAATGGATCCTGTTCGGTGGTTCCTGGGGTTCGACACTGAGCCTTGTCTACGCCGAAACCTGTCCGGAACGGGTGCTGGCGCTGGTGTTGAGAGGTATCTTCCTGTGCCGGCAGCAGGAGATCGACTGGTTTTACCAGCAGGGTGCCAGTCGATTGCTGCCGGACTACTGGCAGGACTATATCGCCCCGATACCCGAAGCGGAGCGCGGTGATTTTCTGCAGGCCTATTATCGTCGCCTGACCAGTGATGACGAACTTATCCGTATGGCCGCGGCCAAGGCCTGGTCAATATGGGAAGGGCGGGCGGCGACATTGTTACCGACACCGGCGGTTATCGATCATTTCTCCAACCCGTTCACCGCGCTTAGCCTGGCCCGCATCGAATGTCATTATTTCGTTAATCATTCATTTCTTGGAACGGATCAGATCCTGCGTGAAGCCGGGCGCCTGAAAGGCATCCCGGGCATCATCGTCCACGGCCGTTATGATGTGGTATGTCCGATGGAAAATGCCTGGGATCTACATAATGCATGGCCGGAGGCGAAACTGCATATCATCGATAATGCCGGCCACTCCGCTGCCGAACCGGGGATAACCGATGCCCTGGTGCGGGCAACATCGCGTTTGGGCCGGGAATTCGGATGATTGTATTACTGCAGCGCGTCAGCACAGCACAGGTGGTGATAGCGGGCGAAGTAACGGCACATATCGCCCGCGGATTGCTGGTGTTTGTCGGGGTTGAACACGATGACACGGAGCAACAGGCCGAGCGTTTGCTGGAGCGAGTGCTGGGCTATCGTGTCTTCAGTGACGAGCAGGGCAGGATGAATCTCAGTCTTCGCGATATCAGTGGCGACCTGTTAATGGTGCCCCAATTCACCCTGGCCGCCGATACCGGCAAGGGAATGCGCCCGAGTTTTACACCGGCGGCATCACCCGTCGAGGGCGAACGGCTGTTTACCTATCTGGTGCAACGGGCCGTGCACTACCATGAAAATGTTGCCGCGGGTTGCTTTGGTGCCGATATGCAGGTGTCATTAACCAATGATGGTCCGGTGACTTTCTGGTTGCAGGCCTAGACCGGGATACATTATGTCGAAACCTACATTAAGGATATTTTCCAATCTTGCCCGTACCGGCGGCACCCTGGTGTCACGCTGTATCGGTTGTATGGAGGGCGTCGCCCTGCTAAGCGAAATTCACCCGGTCGGGAGCCTGGTGTCGAACGTTAATATCCTCTCCCAGGCCGTGAACTGGTACCAGTTATTCCAGTCCGGCGAACTGGCAAGGGATAAAAGCTACGATTTTGACGAGATAACCCTGTTGATTGCTGAAGCCATGGAAGCCAAAGGCCTGCAACTGGTCATTCGTGACTGGGCGCACCTTGATTATATGGCTGTGCCGTTTATTGACAAGCCCTACTACCGTTCCAGACTGGTAGAACAGCTGGAAAAATATTTTGATATTATCCAGTACCATCTGGTTCGGCATCCCGTACCGCAATGGATCAGTACCAACAAGGTACCCATCATCCACGGCAAGTTGACACTGGAACAATATCTGGAAGGTTATTATCACTACGCCTGTTCGTGTGTGGACAATGGTTATGTGCGCTATGAGGATTTCAGTGTTGAGCCGGAACAGATAATGCAGCAGATTTGCCGGCACCTGCAGATAAACTACGATCCCGGTTTCATCGACAAATGGTCGGACTATTCCAGGGTAACCGGCGAGGTGTTTGGAGAGAAAAGAAAACCGAAATTTTCATATATAAAACCAGTGGAACTACCGGTGGTCAGCCGCCCCACCTATGAACAATTACATCGCTCTGAGTATTACAGCAAGTCACTGGAATTGCTCGGTTATGCTGATGTGCAGGTGAAATAGCCGGCTATGGCGACCTATGCTGTTGGCGATATCCAGGGTTGTCTGGTTTCATTAAAGGGCTTGCTGGACAGGATCGATTTTGATCCGGGTCGTGACCGCCTGTGGCTGGTCGGCGATCTGGTCAATCGCGGGCCGCAGTCACTGGAGACGCTACGTTTTGTCCGCGGACTGGGTGACGCCGCGATCACGGTGTTGGGTAATCACGACCTACACATGCTGGCCATAGCTCAGGGTCTGCGCCGGCAGGGCGAGAGTGACAATCTTGATGATGTGCTGACAGCCCCGGATCGTGATGAGCTGTTTGAGTGGCTGCGCCGGCAGCCGCTGCTGTACCACGATAGCAGCCTGGGATTTACCATGGTTCACGCCGGATTTTCACCGCACTGGGACCTGGCCGAAGCGCAGTGTTGTGCGGCTGAGGTCGAGGCCGTGCTGCGTTCAGACGAATATCAGCACTTCATTGCCCACATGTACGGCGATGAGCCGGATCGCTGGAGCAGTGATGTCAGCGGTATCGAACGCTGGCGTTATAGTATCAATTGCTTTACCCGCCTGCGTTACTGTGATTCGCATGGACGGCTGGCTTTGAAGGAAAAAGGTTCGCCGCAGCAACAGCGGCACCTGACCCCCTGGTTCAGGGTCGCGGGCCGGCGCAGCGCAGGTCTGCGTATCATATTCGGTCACTGGTCAACGTTGGGCCGTTACCAGGGTGACGGGGTTTATTGTCTCGACAGCGGTTGTGTCTGGGGCGGATCGATGACGGCATTACGGCTGGAAGGCGAGCCTGAGTGGTTTAGTGTACTCTGCCCCGCGGCCTGTGTGATACAGTCATCCTGATACCGTCCGGATCTTGAGTCTGTCATTGATTGGGAGGACAATTGATTCATGTCAAGCCTGCTGGCAAACCCCTTTATACAGTCTGCCGTGTTGCCGTTCATGGCAACGGTGGTTCTGGCCGCGCTCATCAATCGTGTTGCCGGTCGCTGGCGCGGTCTGGCGGCCGCTGGAGGATTTTATCTGTCAGCGGCACTGATTGCCGGTTTGCAGGTGTTACCTCTGACCAGCACACGCAAGATACTGCTGCTGGGAGTTCTGGCGACGGTTGTTGCCCTTTTGTTTGTATGGCGAAAAATTCATGGACAACGGCGTAATGGTGTGCTGGTCATTGTTGCCGTTGTGGCCGCGATCTGGGTGGCATGGCCGGTGTTAATGCGCGAACAGGGGCTGGCATGGTGGACGTTGGTGGTTGCTGTCATGGTCTACACGGGCTGGATACTGGTGTCTTTTGATACGCTGCATGCGCAGGTGGCGACACAATTGCTAACCTTGACTGCCTTTGCCGCCGCGACTGCCATCGCGGCAACGATCGGCGCCACCGCCCTGATCGGGCAGCTGGCCGGCGCCATCGCCGCAGCCTGTGGTGCCCTGCTCCTGATGACCATGCTCGCCGGCAAGACCTGGAGTAACGACATGTTATTGCTGCCGCTGATACTTATGACCGGTCTGTTCGGAATTGCGGCCGTAATCTATGCCCGCCTGCCATGGCAAAGCCTGATAATACTAATGGCTGTTCCGCTGGTTCCACGACTGCCCTTGACGTTATCTAATATCTGGCTCAAGATAATCGCGCAGGCAGTGCTCATGCTACCAATTGCCGCAGCCGCAGTTTACCTGGCCTGGGGCAGTGCCGGAGACAGTTATTATTGAAACCGAATTATTTATATGACGTACAAGGAGATACCTATGTCAAGAATCTTAACGCTTGTATTATTGATGACGGTTGCCGGCGTAGCATCGGCCGCCAGGGAAAGCTACACGATAGATCCTAACCACACCTTCCCGAATTTTACCATCAACCATCTGGGTTACTCGACCATGCATGGGCGTTTCGGCAAGACCAGTGGCAAGCTGACTCTGGACAGAGAGACAATGACGGGTTCGGTCGAGGTGGTGATAGATGCGGCTTCGGTAGATACCGGCTTCCATAAACGTGATGATCACCTGCGCTCACCTGACTTTCTGAATGTGGGCGAGTTTCCGACGATCACCTACAAGGCCGACAAAGTAAAACTGAACAAGGATGGCACGGGAACGGTGCAAGGCAAGCTGACACTGGCCGGTGTTACCAAGCCGGTGACGCTGACAGTTGACAGGATGCACTGCGCGACCCACCCCTTTGATCCGAGCAAGAAAAAATTCGTTTGCGGTTTTGATGCCAGCGCCATGATAAAGCGTTCGGACTTTGGTGTTAGCTACGGCCTGCCGGGAATCGGTGACGAAATGCAGTTGAGCTTTGAGCTGGAGGCGGAAAGGAACTAGATTATGGTGAGGAGTGAAGGGATGTTATCACCCGTATAGCACTTCTTTAATAGTTTTGAATCGAAGGCCTGGTTTTTAACCGGGCCTTTGTGTTTGTATGGCGGGAGTCGACCTTATGAATCATTCATGCTAGATACTTTAACGGCTGCAACCGACCGAGGCTGTGTGAAAACTCGATTATAGATATAATTAACTGGTCCAATGGATGGAGCATCATAATATGAGTGATTTCATAGCGGGTGAACCCCGAACTCAAGCCACCTTGTTTCCAGAGCAACTCGACAACTATATTGCTGATGATAATGCCACCCGAGTCGTCGATGTCTTTGTTGATGGCATTGATCTTTCCGGCATGGGATTTCAAACAATACCTGCGACCACAGGCCGACCAGCCTATCACCCATCCACGATGCTCAAGCTGTTTATCTATGGTTATCTTAATCGCCTCCAATCCTCCCGCCGCCTGGAACGTGAAGCGGGGCGAAACGTAGAGCTGATGTGGTTGCTAGGTCGCCTGGCGCCTGACTTCAAGACCATTGCCGATTTCAGAAAGAATAATACCCAAGCCATTACCCGGGTATGCCGGGAGTTTGTATTGATCTGCCGTAAGCTGAATTTGTTCACAGATACTTTAGTGGCCATTGATGGCAGTAAATTCAAGGCGGTAAACAACCGAAACCGCAATTTCACACAAGCCAAGATAAAACACCGGCTCAAACAAATCGATGAGAGTATCGCAAGGTATCTGGGCCAGATCGCCACGGAAGACCGCCTCGAACTGGCTACCTCTAGAAACAAGGTGGAACGCCTGGAGGAGAAGATCAGTAAACTCAAAAGCGAGGTCGACCAGCTCAATAAACTTCAGGCTCAATTGAAGGGAACACCGGATAAACAGATATCCTTAACAGACCCGGATGCCCGATCAATGGCGACCAGTGGGCGAGGAACAGGCATGGTAGCCTATAACGTACAGGCAGCCGTTGATAGCAAACATCACCTAATTCTTGCTCATGAGATCACCAATCAAGGACATGATCGAGCACAGCTCGCCAATATGGCTGCTCAGGCTAAAGCGGTGCTGGCAACGAAGAACCTGTGTATTGTCGCAGACCGGGGCTACTACAGTGGTGAAGAAATCAAGGCCTGTGATGAAAATGGGATAACGACCTATCTTCCGAAGCCACAAACGTCGGGCAACCTGGCGAAAGGTTATTTTGGTAAACGGGATTTTATTTATCACGCTGATAAAGATGAGTATGAATGCCCGGCAGGTGAGAGGGCCATTTATCGCTTTAGTCGTGAGGAGAAAGGGAAGCTCATACGACGTTACTGGCCATCGGCCTGTAAGACATGCTCTATGAAGACTCGATGCACTGATGGTGACTATCGACGCATCAGCCGCTGGGAGCATGAAGCCATACTGGATCGTCTGGACGCGAGAATGGAGCGTGAACCGAACATGATGAAAATCAGGCGATCGACGGTTGAACATCCGTTTGGAACAATCAAAGCCTGGATGGGATCAACGCACTTCCAGATGAAAACGATGAGGCGAGTCCGTGCAGAAATGGGTCTGCATGTTCTGGCATACAATCTGAAGCGAGTGATCAAGATAATGGGAGCCACCCAGTTAATTGAAGCAATGCAGACATAGGAGAGTTATCCTTTGGTATGGCAATTAGTGCCGCACCAGGTGATGAATACCAGAAAGTAAACACACTATGGTAAATCAAGCCGTAATGCTGGGGCGATTTGTTGATATACATGGTCTGGGGGTAAGTTTTCACACGGCCTGGACCCAAAGCTGACCTTAAGAAGGCTTATATGTATGTATTCCGTATATCGTCTGAAATCACGTGATAGGCCGACGCGGCCTATTACTCAATACTGCGTAAGCAGTCTAATATACTGTTGAACAAATAAGCTATCGCTTAGGCTATGTGAAGGGATTCACAAGGAATAAAAGTTAAATGGACTTTAACGACAATAAAAAAATCATTCAAAACATATTTCATTATTATTTCTCAGGCGCCAAAA
>Ga0210101_1000099_pt1 | contig 29855 bp, 26 predicted proteins | sample Muzzi_PWC_D1_FD_185534 | JGI IMG/M metagenome (GOLD analysis project Ga0210101, IMG submission 185534) | Wetland microbial communities from San Francisco Bay, California, USA, that impact long-term carbon sequestration - Muzzi_PWC_D1 (SPAdes) | ecosystem: Environmental > Aquatic > Marine >... | reverse complement strand
TGATTTCGCCCATTCGGGTGGAGCGTCTTTTTAACCGTCTGGTTTCGCCCTGAAGGGCGAGGTACTTTTCTTTGCTCCGCCAAAGAAAAGTACCCAAAAGAAAGGCGCTCCCGGAGGCTTGCCCGCTACGCGGGTTCCCTGCGCTTCTCGTGAAAACCGGCGCTCGCGCAACTCGCTGCGCTCAAACAGGGCGCGAGCTTGTCCCGGTTTTCCCTGCGATGCTCGGCAGCGCCAGACGGGTCAAGGTCAACACCCAAAACCCAAAACATCCACCCCGTTCCCGTCTGCACTCACCGAGTACCGCAGCCCGTCCGGGAACAAGGCGCGCACCCTGTCTGAGGCAGGTTTACCTGCCGAGTTGTGCGCGCCCCCGGACGGGCGAGGAACGCAGGGCATCGGCGCAGCCGATGAGTGCACCGGGTCGCCCTTCTCTTTGGGTACTTTCTCTTGGGCGCCCAAGAGAAAGTACCTCGCCCAAAGGGCGAAACCAGCGGTCAAAAAAGCCACCCACACAGGGTAAAAATCAAAAGCAGAAAAATGCGGCTGGTTAAAGGTTACGAATCATCTCGGCAAGTCAGAATAACCCATCAGAAACTCGTCCACGGCGCGGGCGCACTGACGGCCTTCGCGGATCGCCCAGACAACCAGCGACTGTCCACGGCGCATATCACCGGCAGAGAATACCTTGTCAATAGAGGTCTGGTATTGCTCGGTATTGGCCTGCACATTTCCGCGCGGATCGAGTTCCACACCGAGTTCCCTGAGCATGCCCTCGTGCACCGGATGGATGAACCCCATCGCCAGCAGTACCAGATCGGCCTTCAGTTGAAACTCGCTGCCAGGGATCTCCTCCATCTGCCACTGACCGCTGTCATTGCGCGACCAGTTCAGGCGCACACAGTTGATCGCGGTGACCCTGCCATTATTACCCTCGACGGACTTGGTGGCGACAGACCAGTCACGCACGGCGCCTTCATCCTGTGAACTGGAGGTGCGCAGCTTGTTCGGCCAGTCCGGCCAGGTGAGGGCCTTGTTTTCGTTTTCCGGTGGCTGCGGCAGAATTTCCAGTTGCGTGACAGACAGCGCACCCTGCCGGAACGAGGTGCCTATGCAGTCCGAACCGGTATCCCCGCCGCCGATGACGATCACGTGCTTGCCTTTTGCCGTGAGCGAGGCGGTCTCGTCGATAGCGTCGCCGGCATTGCGTCTGTTCTGTTGCGGCAAAAAGTTCATGGCGAAATGCACCCCGTCCAGTTCCCGGCCGGGAACCTCCAGGTCACGGCTGTGCTCGGAACCTCCCGTCAGCACCATGGCGTCAAATCCGTCAAGCAATTCCTTCGCCGCCAGGGTGACGCCGATCGCTGTCCCGGTGTGGAAATTAACGCCTTCTGTCTGCATCTGGGCGATGCGGCGGTCAATGATGTGCTTTTCCATCTTGAAGTCGGGTATTCCGTAGCGCAGCAGTCCGCCGATGCGGTCGTTTTTCTCGAACAGTTCCACGTCATGCCCGGCGCGCGCCAGTTGTTGTGCGCACGCCATGCCGGCAGGCCCCGAGCCAACGATGGCAACGCGTTTGCCGGTCTTGTGCTCGGCGATTTGCGGTTTGATCCAGCCCTGCTCCCAGCCCTTGTCGACAATTGCGCATTCGATTGTCTTGATGGTGACCGGGTTGTCGTCGATGTTCAGGGTGCAGGCCGCCTCGCAGGGAGCAGGGCAGATACGGCCGGTGAATTCCGGGAAGTTGTTCGTTGAATGCAATACCTGCAAGGCTTCCTGCCAGTTGCCCCGGTAGACCAGGTCGTTCCAGTCCGGAATGATATTGTTGACCGGACAGCCCTGGTGGCAGAAGGGGATGCCACAGTCCATGCAGCGCGCACCTTGCTGGCTCAGTTCGTTTTCTTCCAGCGGGATGACGAACTCCTTGTAGTGCTGGACGCGGTCTGCAGCCGGTGCATAGCTACGCTCAAGCCGCTCGAATTCAAGAAAACCGGTTGGCTTACCCATGCCTAGTGTCCTCCCTTGGCAGCCAGCGAACTGGTTGTCCGGGCAGACTGCATGTCCTGCATGGCGCGCCGGTAGTCAACCGGCATGACCTTGACGAATTTCGGTAAATACTCATTCCAGTTTTCCAGGATCCTGCGGCCACGCGCGCTGTCGGTGTAGTGCACATGTCTCACGATCAGTTGGTGCAGTCGACGCGCATCGTAGCGAGTCAGGTCGTGACTGAGGTCGACGCGTCCGTGGGTCTCAAGGTCGCCGCCCTGGTGGTCCAGCAGCTCCAGTGCATCATCTTCTGCCGGGATCGGCTCCAGTTCGACCATGGCGAGGTTGCAGCGCTGCTCGAAATCACCGCGCTCGTCCAGCACGTAGGCGATACCGCCACTCATGCCGGCGGCAAAGTTGCGTCCGGATTCACCGAGTACCGCGACGACACCACCCGTCATGTATTCGCAGCCATGGTCACCAACACCTTCGACGACGGCGGTTGCACCTGAATTGCGTACTGCGAAGCGTTCACCCGCAACACCGCGGAAATAGCATTCACCGCTGATGGCGCCGTACAATACGGTGTTGCCGACAATAATGTTTTCCTCGGCGACGATGGGTGTTTCCCTGGGCGGGTAAACAACCAGGCGACCGCCACTGAGGCCCTTGCCGACATAGTCGTTGCCTTCGCCGATCAGTTCCAGGCTGACGCCTTGCGCGACAAAGGCGCCAAAACTCTGGCCGGCGATGCCACGCAGGGTGATGCTGATCGTGTCTTCCGGCAAGCCGGCATGACCGTAGCGCCTGGCGACTTCACCGGACAGCATGGCGCCAACGGTACGGTTGGTATTGCGTACCGGCATATCGATTTTTACCGGTGTGCCGTTATCCAGTGCGTCCTGGGACAGCCTGATCAGTTCGTTGTCGAGTGCCTTGTCCAGACCGTGATCCTGGTCTTCGGTGTGATAGATCTCCACACCGGGCCCCGCTACCGGTTTGTGCAGAATACGGGAGAAGTCCAGGCCCTGTGCCTTCCAGTGGCTGATGGCCTTGCGCATGTTAAGGTACTGGGACTGGCCTATCATGTCGTCAAATTTGCGAAACCCCAGCTGTGCCATCAGTTCGCGAATTTCCTCGGCGACAAAAAAGAAATAGTTCACCACGTGTTCCGGTTTGCCGGTGAAGCGCTTGCGCAGTTCAGGATCCTGGGTGGCAACGCCGACCGGGCAGGTATTGAGGTGACACTTGCGCATCATGATGCAGCCTTCGACAATCAATGGCGCCGTGGCAAAACCGAATTCGTCCGCGCCAAGCAATGCGCCGACAACGACATCACGGCCGGTGCGCATGCCGCCATCAACCTGAACGGCAATGCGGCTGCGCAGGTTGTTCAGCACCAGCGTCTGGTGGGTCTCGGCAAGGCCGATTTCCCAGGGTGAGCCGGCGTGCTTGATGGATGTCAGCGGGCTGGCACCGGTGCCGCCGTCAAAGCCGGCAATGGTGACGTGATCCGCATGTGCCTTGGAGACGCCGGCAGCAACCGTACCCACGCCGACCTCTGCCACCAGCTTGACGCTGATGTCTGCACGCGGGTTGGCATTTTTCAGGTCATGAATCAGTTGCGCCAGGTCCTCGATGGAATAAATGTCATGATGCGGTGGTGGCGAAATCAGGCCGACACCCGGTGTCGAGTGGCGTACCTCTGCAATGGTGGCATCCACCTTGTGACCGGGCAGCTGGCCGCCTTCACCCGGCTTGGCTCCCTGGGCAATCTTGATCTGGATGACATCTGCGTTGACCAGATATTCCGTGGTGACGCCAAAACGGCCGGAGGCCACCTGCTTGATGGCGGAACGTTTGGAGTCACCGTTTTCCAGTGGTTTGAAGCGCTCCGGTTGTTCGCCGCCTTCGCCGGTATTGGACTTGCCACCGATGCGGTTCATGGCAACGGCCAGCGTCGAGTGTGCCTCGTAGGAAATGGAGCCGAATGACATGGCGCCGGTGGAGAAACGCTTGACGATTTTGCTGGCAGGTTCGACCTCGTCCAGCGGCACCGGGTCGTTGCTGAAGTTGAACTCGAACAGACCACGCAGATTCAGCAGGCGCTTGTTCTGGTCGTTCACCAGTTGTGCATATTCCCTGAAGGTGCGGGCATCGTTGGCACGGGTTGCGTGCTGCAGTTTGGCGATGGTGTCAGGTGTCCACATGTGGTCTTCGCCACGCATGCGAAACGCATAGTCGCCACCCGCATCCAGGCTGTTTCTGTAAACAGGCGCATCACTGTAGGCATCACGATGCCAGCGTACAGTCTCCTCTGCGACCTGTTGCAGGCCAATGCCTTCAATGGTCGTTGCAGTGCCGGTGAAATACCTGTCAATAAATGCCGTGTTGAGACCAACGGCATCAAAGATCTGCGCACCGCAATAGGACTGGTAGGTGGAGATGCCCATTTTTGACATGACCTTGAGCAGTCCCTTGCCAACCGCCTTGATGTAACGCTTCTGGATTTCATGCTCATCCAGTTTTTCCGGTAACTGATCACCAAACGAGATCAGTGTTTCAAAGGCCAGGTAGGGATTAATGGCTTCTGCCCCGTAACCGGCGAGAGTCGCGAACTGGTGTATTTCCCGGGCGGCGCCGGTCTCGACTACCAGCCCGGAACTCGTGCGCAGCCCGGTGCGCACGAGGTGATGGTGCACGGCGGCGGTCGCCAGCAGGGAGGGAATGGCAATGTGATCGATATCGGTGCCACGATCCGAGAGGATCAGGATATTGAAGCCTTCAGTGACGGCCTGCTCGGCGAGCTGGCAGACGGCATCCAGTGCTTCTTCCATGCCGTCTGCACCCTGAGAGGCCGGGTAACAGATATCAATGGTGCGGGTGCGGAAGGCGCCCGCCGTGTGGTCCTCGATATGGCGAATGCGTTCGATATCGGTATTGGTGAGGATCGGCTGAGTGACCTCAAGGCGCATGTGTTCACCCGCGGATTCACGGCCCAGCAGGTTGGGGCGAGGTCCGATGAGAGAGACCAGCGACATTACCAGTTCTTCGCGGATCGGATCAATCGGTGGATTGGTGACCTGGGCGAAGTTTTGTTTGAAATAGTTCGACAGTGGTTTGGATTTGTTCGAGAGCACGGCTACCGGGTTGTCTGCGCCCATCGAGCCGATGGCTTCCTGTCCGGTAACCGCCATGGGGGTCATCAGGAACTTGATATCTTCCTGTGTATAGCCAAAGGCCTGCTGGCGGTCGAGCAGCGTAGCGGTATCCGGTGCCATCGGGCTGATTTCACCCGGCAGGCGCTTCAGGCGGATCTGTGTTTTCTGCAGCCATTCCTGGTAGGGATGCCTGTTGGCGAGACTGTCCTTGAGTTCCACATCATCGATGATGCGCCCCTGTTCCATATCGATCAGAAACATCTTGCCTGGTTGCAGACGCCATTTCTTGACGATGTGCTCTTCCGGGATGTCCAGCACACCCATTTCCGAGGCCATCACGACCAGATCATCATTGGTAATCAGGTAACGCGCAGGTCGCAGACCGTTACGGTCCAGGGTGGCGCCAATCTGGCGGCCATCTGTAAAGGCCACGGCCGCAGGGCCATCCCACGGCTCCATGACGGCGGCATGGTACTCGTAAAAAGCGCGGCGCTTTTCATCCATCAGCGGGTTCCCGGACCAGGCTTCAGGGATCAGCAGCATCATCGCATGCGCCATGGAGTAGCCTCCGTTCACCAGCAGTTCCAGCGCGTTGTCAAAGCAGGCGGAGTCCGACCGGCCTTCGGAAATCAGCGGCCAGAGTTTTTGCAAATCATCGCCGAACAGTTCGGAGGCCATGGTGTGGCGGCGGGCATTCATCCAGTTGATGTTGCCGCGCAGGGTGTTGATCTCGCCATTATGCGCGATCATCCGGAACGGGTGTGCTAGATCCCAGGAAGGGAAGGTGTTGGTTGAGAAGCGCTGGTGCACCAGCGCCAGGGCCGAGGTCAGGCGCTTGTCATTCAGGTCCGGGTAGTAAGTATTGACCTGGTTCGCCAGCAGCATCCCCTTGTAGCACAGCGTGCGGGCTGACATGGACGGGACATAGAAACACTCACTGCCATCGAGGCCCGATACGCGGATCATGTTGCCAACACGCTTGCGGATGACAAACAGTTTGCGTTCCAGGTCGTCCGTTGTCGGACAGTTGGCGCCACGGCCGATGAATACCTGGCGGATAACCGGCTCAACCAGCTTGACGCTTACACCGAGGCCGGTGTTGTCTGTCGGGACATCGCGCCAGCCAAGCAGTGTCTGGCCTTCTTCGTTGACAGTCTGTTCGATCAGTTGCTCGCAGCGCTTGCGCGTGGCCCGGTGTTGCGGCAGAAACAGCATGCCGACGCCATAACTGCCTGGCTCCGGCAATTCGACACCCAGCCGCTTGCATTCCTGGCGCAGGAAGTCATCCGGGATCTGTATCAGCAGGCCGGCGCCGTCACCAGCGCTGGGATCAGCGCCAACGGCGCCGCGATGTGTCAGGTTCTCGAGAATACGCAGACCCTGCTGGATAATTTCATGACTTTTGCGGCCTTTGACGTTGGCGACAAATCCGACGCCACAGGCGTCGTGTTCATTGGCAGGGTTATACAGACCCTGTGTAGCAGGCAATGTGCCAGTCGTCATCGGAAATACCTTTAATTACAATATGTTGTACTAATGCTGTCAGCATGAAGCTGGCGGGAAACCCGTGTGCACGGCTCACAGCCAAAAGGTCGCACAGTATAGCGCCGGACGGCCACCGGTTCAATTTGGTCGGATGTGTTTTTCCCTTTTACTTTCAGGGGTATGCCAATCAGTCAATGGGGTTATGGTGATTGTGCCTGCATGAAGACGACGCGAAATCCGCGCCGGATTTGTTCGTCACGGATTTTCATCAGGGCAGACTCGGCCGCCTCGTGGTCTGCAAAGTGTTCGCGTTTTACCCGCCCGGCTGACCCCTGATAGCCCCATTCACAAATCAGCGTCCAGCCTTCCAGCAGATCCTCCTGAAGATGCAGGTGATAGTAACGTGGCGCCTTGTTACCTTCGGGGGGAATCTGCATGTAGATGCGCATGGTATCAAGAAGTAGATGGTATCGGGTTTGGCGGCTGTCGTGAACAAACAACTCAGTTCAAAAGAATGTCCTTTTGCCCTGGCATCCGGTGTTGGCCCAGTGGTTACTAGAGTGCGGGATTGAAGGTACGCTCATATTCAGCGATGGCATACCGGTCTGTCATCCCGGCAATATAGTCGGCAACGGCGCGGGCACGCCCGTCCCTGCCGTTCACTGACTCAAGCAGGCTAACGTGCTGTTGTGATTCAATTGGCATGAGACGCGGGTCATCAAGATAGGCCTCGAACAGGGCGCTAATGGTACGGGCCGCCTTCGCACTCATGCGGTGGACGCGGTAGTGTCGATAGAGATGGGTGCGCAGAAAGCGTTTCAGCTCCAGGTTTTTCTCGCGCATGCTGTCGCTGAAGGATATGAGTGACTCGCCATGGTGTCGCACATCATCGATGCTCCCGGGATTGGCGCGCTTCAGGTTCGCCTGGCTGGTTTCTACCAAATCAATGACCTGGCAACCAATCAGCCGGCGCACCACTTCATGGATAGTGCGCCGTGGCGCGAGCCCGGGATACTGTGAACGCACGGTTTCGTACTGTTCCCGAAACAGTGTGACCTCTGCCAGGGCATCGACGTCTATCAGGCCTGACCGCAGGCCGTCATCGACATCATGACTGTTGTATGCAATCTCGTCAGCAAGGTTGGTCAGCTGTGCTTCCAGCGAGGGTTGTAGCTGTTCAATAAAACGCCGGCCTATTTCACCCAGTGTTTGCGCGTTTTTCAGTGAGCAGTGCTTGAGAATACCTTCACGGGTTTCGAACGTCAGGTTCAGGCCGGGAAATTCGGCGTAGCGTTCTTCCAGTTCATCAATGACGCGCAGTGACTGCAGGTTGTGTTCAAATCCACCGTAACTTTTCATGCAGGTATTGAGGGCATCCTGGCCTGCATGCCCGAACGGCGTATGACCGAGATCGTGTGCCAGCGCGATGCCTTCAGTCAGATCCTCATTCAGCCACAATGCGCGCGCAATCGAACGTGCCACCTGGGCGACTTCTATGGAATGCGTCAGCCGGGTACGAAACAGGTCGCCTTCATGGTTGACGAAAACCTGGGTCTTGTACTCCAGACGACGGAAAGCCGCCGAATGAATGATGCGGTCACGATCACGCTGGTACTCACTGCGATAGGCGGGAGGTGGTTCGGGATAGTGTCGTCCCATGGTACAGTCGGGATTGGCGGCGTAGAGGGCAAGCGTGCTGTGTTGTCCATTTGCCGCATGTGTCTTCATGGTTTCAGACCGCAGATGTCAGTGTTTCGTGAAGTAATTCTGCCCTGAAATCTCCCGTAACGACGGCTTCACCTATCGCCTTGAGCAGTACCAGGCGCAAGCCGCTATCGACTACCTTTTTATCAACCGCCATGAGTGCCATGAACCGTGATTCGTCCATTTCTCCAGGTGCGGATGTCGGTAGTCCGGCCTGTCGCAGCAATTGCTTCGTTCGTTCTACCACATCAGCCGAAATCCAGTCATGGCGGGCGGATAAATCAGCGGCCATCAGCATTCCGGTTGCGACGGCTTCGCCGTGCAGCCAGTTGCCATAGCCGGTACCGGTTTCTATTGCGTGGCCGAAAGTGTGCCCAAGATTGAGCAGGGCGCGCTGCCCGCTCTCGCGTTCGTCGGCAGCAACAATCTCCGCCTTGATGGAACAGGAACGTTTAATGGCATACTCCAGTGCCTTTTTGTCACGGGCCATGAGCGCCGCCATGTTGGCTTCCAGCCACTCAAAAAATGCTGCATCACGGATCAAGCCGTACTTGATCACTTCTGCGAGACCAGCGGACAGCTGGCGGTCTTCAAGAGTATCCAGCGTGTCTGTGTCGATAACAACGCATCCTGGCTGGTGAAAAGCGCCTATCATGTTCTTGCCCAGCGGATGGTTAACACCGGTTTTACCACCGACCGAGGAGTCTACCTGAGCCAGCAGGGTCGTCGGAATCTGGAGGAATGACACACCGCGTTGGTAACTGGCAGCAGCAAATCCGGTTATATCACCGACGACGCCACCACCCAGGGCAATCAGCGTGCAGTCGCGGTTTATGCGGTTCTCCAGCAAGGCGGTGAATATTGTATCAAGCGTGTCAAGGTTCTTGTACTGCTCACCATCGGGGAGGATGAGGGTCGAGGTGTCAAATGCCGACAGCTGTTGCCTGACCTTAGCCAGGTACAGGGGGGCAACAGTGTCATTGCTGACCAGCATTACCTGCCGGCCACGCAAGTGCCTGGTCAGGAGCTCGCCGTGACCGAGCAGTTGTTGACCGATGTGGATGGGATAGCTGCGATTGCCAAGGTTAACTGTCAGGGTGTTCATGAGCCGTTTTTACATTGAGAAGCGTGTGCATGAGCATAGCTTAATGCTAGCCGTGAGCAAAAGTCGCTGCCAATTATTCCAGTTGTCGCGTGATTTTTTTAACCACATCGTGCACCCGCATGCCATCGGTTTGTATGACAAGACTGGCGATCTCGCGATACAAGGGGTCACGGATAGCCATCAGTTCTTCAAGTTTTGCACGGGGATTCACGGTCTGCAGCAATGGACGGTTACGGTCTTTTTGTGTGCGTTTTAGCTGCTGATTGACGGAGGCATGCAGATAAATTACACGTCCTCGCGTCACCAGGTGATCCCGGTTGACGGGGTCCAGAACCGCGCCTCCCCCGGTGGCAAGTATTATGTTCGGCAGACGGGTCAGTTCATCAATGACAGCCACCTCGCGTTTGCGGAAGCCGGCTTCGCCTTCGAGTTCAAAAATCAGCGGGATATCTACACCGGTACGTGATTCGATCTCGTGATCACTGTCGTGAAAGGGCAGGCCAAGCTGTTTTGCAAGCTGGCGGCCGATGGTGGATTTTCCGGCGCCCATTGGACCCGTCAGAAACAAACTGCCCGGCGACTTCATGCCGGGCAGATATGACAGATAATGTGTTTGCTGGCAAGTGCTGCCAGCAGCGGATGTCTAGATATTGAGCTCTTCCTTGACGATTTTTGGAGTTACGAATATCAGCAACTCAGCCTTGTCATCGGTGATAGACGTATTCTTGAACATCCAGTCAACAAGCGGCAGTTCGCCAAAAAACGGCACCCGGTCAACCTCTTTAATCTTTTCCTGCTCATAGATGCCGCCAAGCACCAGCGTTTCACCGTTATCGACAAGTACCTGGGTAGAAACCTCGTTGGTATCGATACTGGGTACGCCGAGATAGACTTCACCGACACTGTCTTTTTTGACACCCAGGTCCATGATGATGCGATCATCCGGCGTGATTTGCGGAGTGACTCTAAGTTCCAGCACGGCATCCTTGAATGACACCGAGGTTGCGCCACTTGAGGTGGCTTCCTGGTAGGGAATTTCTACACCCGACTGGATGAATGCTGTTTTCTGGTTGGAGGTCAGCACGCGTGGACTTGAGATGACCTCACCCTGGCCTTCAGCCTCCATGGCGGTGAGTTCCAGGTTGAGCATATAGCTGCCAATCTTGCCAACGGCCACGCCAATGGAACTGGTCGCGCCGATAACCGGCAGGTCTACCAGCAGCCCGTCAGGTGAAAACCCCGGGTCAATGATGTTGTTGCCTGTGATGCTGTTCAGCGTGCCGCCTGCTGCCACGATGTTCTCACCATTATTGAACGTGGTTTGCTTGCTCCAGCCAAACTTGACACCGAGGTCCCGGGAAAAGTCATTACTGGCGATAACGATGCGTGACTCGATCAGTACCTGCCTGACCGGAATGTCGAGGGTAGCAACCAGCTGTCTGATCTCTACCAGCTTTGATGCCGTGTCCTGTACCAGCAGTGTATTGGTGCGCTCATCGGTGGTTACCATGCCGCGATCGGACATCAGTGTAGTATCGGAACTTTTCAGCAGTGAGGCCAGGTCTGATGCCTTGGCATAATTGACCTGGATAAACTCCGAATACATCGGCTCCAGTTCCTCGATTTGCTTCTGCGATTCCAGCTCCAGTTTTTCGCGTGCCGCTATTTCTTCGCTGGGTGCAACCAGCATCACATTGCCGGTCTGGCGCATGGCCAGTCCCTTGGTCTTGAGGATGATATCCAGTGCCTGGTCCCAGGGCACATTCTTCAAGCGCAGTGTCAGACTGCCGCGGACAGTGTCACTGACGACTATATTGATGCCGGTAAAGTCTGCTATCAGTTGTAGCACGGAGCGAACTTCAATATCCTGAAAGTTCAGTGACAGCCGTTCACCGGAGTAACCAAGTTCATCCTTCTTGCTGGCTTCTACCTGTTTCTTGGTCAGTGCCTTCACCTCTATGGTGAACTGGTTATTAGACTGGTAGGCCAGGTAATCGTAATCCCCCATGGGTGTAATCACCATATGGACATTATTGCCCCGGGTATAGGTGTCTATGGTTTTAACCGGTGTGGCGAAATCGAGCACATCAAGGCGGCGCTCCAGGTCTTCCGGCAACTGTGCGCGGTAGAAATCCACGATTACCTTGCCGCCCTGTTGCTGCATATCAACCGGAATGGAAGGATCGGACAGGTTCACAATGACCCGGCCCTGACCTTCTTCCCCACGGCGAAAGTCAATGTTAGTAATGGTATCGGTGTTGTCGCCTGATGCGCGTGATCTAACTGCGGCAGTCTCTGACTGTTTGCTGCCGGCGTTTTGCACGACCAGGATGACCTGGTTACCTTCTGAATGGGCCTCGTAGGGGACCATGTCTACCAGGTTAACTACAACACGTGTGCGGTTCTGGGCTTCCACGGCAGTCAGGCTCTCTGCCATGCCGATGCCGATACTTTGCGAGCGTTGATCCAGACCGTTGCTGGTACTCGGGAAGTCCAGGGCAATGCGCGCCGGGTTATCTATGGTGAAGCTCAATGGTGCCGGCGCAGGTTTGCTCATTGTCAGGGTGATTTGTGCCTTGCCGCCGGGAAGCTCGGCAAAGTCAACGGCTTGCAGAGTATTGCCGGAGACAGGGTCGGCCGCGCTGGCAGGGATAGTGCTCGCAGTAAACAGACAGCCTGCGGCAAGTATGCATAGCAACAGCCTGTAGGTATGGTATTTGATGGTATGCATCATTGTTGGTTCACCTGAAGGCAAGCGAGCTGACGTGTTTCCGATCATTGATTTCACCCTGTGGAATTATTCGCTGATTGCTATTGACGACTGACGTTCTATCCAGCCCCCGATACCATCAGGTACGATTTCTGTAAGTTCAATCTCAAAATCTGTGATGCGTGTGATCTTGCCATGATTCTGTCCTGCATAGTTTCCGGGTTGCACACGATGAATCGTTCCATCTGTATCATTAATCAGAGCCCACTGGTCATTGTGTTGCTCCAGCGTACCCACCATGCGCAGGCTGTCGAGGGGGAATTCCTCAAGCGGTTCGGTCGGCCGGTCAAAATCAGGTTTTATGCCATTGTTACTGGGTACATTGCTTACTGCCCTGGCATGTGAAAATGTCGGCTCGGTAAACGGGTCACGCAGGTCAACCGCCTGGTAGGTGAAAGACTCATACGGTTGAAACTCGGGCAACGGTTCAATACTGGACTTCTGCTGGCTCTTGGTTGTCTTGACATAAGCTTCCAGGTCTGCATTCGGGTTTTCCGAGCAGGCCATCAGACTGCCGGACAGGGAGATGATGGTCAGCCACCGTACGATATAACGATCGTGTCCAGTCATTAGCTGTCCCCTCCGTCTGTTGCCGCATTATCCTCGATGTAGCGATACGTCTTGGCAGTCAGACTCATGCCCAGCAGGCCGGTATTACCAACGCGACTGATCTTGACATCGTGGATAGTCACAATGCGCGGTAATGCGGCGACGCCACTGATAAAGTCGCCAAATTCGTGATACCCGCCAATGACGCGGATGTTGATTGGCAGTTCCGCATAGAATTCCTTCGGCACTTCCGAGCCAGGTTGAAATAATTCAAACTCAAGCCCGCTGGCCAGTCCTGTCTGGGAAACGTCAACCAGCAAGTCTGCAACTTCTGTCTGGTTGGGGAGTTGGCGTAACATGGCACCGAACGATTCGCGCATTTCTTCGAGTTGTTTTTCGTATGCTTCAAGATTTGCAGCCTGTTTTGCCTTGGTTTCGAAAATGATCTTGAGCCCCTCCTCTTTCTGGACGGCGCTGTCCAGGTCGGCCAGTTGGTCCTTGGTATGAAACCAGTAGCCGAGAAAGATGACGCCGCCCATAAGAAACAGTATGACGACCGCCCTTGCAGCAGTTGGCCAGCGGGCAACATCCGACAGGTCCAGTTCATTCAGGTTTATGTTCATGGTGTTGCCTTCGCTATGTCATCTGCTGTCTTGCGTGCTTTCTGGTTGCCGCGCAGAGTGAAATTGGCAATACGACGGCGCTTGGTTTCGGATGTTTTGATGACATCGAGCCGTGGCCCGGTAAACCATTCAGACGTATCGATTTGACGCATGTAATCTGAAACACGCGCATTTGACTCAGCGATACCTGTCATTGTCAGGGACCTGTTCTTTTGCACAAAGGTATTCAGGTGTACACCTTCAGGCAGGGTTCTGACCAGTTCGTCCATAAGATGGACGCTTTCCGGACGGCTACCTTGAAGTTCCTGGATAACATTCATGCGTGCCAGGAGGTTGTCTTTCATGGCCTCAAGTTCACGAATTCGTCCGATGCGTTTGTTCAGAATGCTGATTTCACTATTCAGGTAGGCATTGCGCTGGTTCTGGTCGTTAATCATGCCGTCGACATGAAAATGAGCCAGTAACACAAGCAGGCCGGCGATTACAACGGAACTTATGGCGGTAATGCCAAATTCCTGTTGTTTTTGTTTGCGCAGCTCCTCACGCCAGGGTAGCAGGTTAATACGCGCCATATCAGTCAAAGCTCCTGAGGGCCAGTCCGCAGGCAATTAACAGTGCGGGTGCATCATTGCTCAGTGTCTGTGGCTTTACACGGGCAGACAGTGACATGGACGCAAACGGGTTGGCGATAGTGGTCTCCACACCGAGTTTTTCCTGGATCATTTCGTCCATTCCGGGTATGGAGGCGCTGCCGCCAGCCAGTACAATGTGGTCAACCTTGCTGTGCGGGCTGGATGAATAGAAGAATTGCAGTGAACGACTTGCTTGCTGAACCATCGCTTCCTTAAAGGGCTCCAGTACATCCGTCAGGTAGTTTTCAGGCAGACCCCCCTGTCGTTTTGCCATGCCGGCTTCTTCATAGGACAGACCGTAACGGCGCATGATTTCTTCTGTTAGCTGTTTGCCGCCGAAAACAGTATCACGCGTGTAGATACTCTTGAGATTGTGCATCACGTTCAGGGTGGTCATAGTGGCGCCAACATCGATAACGGCGACTGTTTTACCCGCACCCTGATTCGGTAGCTGGTCTGCCAGCAGTGCAAAGGCATTCTCACTGGCAAATGACTCAACATCCATTATCTGGGTACCAATACCGCCGGTCTCGACAGCGGCGCTGCGCAGTTCCACGTTTTCACTGCGGCACGCAGCCAGCAGCACATCAACCGTGTCGGGATTTTTCTCCGACGGGCCAAGCACTTCAAAGTCGATGTTTACTTCTTCGAGCGGGTAAGGAACATACTGATCGGCTTCCAGGTTGATCTGTGCTTCCAGGTCATCTTCGCCAAGTCCCCCTGGCATGGAGATGACCTTGGTAATGGTGGATGAGCCGGCTACGGCTACCGCTGCGTGCCGGGTGCGGGTGCCCGAACGTTTCACGGCGCGTCGAATTGCTTCTCCTACGGCGTCAACATCAGTAATATTCTTTTCGACAACTGAGTTGGGTGGCAGGGGTTCGACGGCATAGCTTTCTACCCGATAGCGTGAGCCGCTGCGACTGAGTTCCAGCAATTTGACTGCGGTGGAACTGATGTCCAGACCGATTAACGGTGGTTTAGTCCGTTTGAAGAGCTGCGCAATTGGCACAATATTTCCTTTTAGTTACCCAGTGTTGTACAACAAAGGTAGTTCGTCGCATTAGAGTGCAAAGCCAACTGTTTGTCAACCAATGCGAATACTAAACAAATGTTACGGTCTGGTTATCGGACAGTAGCCAATTTTGTTGAGAGAAAACTTTCATTCGCAATGTTGTTTGTCATGCTGAATTCATTTATATGACTTGATCCAAAATAATTCTTTGATTCTGATCACAGGTTTTTGACGCTGATATGAGATTACCCCGCGCTGCGCGCTTATTGCTTTACTTGTTTCTTCTGGGCAGTGTTGCTGTGGCAGCACTTGCTGCTTTTCTATACCTGAAAATTGAACCGCAACTTCCATCTATCGAGGTGTTGCGCGATGTGCAGTTACAGGAACCCTTGCGTATCTACTCGCGTGACCGGCGTATTCTGGCTGAGTTCGGTGACAAGCGGCGCACACCCGTTAATATTGAAGAGGTCCCGCCAATGATGGTGCATGCCTTCCTGGCCGCAGAGGACGACCACTTTTTCGAGCACTCAGGGGTTGATATCCCTGGCTTGATGAGCGCGGCCTTTGAACTGGTCACTACCGGTAAAAAGCGCCGCGGGGCCAGTACCATCACTATGCAGGTAGCGCGAAACTTTTTTCTGCCTACAGAAAAGACCTATTGGCGCAAGCTCACCGAGATCCTGCTGTCATTCAAAATAGAAGATTCGCTCAGCAAAAATGAAATTCTGGAGCTGTATCTCAACAAGATATATCTTGGACACCATGCCTACGGTATAGAGGCCGCGGCACAAGTGTATTACGGCAAGGGCATTAGTGAACTTTCCGCTGCTCAAATGGCGACTATTGCCGCACTGCCGAAGGCTCCCTCCCGCGTTAACCCGATTAATAGCCCGGCAGAGACGCTTGACCGCCGTAATTACATCCTCGGACGGATGAAAAAACTCGGTTACATCGACCAGCAAACCTATGATTTTGCTATCGCAGAACAGGACGATGCCATGCTGCACACGGTACAGGCTGAAGCCAGCGCACCTTACGTGGCTGAAATGGTGCGCCAGGAGATGGTCAAACGTTATGGCAATGCAGTGTATACCTCTGGATACGATGTCATCACCACGCTGGATGTGAAACTCCAGCAGGCGGCCAATCAGGCGCTGCGCAGTGATCTGATCGCATATTCCCTGCGTCATGGATTTCGCGGTGCAGAGGCACACTTTCCGCTTGAGGATTTGCCCGCTGAAGAATGGTCCGGGTTGCTGGATGAATTTCCGGTAGCTGGAGGTCTGGCTGCCGGCCTGGTAACCGCTGTGGAAGAGAAGAGCGTAGAGGTGTTGTTGCCAGGCCAGGAACGCATCACACTCGGCTGGGAAGGCTTATCCTGGGCGCGTCCGTATATCAGCGCCAATCGCATGGATAAGTCGCCAAAACAGGCCAGCGATATCCTCAGTGTGGGTGATGTTATCCGTGTACAACAGGACGATGGCATCTGGAAATTAAGGCAAATCCCGAAAATAGAAGGTGCACTGGTATCATTGCAGCCGGATGACGGGGCGATAGTCGCACTGGTTGGCGGCTTTGACTTCGGGCAAAGCAAGTTCAATCGTGCCATGCAGGCGATGCGTCAACCCGGTTCCAGCTTCAAGCCGGTAGTCTACTCGGCTGCGCTGGAAAAAGGTTTTACACCGGCAAGCATGATTAATGATGCGCCGGTCGTGTTTGACGATCCCAATCTGGAATCGACCTGGCGACCTGAAAATTACAGCGGTCAGTTCTATGGTCCTACGCGATTGCGTGAAGCGCTGTACCGGTCTCGCAATCTCGTTTCCATTCGTATTCTGCGCGCTATCGGTGCGAGCTATGTTGTCGATTATGCCCAGCGATTCGGTTTTTCCGCAGACCAGTTGCCAAACGACCTGACGCTTGCACTGGGTAGTGCATCAGTCACACCACTGCAGATGGCAAGGGCCTATGCGGTGCTTGCGAATGGCGGCTATCTGATTGATCCCTACTATATCAAAAGCATCTACGATGCCACGGGTGAGGAGATATTTACTGCCAATCCGGTAATCGCCTGTCCGCAATGCCCGGAATCAATCGAGGATGCAGGCGCCCCCGATGTGGAGACGATTAATCGGGCGCCCCAAACGTTGACGCCGCAGAATGTCTGGCTGATGACATCCATGATGCAGGATGTGATCCAGAGGGGGACGGGACGCAAGGCACGCGTACTGGGCAGGACTGACCTGGCAGGAAAGACCGGCACAACCAATGACCAGAAGGATGGCTGGTTTTCAGGATTCAATCAGTCACTGGTGGCGACGGCCTGGGTGGGCTTTGACAAGCTTGAACCGCTGGGGCGCAACGAAACCGGTGGCCGTTCGGCATTACCCATGTGGATTGATTATATGGCGGTCGCCCTGCAGGGTGTTAAGGAAACAAAACGGCAGCCACCGCCCGGACTGGTGACCGTGCGCATCGACCCGGCCACCGGACTGCTCGCAGGAAGCGGACAGAGCGATGCGGTGTTTGAGACCTTTCGTGAAGAAGATGTGCCCCGTCAAAGCAGTGACGCATTGGGGGCCGGAGGTGTGCACGGCACCTCCGATGGTGCAACGGAGCAACTGTTTTAGTAATCGACCAGCCTGGATCGCCGGCTTTGTGATGACAGCAAGCCTGATTACAGGTTTTTCAGATCGGCACGAATGCTGTCGATTGAGGCGATGAATCCGGCCAGTTCAGCCTCGTCAAGGGGAAGCTCGACCACCTGCTCGATGCCGTTGCGGCCAAGAATGGCTGGAACGCCGGCAGTAATATCGTATTGGCCATATTCACCCTCCAGGTTGCACACACACGGCAGTACGCGACGGCGGTTATTGCTGATTGCATCCACCATGGTGCTAATGGCGGCTGCGGGTGCATTGTAGGCACTGCTTTGCTGGCGCAGTGCCAGGACTTCCGAACCTCCATTGCGCGTGCGTTTGTTGATGCGGGCAATACTTTTTTCATCAAGAAAGGTGCTCGCCGGTACACCATTGACACTGCTGAACCGGGTCAGCGGTACCATGTAGTCGCCGTGACCACCAATGACCATGGCGTGGATGTCCTTGATCGACAGCCCGGTCTCTTCCGCGATGAAACTCGCCATGCGTGAGACATCCAGCACGCCGGCTTGACCGAATACCCGCCCGCGTTCCCAGCCGGTGCGTTTCCAGGCATGCCAGGTCAGTACATCAACGGGATTGGTGACCATGAGCAGCAGCGCATCAGGTGCGTATTCAAGCACGTTGTCGCAAATGCTGTTGATTACAGCAAGATTTATCTCCAGTACATCGCTGCGCGACATGCCGGGTTTACGCGGTGATCCGGCGGTGACGACGACCAGATCAGAGCCCCTTAGCAGGGCAGGGTCCGTACCGCCCGTCACACGGGTGTCGAAGCCAAAATAGGAGGCGGATTGCATGATATCAAGTGCCGCACCTGCCGCGGCTCCTTCCCTGATATCCAGGAGCGTGATTTCACGACACAGTTCCTGCTGCGCCAGTGTGTGGGCGGTCGTTTCGCCAACCCGGCCAGCGCCGATGATGCTGATTTTTTTCATGCTGTTCTCTTTGTTATGCGGAAGATTGCCGCGCATAATCCCACAGATAAGGCGTGCATTCAAAATACGGCTTATCAGCGAACAATCTTGAGTATCTCTGATACACCGGGCTCTCCGGTCGGGTACTGGTCATTCAGCAGCCGTAACTGTTCTTCCGGATAGTTCGGAATAGGCGAGTGTTGCGCCAGTTTTGACCAGGTGGTGCCTTTCGGCGCGCGGATAATATCCAGTTTGTTACCGGAGGCGAGCTTTTTCTCCGCCGCCGTCAGCGGGTGCAGGCTTTTTGCAGTTGCTTCTATGTCAGCATCATATTTGCCTGGTTGTTCCGTACTGCGGGCAGTGCCTGCGAAGATAAAGACGTTGTCGCCGCGGGTGACGATACTGTAAAGGATACGTCGCTGCCCGTAGGGTGTACTGCCAGTGGTCACGGCGCTGTAGCCTTCCAGACCGTTTGCGCTAAAGGCCTTGCCTTGCCGCAGACTGTTTGATCCCAGGGACTGCTGCATAAGCTGCCTTGGCGAGAGTTGACTGTCGAGCGTGGCTGTTGTCAGCTGTATCAAGCCATCATTGGCCGCTGGTGTGGCGATTACCCTTGATGTCTGGTTATTGATATTCCACCCGGCCGGAAAGCTCAGAGAGAAGTCCAGATCCTTGTGATAAAAATGATTACCCCGGATCACGCCCTCACGTTCGCTATCACCGAAGGCCAGGCCATCGAGACGCAGCAGGTAACTGTCGCGTCCGATATTCGCGGTGTCGTTCGTCCGGTATTTTTTTGCGGCCTCGATGACTTCGCGAAAACGCGCATCGTTATCAGGGTGTGTTGAAAACAGGCCATGATACACATTGGGTTGACGCCCTTCCTGTTTGGCTACCGCAATTTCAAAGGCCTCCTGATTTTTCAGTATGGCAACCACTTTCAGCATGGCCTCCGGATCGTAGCCGCTTCTGGCAATGTATTCCGCGCCGAGGCGGTCCGCTTCCAGTTCGTGTTCACGGCCGTAACCGCGGACAATGGCGGTGCCGGCCATACTGGTCAGTGTGTCGGTACCCTGGATTCCGGTTGACGCGGCCAGTACCGCACCAAGAATACCCGTGACGGCAGAGGTGCTCTGCTGCCGGACGCTGTGCCGTGCTGTGACATGGCCGATCTCGTGACCCAGAACAGCCGCCAGTTCGGCCTCGGAATTCAGGTAGGCCAGCATGCCGCGGGTGATATAGATATAGCCGCCGGGCAGTGCAAAGGCGTTGACCTGGGAGCTGTCGACGATGGTGAAATGATAGTCAAGTTCAGGGCGATGGCTGTGCTGCGCCAGATTCTTTCCGACTCGCAGCACCAGTTCATCGAGCACAGGGTCATGATAAGCCGGCATCTCTTTGCTGATTTCGGCGCTGTATTTTTGTCCCAGGCTTATCTCCTGTTCTTCGGACATCAATACAAAATCACTGCCACCGGTTACCGGATTGGTGGCACACGCTGAAAGCAGCCAGCCGATGCCGCACAGTAGCAGATACGAAACACGCTTGCGCAGGAAGGAGGTCATGATTAATCGGGGTGCGGCGATGTCCCGGTAATGGCAACCAGAGCGGCCGGGTGTTGTACCTTCATGCGCAGCCCGTTGTCATCCTGCTTGACCCAGCCACGGACTTCGACCTGCTGCCCAACCAGAGACTGAAGCGAATCAAAATTGACCAGGTCCTTTTTTGATATCTGCAGTACCAGGGGGCCATCGATGTCGACCCATACGGTATACCTTGAATAACGAATACCGCTCACCCGTCCCTGCACGATCCGAAACCCGCGTGTACCCGGTGGCAGCGTGAGCGCCGTTTGCGACTGGTACGCGGGCAGTGCCCACAGACCCTTGCGGTCGAGGCGCGCTTCATTTTCGATCTGTTGATAGCAGTCGGCACTCCGGCTGTTGGGTGGCACCACCAGTGTGGTCGCCAGTCCCTGTTGCAGCAGCTGTACAGCAACATTATCGCCATCCTCAAGAAAGGCATGCGCCAGCAACCGGCCATAGTGGTCATGGTCCTGTTCTCCATACTGGAGCAGCAGGGTGCGGTTATTTGAATCGAGCAGTTGTTGCAACGCCGAGCGGGCAGACTCCGCCAGTGGTTGCGTCGGCTGGTCATTGTGGCCGAGTTCCGGTGTATTGATGCCAATGAGGCGCAGGCGACGGCCGTCGCTTAACTTGACGGTATCGCCGTCATAGATGTAGATGACGTGTACGCGTTCAGAGGTTTTTGTTGCCGGGCATGCAGATGCCGTGGCAGGTCGGGGGCTGCCGGCAAGCAGCATGATGAGTGTGCACAGCAACCAGAACGCAAAAGGGGCGACCCTGACGGACGCCCCTTTTCTGACTGCTGTCACAAGCATTTCTTGTGTAATCAGTTTCCGTAACGCTTGCGGAACTTGTCTACCCGGCCGCCGGTATCGACCATCTTCTGCTTGCCCGTATAGAACGGGTGGCACTGCGAGCACACTTCGATCGCCAGATCCTTGCCCACCGTCGAGCGGGTTTCGAAACTCGAGCCGCAACTGCAAGTCACAGTGATGGTGTCGTATGCCGGGTGTGTATCAGGTTTCATAACAGCCTCTGTTGAATCGGATTCCGAATTCGGCAGCCGCAAAACAGCTGCCGTGAAAAGGCCGGAAATCTTACTTTATTCGTCCGAGGGGGGCAAGCGGGCTGATGCGCGGGCCTGAAATGGCAGGATTTTTGCCTTGGTTTGGCTGCGGCTATCGGGATACTCTCCCGATTGCAATTGCTGCAGGCAATGCAGCAGTCCATGTTCGCTGCATATATGTTCCCACAATAGCCTGTTGATTTGCAGGCAAGCGGACATCGGGGAACTGGCCAGGTTGCGGATTTGATCAAGTTTCCACTGCAGGCAGCGTAACCGCTGTTGCTTGTCCGCGGGTGCCCGCATAATTGCCCGTTCGATGAGCAACTTTCTTTCCAGTTCAAATGCTTGAGGATCCTTGCGGGCGAGTTTTGCCCAGCTATCGAAATCAAATGTCGGGCGGCTTCCGGTGGTGTTCATCTGGCGCTCCGATTTTTACCGTGCAACACACGGTCAGTTGTTATTCATATGGAGTGCAATAAGCCTAGCACGACGAGGAAGGTCTGCCTATTGGACGTCCGTCCCAGATGTTCTGCTGTACCGGCTCCCGGGGGAGCAAGAGGGGTTATCTGTGGATAAGCATGTGGATATCCATGTGAGTAGGGTGTGTGAGGTGTTGACCGTAACTCAGAGGGCTGCCCGGTAGGTCACTCAACAGACGGGCGCATATGAATAATATTTTTATAAATCAGTTAGATATGAGGTTTTCCGGGCGACTGCGCGGGTAGGTGCCCGGCCCGCAGCCGCCTGAGGTGGGGCTTGCGGTCGCTGTGTATAACTCTGCCAGCGATTTAGTTGGCGAGTACGGTGCGGTCCCTGGCCCAACTGCGCAAGCGGGCCATGGGCTCCGCCATGACCCTGGACAGTGGCCGGGTTTGGTCAATTTCGCTGCGCAGGTGCCCGGTGTTCAGGGCAACACCCTGCTCGCGGGCCAGATAGGTGGCCGAGACGATGGACTGTTCGATCTCGGCGCCGGAAAAACCTGCCGTGCTGCCTGCCAGTGTCGGTAGATCGAAGTCCTCCGGCTGGTGCGCGCGCTTGCGCAGGTGAATTGCGAAAATCTCGGCGCGGGTGGTCGCATCCGGCAAATCGACGAAAAAGATTTCATCCAGACGGCCCTTGCGGATCAACTCCGGCGGCAGGTGTTCGATGACGTTTGCCGTAGCCACGATAAACACCGCTGCCCTGCGCTCCGCCATCCAGGTCAGCAGGGTGCCGAGCATGCGCCGCGACGTGCCGCCATCGTTGTCCCCGGAGGCGACGGCCTTTTCGATTTCATCAATCCACAGCACGCAGGGCGCCATGGCCTCGGCTGCCTGCAGTGCCTCGCGCAGGTTACGCTCGCTTTCGCCATGGAATTTGTTGTACAGGGTGCCGACGTCAAAGCGCAGCAGGGGTACCGACCACATGCCGGCAACGGCCTTGGCGGCCAGGCTTTTCCCGCCTCCCTGAACGCCGACCAGCAGGATTCCCCGGGGCGAGTCAATTGTGTTGTCCGGCTCCAGGAAGGCGTGGCGCCGCAGCCTGATCCAGCGCTTCAGGTTTTGCAGACCGCCAATCTCGGTAAAGTTGCCGGTTTCGAATTCACAGGACAACGCACCGTTGCTGTCCAGCAACTGGTAACGTGCCCGTGTAACACGTTGAAGATCGTCGTTGTTGACGGCGCCATCATCATGGATGATGCGGCGAATAATGCGCCGTGCATCGCTCGCCGTCAGGCCACGCAGCTGATTGATGATGAGGTCCAGGGTACGTTGGCTGGTCTTAACCTTGTTGCCGTTATGCGCGCCGGACCAGTGACCTGCCTCTTCCTGGATAATGGCTTCAAGTTGTTGACTGTCAGGCAGCGATAACGAAAAGCGTGCGCTGAACCCGGCCAGTTCCTGCGGCAAGTCGAGTTCATGGCTGACCAGTACCAGCGTGTGCCCAAGGGTGTCATAGGCCAGCGCGATTTCTTTCATCAGCCGGACGTTATAGGCATCATCAAGGTAGGGATGAAAATCCATCAACAGGTAGATGCCTGGCGTGCCGGTTGCCTTGATCTGGCCCAATGCCTGTTGTGGTTCACTGGCATGGCGTTGTGGCGCGGCATCGTAGTCGATGCGCTGCAGACCGCTGGTGGCTGACCACGCCATGACCGGCATGGCCAGCCTGATGGCAAGCCCGGCAAACAGCCTGGCGACCCGTTTTTCGTCCCGCGTTTCGATAATAATCAACGGTATGCGGGAGCGCAGCAACAGCTCGAGATCGTGTGAATCGTCCATACTTCCCTGTTAACCGGTCGCCTGCCGGTTGCAGTCAGTCATCGTCACGCCGTGTTGTCAGTGAGGCCAGTTCGCCATCCAGGTCGACCCCCAGGTGGAATTCAATGGGTCGGCAACACACCGGGCAATCTTCAATGTAGTGCTGGCTGCCGCATGAGGTATCCACGACAGTTTCAAAGCATTCACCGCAATAGGGGCAGTCAATGTATTTCAGCATGTCGCGATGACTCCGGCAGCCACTGTTGCAACAGCTCATTCAGGTAGCGCTGCCCTTTTTCAGTCGTTTTGATGAAGCCGTGCTCCTCTGCCAGCCATTCATCTTCCATGGCGGTTTTTATCCGCGTTTCGATCGCGGCAAACGGCAGACCGGTCGCTGCTGTAAACGCGGCCTTTGTGAAGCCGCTCTCAAGGCGCAGGTTGTTGAGAATAAATTCCAGTATGACGTCATCCACCGACAGTGCTGTGCGGGTGCTGATGCGTGCTTCGCTGTGGGCTGCGTCCAGGTAGGCCTGCGGGTGTCTTGTTTTCGAGGTGCGGGTGATGGTCCGGGTAGCCGCGTTGCTGATCTTGGCGTGTGCGCCGGCACCGATCCCCAGGTAATCACCAAACTGCCAGTAGTTCAGATTATGCCGGCATTCACCGCCGGCTTGCGCATAGGCTGATACCTCGTAGCGAGAATAGTGTGCCGCTTGCAGCAGGGAGTGCCCGGCCGTTTGCATTTCCATGAGCGCGTCATCATCCACTTGCAACGGCGGGTGCCGGTAGAACCAGGTGTTGGGTTCGATGGTGAGTTCATACCATGACAGGTGTGTCGGCTGCAGGTCAATGGCCGTGCGCAGATCCAGCAGCGCCTGTGCAGTGGTTTGCGCAGGTAGACCGAACATCAGGTCGAGGTTGATATTTTCAAATCCGGCACGGCGCGCTGCCTTGGTCGCAGCGAGCGCCTCGCTGCCGTCATGAATGCGGCCAATGGCCGTCAGCAGGTCGTTCTGAAAACTTTGCACACCCATTGACAGCCGGTTGATGCCGGCTTCCCTGAAGCCGGAAAAACGTGCCTGGTCAACGGTGCCCGGGTTCGCTTCAAGAGTGATCTCGGCTCCCGGTCGTAGTGGAATGCGTGCGCGGATCTCGCTGAGCAGCCGTTGAATAGCGCGCGCGGAAAACAGGCTGGGTGTTCCGCCGCCGATGAACAGGCTGTCGACGGTTCGCCCCCAGACAGCCGGTAACTCCTGTTCCAGGTCCGCAAGCAACGCCTTGATATAACTGTCTTCAGGGAGGCTGTCGCGCACTTCATGCGAGTTGAAATCGCAGTAAGGGCACTTGCGCACGCACCACGGGATGTGTACGTAAAGTGCGAGTGGCGGTGTGGCAGTAAAATTGAACATGGCGGCTGGCTGCAGCGCAAAGACTGTCGCTAGCGGTTCTGTTGCAGCGCCGCGACCAGTTTGCGCAATGCCTGACCGCGATGACTCAGGGCATTTTTTATCCCTGCCGGCAGTTCGGCGGAGGAACAGTCATGTGTCGGCACATAAAATACCGGGTCATAGCCGAAGCCGCTGTCGCCCCGTGCCGTCAGCAGGATGCGTCCTTCCCAGGTACCCTGGCAGATGAGCGGCGTCGGGTCATGGGCGTGCTTCATGAAGACCATCAGGCATTGAAAACGCGCACTGCGCTGTGCCTCGGGCAGGCCATGGAGCTCTGCCAGTAACTTGTCGAGGTTCGCCTGGTCACTGGCGCCTTCACCGGCAAAGCGCGCCGAGTAGATGCCGGGTGCGCCGTTCAGGGCATCAACTTCAATGCCTGAATCGTCCGCGATGGCCGGCAGGCCGGTGTGTTGTGCGGCATTGCGTGCCTTGAGAATGGCGTTTTCCACAAAGCTCAGACCGGTCTCCTCGACATCGGCGACACCGAGCTCGCCTTGCGGCTGCACATGCAGGTCCAGCATCGCGAGCAGTTCATTGACCTCGCGAACCTTCCCGGGGTTGCTGCTGGCCAGGACCATTTCTTTCACCCGCGTGTCACTCCCGCGCAAGCGCCTGTTGCTGGCTGGCAAGCAGTTCCGTGATGCCTTTTTTCGCCAGTGCCAGCATCTCGTTCAATTCCTCCTGACTGAACGGGTGACCTTCGGCGGTACCCTGTACCTCGATGAAGTGTCCGGCGTCACTCATCACCACGTTCATGTCGGTTTCTGCATTGCAGTCCTCCGGATAATCCAGGTCCAGCACTGCAGTGCCTTTGTAGATGCCGACGGATACCGAGGCGACACCCCCGCTCAGCGGGTTTTTATTGATGACCTTGCCGTCAAGCAGTGTCTGGATGGCATCGGCGAGGGCGACATAACCTCCGGTTATGCTGGCGGTACGCGTGCCGCCGTCGGCCTGAATGACATCACAGTCAATCGTGATCGAACGTTCGCCCAGCGCCTTCATGTCCATGACGGCACGCAGTGAACGACCGATGAGTCGCTGGATTTCCATGGTGCGGCCGCCCTGCTTCCCCTGTGCAGCCTCACGTCCCATGCGGCTGTTGGTCGATCGCGGCAGCATACCGTACTCAGCGGTTACCCAGCCTGTGCCCTTGCCACGGAGAAATCCCGGCACCCGGTCCTCGACAGTGGCATTGCATAACACACGGGTGTCGCCGAATTCCACCAGCACGGAACCCTCTGCGTGTTTGGTGTAGTTGCGGGTGATGCGAACATGCCGCATTTCGTCCGGTGCACGATGACTGGGTCGCATAGAGGGTACCTGGCTGATGAAGTAAGTGAACGGCGGATTATAGCGTGATAGTCCTGTGGCGAGACAGGTAAACACGCCAGCCCCTGTTATTTCAATGACTGGCCTGCTATAAGGCTCTGCATTGCGAGCGGGCTGCTATCTGGTGATCCATGGGTAATGAAGCAAAAGTTCTGACGGGTAGTGTGCTGGTTTCACTGGCCGCATTTGTCATTGTTGTCGCGGGCATGAAGCTGGCCTCGGCATTGCTGGTGCCGTTCCTGCTGGCGGTGTTTATCTCGATCCTGGTAGCGGCGCCCTACGACTGGCTGCAGTGCAGGGGGGTGCCGGCCGGCGTTGCCTTGCTGCTCGTGCTCACGGTGCTGGTGGTGGCGATGATCCTGCTCGGTTCGCTGATTGGTTCGTCCGTGCAGGATTTCACCAGCACCTTCCCGGTCTATGAAACCCGGCTTAGGGAGATGATTAACGCGCTTGTGAACTGGCTGGAAGGTTACCGGATACACATCAGTAGTGAGCTGTTGTCGAATTACGCAGATCCGGGCAAGGCCATGAAGATGGCGGCGGATGTGCTTGGCAGCCTGGGCAATATGCTGACCAACAGTTTTCTGATACTGGTAACCGTGGTGTTTATCATGCTGGAAGCGGCCAGTTTTCCCGACAAGTGGCGCGCCGGGCATGACAATGCGGATGCCTCGCTGCAGCGATTCAGTACCACGGCCAAAACAATCAATCAGTACATGGGCATCAAGATGCTGACCAGTCTGGCAACCGGGCTGGCGGTCGTTATCCTGCTGGGTGTGATCGGTGTCGACTATGCCGTTCTCTGGGGCGTACTGGCATTCCTGCTGAACTTTATTCCCAATATCGGTTCCATTATCGCCGCTATTCCGGCGGTGCTGCTGGCACTGGTGCAGCTGGGTATGGCACAGGCGCTGGCGGTCGCGAGCGGCTACCTGGTCATCAATATTGCAATCGGGACGTTCCTGGAACCGCGCTTTATGGGCAAGGGCCTCGGGCTGTCCGTACTGGTGGTCTTTCTGTCACTGGTCTTCTGGGGCTGGGTGCTGGGGCCGGTCGGCATGCTGTTGTCGGTGCCGTTAACGATTGCCATCAAGATTGCACTGGAGGGCGAGACGGAAACACGCTGGATGGCCATATTGCTGGGACCAAAAGTTGAAGAAGCAAACGAAGCGGTCGCCGACAGGCCGCAAACTGATGACGCTTCCTGTGGCCGGTAAGGTTCACTGCTGCATGCCATGACAGGCATGCTCTGGCAGGACTGCCGCGATCAAAAAGGCGGGGTCGCGGTGCTTTGCGGGTATCGACCATGGCTGTTAAAGCCTGCCTGCAACGCTTACCATGTTGGCCCCTGATGCAGACGAATGAATCGCGAGTGACACCATGATGCGCAGTATGACAGCCTTTGCACGCCAGGAGCTTGATACCGGAACGGGAGAGCTGGCCTGGGAAATCCGCTCGCTTAACCACCGCTATCTGGAACTGGGTGTGCGCCTGCCGGATGAGCTCCGCGCCATCGAATCGGCCGTACGTGAACGGGTGGGCGCACGTATCGGGCGTGGCAAGGTGGAATGTACCTGTCGTTACCGGTCAGCCGCCACCGCTGCCGTGCCGATCGATATCGACCAGGACAATCTGTCACGCTTGCTGGCGGCCTGTACCACCGTGTCGGCCAGGTTGCCGGCGTCCGTTCCCCTGAACCCGATTGAACTATTGCGCTGGCCGGGCGTGCTTCGGGAAGAGCCCTTGGACACAGAACCGCTGGTGAAAAGCGCGCTGGCACTGCTTGACCGTACGCTGGATGAATTGCTGCAGGCCAGGGAACGCGAGGGTGCTCAGATCAGGCAACTGTTGCTGCAGCGCTGTGAGGCCATGAGCGAACTGGTGCAGCAGGCGCGGGAATGCTTGCCGGAGATACTCGCCGCGCTGCGCGAAAAACTGGAAGCGCGACTGGCTGATCTCGAGACGGTGGCTGATCCCGGTCGGCTGGAGCAGGAACTGGTTATCCAGATCCAGAAAAGCGATGTCGACGAGGAAATGCAGCGTCTGCAAGGCCATATAGACGAGGTTCGCCGGGTGCTGGCGCGTAATGAACCGGTCGGACGCCGCCTGGATTTCCTGATGCAGGAACTGAACCGCGAGGCAAATACACTGGGTTCCAAGTCGGTTGCGGCGGTCACGACCGGTATCTCGGTTGAGCTCAAGGTCCTGATCGAGCAGATGCGCGAGCAGGTGCAAAATGCGGAGTAATCCAGTGGTTCCGGCAGGCGCGCGGATGCAACCATGACCGTGTCGAATGCAGGCAACGGGACCCTCTATATCGTTTCCGCACCATCCGGCGCCGGCAAGTCGAGCCTGCTGCGTGCATTGCTGCAAGCCATGGCCGGTACGCTGGCCTTGTCCGTGTCACATACGACTCGCAGCCCGCGCCCCGGTGAGATCGATGGCAAGGATTACCATTTCATTGATGCCACTGCCTTCAGGGAGATGGTGAGCCAGGACGCATTCCTCGAACATGCAAGGGTATTCGATAATTTCTACGGGACATCGAAGCAGGGCGTGACCGATCAGCTGCAAGCCGGCCTGGATGTCATTCTGGAGATCGACTGGCAGGGCGCTCGCCTGATACGCGAACGGATGCCGGGCGTCGTCAGTATTTTCATCCTGCCACCCTCGTGCGAAGCACTGCAGCAGCGCCTGCAGGACCGTGGTCAGGACGACGCGGCGATCATCGCACGACGCATGCGCGACGCGGTCAGCGAAATGATGCATTACGATGAATATGATTACCTTGTGGTCAACGATGTTTTTCAGCAGGCCCGGGAGGAACTTGCGGCGATCCTGCTGAGTCGTCGTCTGCGCTTGCCGGCTCAATGCCGGCGGCATGCCGGTTTGCTGGCCGCCTTGCTGGCGTCTGTGCAGTGATTCGGGTAAACTCCACCGCCCCGTTAGGCAGCCTATGCAGGATTCCCGGAGAGTGACATGGCACGCGTTACCGTAGAAGATTGTCTCGACAAGGTTGATAACCGCTTTCAGCTGGTGCTGGTCGCGACCAAGCGTGCCCGCCAGCTCGCCAACGGCGTGCAACCGCTGGTGCCGTGGGAAAATGACAAACCGACGATCGTCGCCCTGCGCGAGATTGCTGCCGGCCTCGTGGGGCCCTCCATCCTTGAAGAAACGGTGCCTTCCGTGTTTGAAGAAGATGATGAAGAGGAAGTGGTCACAGACACGGCGTCCGAGGACGCTGCATCCCCGCAAGCCGCCGCACCCGACAGCGCGGACGACACCCCGCCGGCAGCCGAAAGCTGATACCGGGATAATTCCTGCCCGCCACTCGTGGCAGCGGCCGCCCGGTCGCCAACATCCTCAATTGTGCTGCACCACCAGCGCGTGGTGCATTAGCCTGTATAGCCCCCGGTCGCAAATATTATCGGGACTGGCGGGCAGTCATTGATTTATTATCAAAGCTGATTAAACCGCCAGTCGGTACAGGCAGATACGGCAACACCGGGGTTTCATGGCAAGCAGACCGGATTTACATGCAGCAGATGACTCGCGATTTCTGATCAGCGACCTGTGCAGTAT